>Ga0182008_10000757_pt1 | contig 22706 bp, 16 predicted proteins | sample Sormic07211129_1_FD_120482 | JGI IMG/M metagenome (GOLD analysis project Ga0182008, IMG submission 120482) | Rhizosphere microbial communities from Sorghum bicolor, Mead, Nebraska, USA - 072115-129_1 metaG | ecosystem: Host-associated > Plants > Roots > Rhizosphere | place: USA: Nebraska...
CGCAGCACGTGGATGTTCGATGGCGTGCCCGACATATTGTAGCCGGCGCGCTGGTTCTTGAATTCCGTGGTGGCCGTCAGCTGGGTTTTCACCATGTGCGGCAATTCCAGGTCCTCGAAGAAATAATTCATGAATTCTTCGCGCGACAATTCGAAGATGAAATCGTCTTCCGTCGTCTCGTCGCTGTTGCCCGCCTTGCCCCGTCCGCTGCCGGCGCCGCCTTTCGGCCGGGCGATCTGGTCGCCTTTCAGGTATTCCTTGTTGCCGGGATTGACCACTTCCCACACGCCGCCATGCGCGTGGCCGAACGACGGTTCGCCCACGTCCTTGACGGGGATGCTGACCTTCTCGCCATTCTCGACGTCCGTGATCGAGCGCCCCTTGATGGCGCGCCCCACGGCATCCTTGATCTGGCCCTTGTAACGCCGCAGGAAACGCTCGCGGTTGACGGCGGATTTATTCTTGCTTTGCAAGCGCCTGTCGATGAGGTATGTCAAAGGGTGCCTCCTTGCCTCTCGTCTTGCGCGTCCCGCCAGTCGCCGGGCGGGAGCGCGCCTCCGCTGTCCGCGCTAGGATGACTTGCGCACGCGCAAGTACCATTCGCATAACAGGCGTACCTGCTTGGCCGTATAGCCTTTTTCCACCATGCGGGCCACGAAGTCGGCGTGCTTGTTGGCATCGTCGGCGCTGGCCTTGGCATTGAAGGAAATCACGGGCAGCAATTCCTCCGTATTCGAGAACATTTTCTTTTCGATCACGGTGCGGAACTTTTCATAACTGGTCCAGGCGGGATTCTTGCCGCCGTTCGAGGCCCGCGCGCGCAGCCCGAAGTTGACGATTTCATTTCGGAAATCCTTCGGATTGGAAATGCCCGCCGGCTTCTCGATCTTTTCCAGCTCATTGTTCAGCGATTCGCGGTCGAAGCTTTCGCCCGTGTCCGGATCTCGGTATTCCTGGTCCTGTATCCAGAAATCGGCGAACGTCACATAGCGGTCGAAGATGTTCTGTCCGTATTCCGAATAGCTTTCCAGGTACGCCGTCTGGATCTCCTTGCCGATGAATTCCACGTAGCGCTGCGCCAGGTGCTCTTTGATATAGGAGAAGTAGCGCTGCTCGAGTTCCGGCGCGAACTGCTCGCGCTCGACCTGCTGTTCCAGTACATATAATAAGTGCACGGGATTGGCGGCCACTTCGGAATTGTCAAAGTTGAACACCTTCGACAGGATCTTGAAGGCAAAGCGCGTCGACAGCCCGTTCATGCCCTCGTCCACGCCCGCGTAATCGACGTATTCGTGCATGGACTTGGCTTTCGGGTCCGTATCCTTGAGGTTTTCGCCATCGTAGACGAGCATCTTCGAGAAGATGCTCGAGTTTTCCGGGTCTTTCAGGCGCGACAGGATGGCGAACTGCGCCATCATGCGCAGGGTGCCGGGCGCGCACGGGGCTTTCACCAGCGAGGAATTGGCCACCAGCTTGTCGTAGATCTTGATTTCATCGGACACGCGCAGGCAGTACGGCACCTTGACTATATAGATACGGTCAAGAAACGCCTCGTTGTTGCGGTTGTTTTTAAAGGTCTTCCATTCCGACTCGTTCGAGTGGGCCAGGATGATGCCGTCGAACGGTATCGCGCCGAAGCCTTCCGTGCCCTTGTAGTTGCCTTCCTGCGTGGCCGTCAGCAGCGGGTGCAACACCTTGATCGGCGCCTTGAACATTTCCACGAATTCCATCAAGCCCTGGTTGGCCAGGCACAGGCCGCCCGAATAGCTGTAGGCATCGGGGTCGTCCTGCGCATAGTCTTCCAGCTTGCGGATGTCGACCTTGCCCACCAGCGAGGAAATATCCTGGTTGTTTTCGTCGCCCGGCTCCGTTTTCGAGATGGCAATTTGCTTGAGCACGGACGGGTAGCGCTTGACGACGCGGAACTGGTTGATATCGCCATTGTATTCATGCAGGCGTTTCACGGCCCACGGGCTGGGGATGTTGCGCAGGTAGCGGCGCGGGATGCCGTAATCCTCTTCCAGGATGGTGCCATCCTCTTCCTCGTTGAACAGGCCCAGCGGCGATTCGTTGACGGGCGAGCCTTTCAGGCAATAGAAGGGCACGTGTTCCATCAGCGACTTGAGTTTTTCCGCGATGGACGACTTGCCGCCGCCGACAGGCCCCAGCAGATACAGGATCTGCTTGCGTTCTTCCAGGCCTTGCGCCGCGTGGCGGAAGTAGGAGACGACTTGCTCGATGACTTCCTCGGTGCCGTAGAACTCGCGGAAGGCGGGGTAGATCTTGATCACCTTGTTGGCGAAGATGCGCGACAAACGCGTGTCGTTGCGCGTGTCGACCAGCTGCGGTTCGCCGATGGCGGCCAGCATGCGTTCGGGCGCGCTGGCATACGTCAGCTTGTCCTTCTTGCACAGGGCCAGGTACTCGGTGAGCGACATTTCCTCTTCGCGGGTGCGCTCGTAGCGTGCTGCATAGTTATCAAAAATGGTCATGTCAATGTCCTTTAATGTAAACCTGAACTGCCAGTCACCATGGCCGCCCGCCTGGCACTCGCCTGGGCTTGCCGTCTGAACTTTTCCTTTACCCCGTACCGATTTTTATTGTTGTTTCAAGCCCGGCTGTCTTTGCGAGTCCGGATTGCCCGGACCAAAAAACTGGCGCTTGATGCCGTGCGCTGACGTGGCCAGCCGGCTTTTTTTTCACTGTTGATAGCGCTTGTTGCACCTACCATTACCCCATGAAATTTATTATTGCTCTAAAGGATCAGGAAGTCAAAAGATATGTCAGCATATCCTTAATACTTGTTTGTAAATTGTTGATTTAATTGGATAAACCATCAAATTTTTCATCCATTTCAATGAACCTTTTTGATCCTTTTAAATCATCATACGACAATTCGCCAGCGCGTGCCGGTGCGTGCCGTGGCGCTGCCGCTGCCGGCGCCACGGCGGCCCGGCGCCGGTGAGGCCGGCCATCTTGCGCTAAGATGCCTGCATGTCTGATGGCCCTGCGCGCCGCGCGCGCGTGCCAGCATTTTTATCGTCACCCTATAAGGAACACCCATGATGCATCCCCAATTGCGCGCGATCGTCCGCGGCATGCCGAAAGCCGAACTGCATATCCATATCGAAGGCTCGCTGGAGCCAGAACTGATTTTCGCACTGGCCGAGCGCAATGGCGTGCCGCTGGGCTATGAATCTGTGGAACACTTGCGCAGCGCCTATGCTTTTACGGATTTACAGTCTTTTCTCGACATTTATTACGCTGGCGCAAGCGTGCTCTTGAAAGAGCAGGATTTCTATGACATGACGCAAGCCTACCTGCGCCGCGCCGAAGCCGATAACGTCTTGCACACGGAAATCTTCTTCGACCCGCAAACGCACACGGCGCGCGGCGTGCCGATGGCCGACGTGATCAACGGCATCCATCGCGCCTGCCAGGACAGCCCCGTCAGCGCGTCCCTGATCCTGTGCTTCCTGCGCCATCTGAGCGAGGAAGAGGCGTTCGAGACCCTGGAAGACGCGCTGCCGCACCGCGACAAGTTCATCGGCATCGGCCTCGATTCCTCGGAAGTGGGCAACCCGCCCGAGAAATTCTCGCGCGTGTTTGCCCGTTGCCGCGAACTGGGCCTGCACCTGGTGGCCCACGCGGGCGAAGAAGGCCCGCCAGCCTACATCCGCACGGCGCTCGATGATTTAAAAGTCGAACGCATCGACCATGGCGTGCGTTGCCTGGAAGACGCGGAACTGACGGCCCGGTTGGCGCGCGAACAGATCGCGCTCACCGTCTGCCCCCTGTCGAACACCAAGCTGCGCGTGTTCGACCAGATGCATGACCATAATCTGGTGCAACTGCTCGACGCGGGCCTGCTGGTGACGGTGAACTCGGACGATCCCGCGTATTTCGGCGGCTACATGAATGACAATTTCGACGCCATCTTCGATGCCTTGCCGCTGGGCCTGTCCCACGCGCAACGCCTGGCGCGCAACGGTTTCATCGCCGCCTTCCTGCCGCAGGCGCAGAAAGACGCTTTCCTCGCCACCGTCGATGCGTATTTCGCCCAGCACGCGGCCGCTCACGGCATCGCGCAATAAAATCTGCATAAAGACCCGCCGCCCATGTTCCGCCTCTCCCTGAAAATGACCGGCCGCGACTGGCGCGCCGGGCAACTGCGTTTCCTGCTCGTCGCGCTGATCGTGGCCGTGGCGGCCCTGTCGGCCGTGGGCTTCTTCGTCGACCGCCTGCGCGCGGGCCTGAACCGCGACGCGCACCAGCTGCTGGGGGCCGACCTCGTCATCAACGCCGACCAGCCCGTCAATGCGGCCTGGCGCGCCGAAGCGCAGAAGCGCGGTTTTATCCTGGCCGACACGGTGACGTTTCCCAGCATGGCGCAGGCGGGCGAGGGCGAGCAATCGATCTCGCAGCTGGCGTCCATCAAGGCCGTCTCGCCCGGCTACCCGCAGCGGGGCAAGCTGAAAATCACCACCAAACCGAGCGAAGCGCAGGATGCCGTGGGGCAGCCGACCAGCCAGGTGCCGGCGCCCGGCACCGTGTGGGTCGACGCGGCGATCCTGTCCAGCCTGAACGCGAAGCTGGGCGACACCTTGACCCTGGGCGACAAGGCCTTTACCGTCACGCAATTGATCGCCAGCGAACCGGACCGCGGCGCATCGTTCCTCAATTTCGCCCCGAGAGTGATGCTGCCCTTGAGCGACCTGGCCGCCACGGCGCTGGTGCAGAACGGCTCGCGCGTGTCGTACCGGCTGCTGCTGTCGGCACCACCCGCCAAGGCGGCCGAGCTTGCGCAATATCAAGCCTGGCTGGAAAGCCAGATCAAGGCGCAATCCATCAAAGGCGTGCGCATCGAGTCGCTGGAATCGGGCAGCCCGCAAATGCAATCGACCTTGGACCGCGCCGACCGTTTCCTGTCGCTCGTCGGCCTGCTGTCGGCCATGCTGGCAGCCGTCGCCGTGGCCATGGCGGCGCGCCGCTTCATGCTGCGCCACCTCGACGCCTGCGCCATGCTGCGCTGCCTGGGCTTGACGCAAAACCAGGTGACGGCCATGTACGTGATCGAATTCTTATTGGTGGGCCTGGTGGGTAGCCTGATCGGTGTGGTGGTGGGCTTCGGCGGCCACCTGGTGCTGCTGGAGTTGCTGGGCAAGCTGGTGCAGAGCGACTTGCCGCCCGTGTCCCTGCTGCCCGCGCTGCAGGGCGTGGCCACCGGCATGTTGCTGTTACTCGGTTTTGCCTTGCCGCCGATTTTGCAGTTGCGCAATGTTCCCCATAACCGCGTGATCCGCCGCGAACAGGAGCCGCCGCAGGCGCTGGCCCTGGCCACGTACGGCCTCGGCATCGCCGCCTTCGTCGTGCTGCTCTTGTGGCAGGCGGGCGACGTGAAACTGGCCTTGCTGACGGCAGCCGGTTTTCTGGGCGGCTTCGCCCTGTTCGCCCTGGCCGGCTGGCTGGGCATCAAGTCGCTGAAAAGCCTGCGCGGCGTCTTCAGGCACCAGGGCTGGCGCTTTGCCGTCACGTCCCTGCAGCGACGTCCGGGCGCCACCGTCATCCAGGTGGTGTCGCTGGCCCTGGGCCTGATGGCCTTGCTGCTGCTGACGGTGGTGCGCGGCGACCTGATGGTAGCCTGGCGCAATGCCACGCCGCCCGATGCGCCGAACCGCTTCATGATCAATATCCTGCCCGAGCAGAAAGACCCGATCGCCGCGCGCCTGGCCCAGGCGGGCGTGGCCAATGCACCGCTGTATCCGATGATACGGGGCCGGCTGGTGGCCGTGAACGGCAAGGCCATCACGGAAAGCACGTACGAGGACGACCGCGCCAAGGGCCTGGCCGACCGCGAATTCAATCTGTCGACGATGGCCGCGATGCAGGAAGAAAACAAGCTCGTGGCCGGCAAGTGGTTCAGCGACAAGCCCGGCGCGCCGGCGGAGGCGTCGGTGGAAGAGGGCATCGCCAAGACCCTGAAGCTGAAACTGGGCGACAAGCTGCGCTTCGACATCGCCGGCCAGAGCGTCGAAGCGGCCATCACGAGTTTGCGCAAGCTGGAATGGGGCTCGATGCGCGTCAATTTCTTTGTCATCATCAACCCGGCCGCCATGGCGGACACGCCGCAGACGTGGATCACGGCGTTCCACCTGCCGCCCGCGCAGGCGGACCTGGGCAACGCCCTGCTGCGCGACTATCCGAACCTGACGGTGGTCGATGTGGGCGGCGTGCTCAAACAAATCCAGGGCGTGCTGGACCAGGTGGTGACGGCCGTCGAATTCCTGTTCGCCTTTACCCTGGCCTCGGGCTTGCTGGTGCTGTATGCGGCCCTGATGGGCTCGCAGGATGAACGCACGCGCGAAGCGGGCCTGCTGCGCGCCTTGGGTGCCACGCGGCGCCAGCTGGCGCAGGCGCAGCTGATCGAGTTTTCCCTCGTCGGCGCGCTGGCCGGCCTGCTGGCGGCATCGGGCGCGGCCGCCATGGGCTGGGCCCTGGCCACGTACCAGTTCAAGTTCGCCTGGAGCTTCGCGCCGGGCGTGTGGGCCTTCGGCCTGCTGGCCGGCGCCCTGTGCGCGATCGCCGGCGGCTGGCTGGGCTTGCGCAATGTCCTCAAGCATCCGCCGCTGCAAACCCTGCGCGAAAGCTGATCCTAAGCGCTGACGCTGTCGCCCGCGCCCGCGCGCAGAAATTGCGCGTAGGACATGACCGGCTGCCCCAGCTGGTGCGCGGGCACGTCGAACAGGGCCCAGAAGTACGTCACGCGGCCCAGGCAGATGGTGGGGGCGGCGCAGTAGCGGAACCAGTTTTCGCCGATGTGCGCCGCATACATGCCATCGCTGTCGGCATCGGAAAAATACGGGATCACGCGCATTTCCAGCAAGGCCAGCAGCAGCGACTCCGGCGCGTCGCTGTCGCGCGCCATTTCGTACTGCGTGTGCAGCCCCCGTTCCGTCTCGATGATCATCAGCTTGGCGTGGCCATCGCGCGTGAAGAACAGGATGCCGCTGGGATTGGGAAAGATATAAAACTCGACGAAGCCGTGGCGCTGGCACAGCTCCTGCACCACGGCGGCCAGCGCTTCGTCTTGCAGGAAACTGTAGTCGTGCAGCATCAGCAAGTCGCGCACGGTATCCGATTGCTGCAGGAAGAATTCGCGTTGCAGGCTGACGATTTCCTGTTCCAGGATGTCGAGCGCATCGTCGTCGCTCTTCTTGATGTAGCGGTCGATCAAGCCCCGGTTGAAGGCCGTCACGGCCACCTTTTCATCGGCCGCGCCCGTAAATAAAATCTTCTTGCACGGCAAGTCGCGCACGGCCTGGCAAAATTCCAGGCCGTTCATCTGCGGCATCGAATAATCGACGACCAGCACGGAGGGCACGGCAAAGCGCTGCGCCTGGCTGCTGATGCGCCAGATGCGTTCGATGTCGAGCGCCACGTTGTACTGGTCGGGCGGCAGGTTTTGCGTATCGAAATTGACGTGCAGCGGCGTCTCGCCCAGTTGCGCGCTGTGGCGCAGCCAGTGCAGCGCGCTGCTGGTGTCGTGGAACGTCTTGCGCGCCAGGCTGGGATCGAGCTGGAACGCCAGGCTTTTCAGGAAGGAATCGCTGTCGTCGATCAATACGGTCAGGGTCGGATGGGTGTAGACGGGCAGTTGCATGCGTCACCTCGCGCGGTGGATGGATGGAAAACGGCTGTGCCTGGTGCTGGCCTGTGGCTGCGGAAACTCCAGCACGAAGATGGCGTACGCGCCTTCGCGCGCGACGCAACTGATGCGCGCATGCCAGGCTTGCATGATTTGCCGGCACAGGGCCAGGCCGACGCCGCTGCCGTTGTGCGCGGGATAGGAATAGAAACGGTCGAAGATCAGCGGCAATCGGCTGGCCGCGATGCCGCAGCCCGTATCGATGAACAGCAGGCGCGGCACGGGCCGCGCGCCATCGATGATGATGCGCACGCGGCCCTTGCCGGCGCGCTGGATGCCTTTCAAGGCATTGCGCAGCAAGTTCAGCAGGATGACCACGCACAGTTCGGACTGGCCGGAAAAGCTGAAGTCGGCGCGCACGTCGACCTTGACGATGTCGCGCTGCGCCGTGCTGGTAAATGGATAGCGGCGCAGGACGGACGTGACGCTGTCATGCATGGCGACCGTCTCGTTCGCTTCGAGCTTGCGGTTGACGGCGCTGGCGCTGAGCAGGAACAGATCGATCATGTGGTGCATATGGCGCACTTCGAAGCGGATGCGCGCCAGCGCGTCCAGGCTGTCCGCATCGGATGGCTGGCCTTGCGCCCCTTGCAGCCCCCGCTGCAGCCCGCGCACATTCGCCTCGACGCTGACGAGGGGCGTGCGCAATTCGTGCGCCACGCTGCCGAGGCCGGCCGCCAGCCCGGCCAGTTTCTCTTGCGCGCCCACATGGCGCCCCACCTTGACCACCGATAACACGACAATCGTGAACCAGTGCACGGGCAATTGCTGCAAGACGTCGCGGCTGAGCAAAAAGGCGGGATCGCCGGCGACGGCAAACGCCAGGCAGGCCAGCACGGTACCGCTCAGGTAGGCCAGTATGGCGATGCGCGTATCGAAGTGAAACAGCACGACCAGCGCCACCAGCAGCGAATGCATCCACATGGCAGAGGCGTGGTTCATCAGGAACATGTACGTGAAGAAAAACGGCAGCTCGAAAGTCAGCCCCAGGAACAGGTAGACGCTGAACCAGGTATTGCTGAAACGGCCAGGCCATAGCGCGGGCAGGAACAGCAGCGCTGCCACGCTGCGCAGCAGCGGCGATTCGTATTCTTGCGGAAAGAAATAATGCCACAGTGCGTAATACAGTGGCATGCCCAGCGCACCGATGAGCGCCAGGGTGCGCACTTGGGCGCGCCGCACGGGCGTGTGTTCGATGGCATCGTGGAAATGCAGGAAAGGCTGGAGCAGCTTGCCTTGCCACCGTTTTCCGGAAGGGGACTGCGCGTGCATCATGGTCAGGGGGCGTGTTCGTTGAAGCGTGTCAATGCAACATGATCGGCGGGTTCCCTCTGTATCAGCAGGATATCGGCACAACTGTTGAGCTGTATCAAACACTTGCCGGATGACTCGCGCATGTTGGACGCGGTAGTTCCCACCGCAACCAATCAGGAGTTCCTATGTCACATGCCCTTTCCCCCCTGTCGTCCCGCGCCATCCACGCCGAACAACTGATGCCCGCCTTCGTGCGTGCGCGCATGGATGAGCACTATGTCGAGCGCATCGAGAAGCTGCTTGGCGGCGAACACCTGCATGAATGGCAAGCCATGCCGGCCAGTGCCGTGATGCTCGCTGGCAATGATTACCTGAACATCGCCGGCGAGGCGGCGCTGCTGGCGGCCCAGGCGCGCGTCTTGCAGGGCGGCGGCGCCATGCTGATGTCGTCCGTATTCCTGCAGGAAGGCAGCCGCCAGCACCGCCTCGAACAAAAATTCGCGGCGTTTCTCGGCAGCGAAGCGTGCGTGCTGGCGCAGTCGGGCTGGGCCGCCAACGTGGGCTTGCTGCAAAGCCTGGCCGGGCCCGGCATCCCCGTGTACCTGGACATGCAGGCGCACGCATCGCTGTGGGAAGGCGTGCAATCGGCGCAAGCCGTACCCGTCGCCTTCCTGCACAACGATGGCGCCCACCTGCAGCGCCAGCTCGACAAGCATGGCCCCGGCATCATCATCGTCGATGCGCTGTACAGCACCAACGGCAGCGTCGCGCCGCTGCGGGACATGGTGGAAATCGCCGAACGCAGCGGCAGCATGCTGATCGTCGACGAATCGCACTCGCTGGGCACGCATGGCCCGCAGGGCGCGGGGCTGGTGGCGGAGCTGGGCCTGGCCGAGCGCGTGCATTTCCGCACGGCGTCGCTGGCCAAGGCGTTCGCGGGGCGGGCCGGGCTGATCACCTGTTCGGCCCGCTTCAAGGGATATTTCCTGTCCGCCTCGCGGCCCGCCATCTTCAGTTCCTGCCTGCTGGAACACGAGCTGGCGTGGTTCGATGCGGCGCTCGATTTCATCCGCGCCGCCGATGCCCGCCGCGCCGCCTTGCACCGCCACAGCGTGCAGCTGCGCCAGGGGCTGATGGATCTCGGCTACAACGTCAGCGACGGCACGGAGCAGATCATCGCGCTGGAAGCGGGCAGCGAACCCGATACCTTGATCCTGCGCAAGGCGCTGGAGCGGTACGGCATCTATGGCGCCGTCTTCTGTGCGCCAGCCACGCCGAAGAACCGTTCGCTGGTGCGTTTGACCCTGAATGCGGGCTTGCGCGAGGATGAGTGCGCAAGAGTGCTGGCCGCCTGCGCCGCCATCCGCGACGAGACGGGCATGGCGCGCTGGCCGTCGACGCGGCGCCTGCGCAAGCTGGCGCTGGTGTAGCGCGCGTCAGCCGTTAGAGGGCTGCTTGCCGGCGATAGCGACCAACAGCAGGGACAGGGGCGCCAGCTGGTCCGCGCTGGCGCTGCCCAGCAATTCCTGCGCCAGCGCCTGCGCCGTCGTGTTCGCGTGCGCCAGCAGCGCCTGCCCCGCCTCGGTGATGGCGGCATAGCCGACGCGCGCATCGCGCTGATCGGCCTGGCGCGCCACCAGGCCAATCTTTTCCAGCGGCATCAGCGAGCGCGTGATGCCGGACGCCGTCAGCGCTAGGCGCTCGGCCAGGTCGATGCGGCGCAGGCGCCCGCCGGGCGCCCGCTGCAGGTGGTACAGCAATTGGTAATCGCTGAAACTGAGGCCATGCAGATTGCCCAGGATGCTGTCGAAGCGGCGCACGATGAGCGCCTGGGCGCGTGCCAGGCGCAGGCAAAAGTCCAGCGCGCTGGCGCCGTCCGGCGGCGGGGAAGTGAGATCGGTCATGTTTTCCTTGTATTGGCTGCGCAGTGCTTGAGTGCGCAAGTGTAAAGCATGGCCGCTCAATACAGGGATTGCCCTTGTTCCAGCAGCTGCGCCTGGTGCAGGGCCAGCAGGGCGTCCAGCTCGGCATCCGCATCGAAGGCGGGATCGTCGGATTGATCGACGGTGTCGATGATGTCGAAGCGAAAAGCCGCCGCGCCGCCGCGCCGCCAGTCCGCCTGCAGCGCCGCATTGCGGTGCGTGCCCAGGTTCAGTTCGAAGCGGTGGCGGTTCAGCGCGCCGGGCGCGTTGCGGCTGCGTTCGAGCAGGGTGCGCCCGCTGGGCAAATGGCACAGCGCGATGATGCCCAGCGCGGGCAGCTGTTGCCGGTAGGCCGCTTTCAGGGCCGTTTGTCGTGTTTTATCCATGGTGGAACTTTCTCAATGTGACGATACGGAAGTGCTGCCCGCGATGCGGGGAATGTCGGTCAGCAGGGTGGCGGCCACGGCGGCGGCCAGCAGCAGGGCGCCCCCGCCGCAGAACAGCTCGCCCACGCTCAGGTGGCGCAGCAGCGCGCCCGTGGCCGCCGCCGACAGGGGCGCCAGTCCCAGGAAGATGCCCATGAACAGCGCCATCGCCCGGCCCAGCATGGCGGGCGCCACGCGCCGCTGTATCCACGTAAAGATGGCCACCTGCACATAGCCGCCCAGCATGCCCGTGACGGCCAGCAGGGCCGCGCCGTGCCAGCCGGTGCTGATCTGTCCCAGCGCCATCAGCAGGCAGCCGACGACAGCGTCGACGAGCAGCAAGGTGGCGCCGAAATGGCGGCGCAGCCAGGCGCCGCCCAGGCTGGACGCCAGCATGCCGGCCAGGGTGCCGGCGCCGTGCGCGCCCATCAGCAAACCGAGCGCCGAGGCGCCGTGCAGGCGTTCGCTGGCCAGCACGGGCAGGGCCACCTGCAGCGGCCCCATGACGAAGAAGGCCACCAGCGCCCAGTAGGCATAACAGCTGCGCAGGGGCAAGTCGCGCCACACCATGGCCAGGCCCGCCGCCATGTCGCGCCACATGCCGTGCGGCGCCGCAGCCGCGGGCAGCGGCCGCAGCTTGACTTGGCGCAAGGTCCAGGCGGAAAACACAAACGTCAGCGCATCGATGGCAAAGGCGGCGGCCAGCGCCGCCAGGGAGGTGTGCTGCCCGGTACCGCGGGCGCCCAGCACGAGCGCCGCCAGCAGGGGACCGGCCAGCAAGGACAGCTGGCGCACACCCATCTGCAAACCATTGGCTTTCTGCAACGACGGTGCAGGCACGGCTTGCGGCAGGATGGCCGTGCCGGCCGGGATGCCGAAGGCGGACGCGATGCCCAGTGCCAGCGCGGCCGCATACGCGAGCGCCAGGCTGGCCTGGTCCAGCCACAGCAGTCCCGCCAGTGCCAGCAGGATGGCGGCGTTCGCATATTTACTCAGCAGCAGCACGCGCCGGGGCGAGTAGCGGTCGGCGATAGTGCCGCCCAGCAAGATGAGCACGGCGCGCGGCGCGCCCATCAGGGCCACGGCGATGCCGAGGCTGAGGCTATCGCCCGTCAGGCTCAGCACAAGCCAGGGCAGGGCCAGCAGGCTGAACTGGTCGCCCAGCATGGAGACGAGGCCGCCGCCCAGCAGCCAGCGGAAGTTGGTATTGCGCAGCAAATCAGTATCTGTGGCGGTTGGCATATTCGTCTTGTCCATGTTTAAAAATTGCATGGTAGTTGATAAGAGCTTGAGTAGTCAAGTATATTGCTGTTTATTGCGGCAGGGAGCGCTGGCGCTGCATGGCGCACCGGCGCTTGCGCTATCATGGCGGCCATGACTGATACCACTGCCCCCACCCTGTACGAGACCATCGGCGGCGCCCCCGTGCTGCGTGAAATGGTCGACCGTTTTTATGACTTGATGGAACTCGAAGCCGAGTTCGCCGGCATCCGCGTCATGCATCCGCCCTCGACGGACGGTTCGCGCGACAAGCTGTATTTCTTCCTGACGGGCTGGATGGGCGGCCCGGATTTGTATATCGAGAAATTCGGCCACCCGCGCCTGCGCGCCCGTCACTTGCCCTATGCCATCGGCACCAGCGAGCGCGACCAGTGGCTGCGCGCCATGGCCTGGGCCATGGAAGACACGGGCATCGAAGAATCCTTGCGCGTGCGCCTGATGGAATCGTTCTATCAGACGGCCGACTGGATGCGCAACAAACCTGACTGACACCCATGAGCCCTATCGAGTTCTACAGTCTGCTGGGCGCCGCCATCGTCGCCATCGTCTTGTTGCTCTTGCTGCTGCTGCGCCCCCGTGGCGCGGCCGGCGATGGCGCCACCACCCTGGCGCTGGTGCAGCAGCACCAGCAGCAAAGCCTGGAACGCATCGACCGGGTCGAGCGCGAAGTGCGGCTGCAATTGCAGGCGTCGGCGCAAGCGACGCGGCAAGACCTGGCGGCTGGCCTGGCGCAATTCCAGGCGGCAACCCTGCAGCAGCTCGACAGCCTGCGCACGCAGATGCAGGCGCAGGGGAAAGTCGGACGCGAAGAACAGGCGCAAAGCCTGGCGCGCTTTGCCGACAGCACCAATCAAACCTTGTCCCAGCTGACGGAATCGAATGCACAGCGCATGCTGGAAGTGCGTGCCACGCTGGAAAACAAGATCCGCGACCTGCAGGCCGACAATGGCGCGCGCCTGGAAGAGATGCGCAAGACGGTCGACGAGAAACTGCACGCGACGCTGGAAACGCGCCTCAGTGCCTCGTTCCAGCAAGTGTCGGAGCGGCTGGAAAAAGTCCACCAGGGACTCGGCGAAATGCAGCAGCTGGCGCTGGGTGTGGGCGACCTGAAGCGGGTGCTCACCAACGTCAAGACGCGGGGCACCTGGGGCGAGGTGCAGCTGGAAATGCTGCTGGAGCAGGTACTCACTGTCGATCAATATGCGAAGAACGTGGAAACGGTGCCTGGGACCGGCGCGCGCGTGGAATTTGCCTTGCGGCTGCCGGGCATGGTCGAGGGCGGCGCGCCCGTATGGATGCCCATCGACGCGAAATTCCCCAAGGAACAATACGAACGCCTGGTCGAGGCGGCCGAGCGGGCCGATGCCGACGGCGTGGCCCTGGCCGGCCGCGAACTGGAACGGGCCGTGCGGGGCGAGGCGAAAACCATCGCCGAGAAATACCTGGCGCCGCCGCAGACCACCGACTTTGCCATCCTCTTCCTGCCCACGGAAGGCCTGTATGCGGAAGTGCTGCGCCGCCCGGGCCTGGCCGACGAATTGCAGCGCCTGCACCGGGTCAGCATCGCAGGGCCATCGACCCTGACGGCCTTGCTCAACAGCCTGCAGATGGGTTTCCGCACCTTGGCGCTGGAAAAGCGCTCGTCGGAAGTGTGGCAGGTGCTCGGTGCCGTCAAGACGGAGTTCGGCAAGTTCGGCGACGTGCTGTCGCAAACCCGGCTGACCCTGGAAAAGGCGGCGAAGAATATCGAAAGCGCGGAAGTGCGCAGCCGGCAGATGGCGCGCAAATTAAAATCCGTGGAAGCCTTGCCGGGCGAGGCGGCTGCCTTGCTGCTGGGTAAGGCGGACGGCGAATAGCGCCGCCCTGTTCGCCGCGGCGGCCGGCTAGGCCTGTTGTTCCTCGTCCATCTGGCGCCTGACGATGGCAGCGGTGATGCTGCCGGGCGCATCGAGCTCGCGCTGCGCCAGCGTGCGCATGGCGTCATTCGCCAGGCCGGCCAGCAAGGCGGCGCACAGCGCGTCGGCCTCGGCGGCCTGTCCCTGGCCGCGCAGTACGGCAGCGGCGATCCGCACGTCTTTCACCAGATTCATCAACTCCGCCGCCAGGCGCGGTGCCGTGCCCGGCGCAGGAAGCAGGGGCTGGCTGGCGGCCAGGGCATTGACAGTCTCGAGGTGTGCCAGTGGGGCGGGGCAGCGGTAGCGCTCCGCCAGCGCAAAATTGCCCGCTTCGACGACGGCTGGCAGCGCTTGCCAGGCGTACCGGCGCGCCAGTTCCGGGGCGCTGGCGTCCAGCCGGGCGAACAGGTCGGCGGTGGAGCGGACATCGCCCAGCGTCTCGTTCATTTCGACGATAAGAGAAAAACGCGATGCGCGCCCGAACGCGTTGCTTGCCGGCGGCACGCTACTGTCCTGGCGTCCGAAATCGTGCTCGCCTGACAGCAGCAGCCGTATTTGCGCGTCACGCTCCACCTGCAGCGCGGTGTACGCCGGCGCGTAGGCCTCGGCCAAAAATTGCCACTCCAGCATGGGGATGAAATAGCTCGACCTTGCCGGATTCACGACTCGTCCGGCGTCGGCGAACAGCTGTTGCAGCAGCGGCAGCGCTTGCGCATGCCGGCCTTCCGCGCGTAGCGCAATGAGACGTGTCAAGCGGCTATCGATGTCGGGCATGGCGGTCCTTGTCTGGAATGCATCATAGTAACAAGTCCGCACCCGGCTGGCTACGCATCAGGCGGCATGCCTGCCGGCCCGGCGTTTTCTGGCGGCGAAGGCCGTCAGCGCCAGTCCCGCCAGCAGCATGGCCCAGGTTTGCGGTTCCGGCACGGCCGGCAGGACTGTCGGGCCGGTAGGCGGCAGAGTCGGCAGGATCACGGTGGGCGGCACGATGATGCTGCTGCCCTGGTCTGGCGGCCTGCCGCCACCACCTCCGCCACCGCCGCCGCCCGTGCCGGCCGGCGGGCCGATATCGCTGACCGTACGCACATAACCGAAGGGCAGGAAAGGAATGCTGGCCGCCTCGGGCGGCATGGCGCCGCCCGTGAACGAGCCGCCGCGCAAGGCGTCGGGATTGTCGAGCACGGGTACGCCTGCCGCTTCCGGGGCGGCGGGCGCGGAGGCTCCCGGTGCGGCACCGCCGGGAGCGGCACCGGCCGCCGGCGGCGCCGACGCGGGCGCCTGCGTGATGCGGCTGACGTTGCGGCAAATGGTCGGCACCAGGATGCACTGGCCCTGCACGCAATACACGAGACCCCTTTCCTGCATCTGTTCGCTCCAGCCTGCGCGCGTGACGTTGCGGCAAACGCGGCCCGGGCCGAAATGCATCTCGCTGATGCGCGCGTTGTAATTGCCCTTGCCGCGGATGGCGTCGCGGCTGATCACCACGATCTCGTCGTACTGGCGCGCGCGCATGCGCTCCTTCAATTGTTCGCGCACCTGCGGCGCGATATCCGTATAGCGGTCCACGGCCGCGACCACATCGCCCATGAACGGATCGACGCCGGGACGGTTCCAGCTGCAGTTATCGAGCACGTCGGCGCGGGCCATGCCTTTCGCGTAGGCGGGCAGGGAAGCCAGAGACAACATGCCGAATATGACTGCCGCACCCAGCATGCAGGTGTTCGCTAACCATGGGCCGTGTTTCATTGGAAGTTTCCTCGTGAAAACAATATCAAAATTGAATTTTTATGTGAGTATGGATGTTATCACTGAAGAAACTTCAATATCAACTAATAAATAAAATTATTACAATTAGTGTTGTGTTTATTGATTTATTTTAAGAGGAGATAATTGATATTTTTATCTCGACGGGCGAACGCCTGCCGGGCAAGGGAAATTGTTTGCAATGGGGAAAAGCAAACGGCCCGCACAAGGCGGGCCGTCAGGGAGAAGGGGGAGGAGAGTTGCTTACATCAGGCCATGGAACAGCACGACATCGACGAGGTCGCCGGCCGCCACGTGGCCTTGCGCCTCATGCAGCACGATCATGCAATTGGCCTGCGTCATCGAGCGCAGGATGCCCGAGCCTTGCGCGCCCGTCACGCGCACGTGCTGGCGTCCGTCGGCGTCGCGCTCGACGATGCCGCGCTGGTATTCCGTGCGACCCCGTTTCTTGCGGATCGGTGCCTGCGCCGCCACCTGCAGCAGGGGCAGTGTGGACGTGTCCGCATCGGCGCCCATCAGGCGCAGCAGGGTGGGGCGGGCGAGGAAATAAAACGCCGCCATCACGGCCACGGGGTTGCCGGGCAGGCCCAGCAGCAAGGCCGTGTCGCCCTCGCTGGCAATCCGGCCAAAGGCCATGGGGCGGCCCGGGCGCATGTTGATCTGCCAGAAAGCCACCTCGCCGAGGCGGGCCAGGATCTCGCGCGTAAAATCGGCCGCGCCGCTGGACACGCCGCCCGAGGTGATGATGACGTCGGCCTTGGCGCAGGCGCCGCGCAGGGCCGCTTCCAGCGCCTGCGGATTGTCCTTGACGATGCCCATGTCGAGCACCTCGCAGCCGAGGCGGGTCAGCATGCCCAGCAGGGTGTAGCGGTTGCTGTCGTAGATGCAGCCCGCGGCCAGCGGCTCGCCGATCGAGCGCAATTCGTCGCCCGTGGAAAAGAAGGCCACGCGCAGGCGGCGGCGCACGGGCACCGTGGCGATGCCCAGCGAGGCCAGCAAGCCCAGTTCGGCCGGGCCCAGCCGCTTGCCCTGCAGCAAGGCCGGCTGGCCCTGCATCAAGTCTTCGCCCTTGAAACGGCGGTTGTCGCCGGGGCGGATGCAGTCCGGCGCCAGCGTGATGCTGGTTTCATTGGCTTGCAGCACGAGTTCCTGCGGCACCACGCTGTCGCAGCCGTCGGGCATGACGGCGCCCGTCATGATGCGCGCGCATTGGCCGCGCCCCACTTTGACCGTGCCGGGACGGCCCGCCAGGATGGTGTCGACCACGGCCAAAGTCACTGGCGTGCCGCCGCCCAGGTCGGCACCGTGCAGCGCATAGCCATCCATGGCGGAATTGTCGTGCGCGGGCACGCTGATGGGCGAGATGATGTCGGCCGCCAGCATGCGCTCGAACGCCTGCGGCAGCGGCAATTCCTCGATCCCGGCCACGGGAGCGACGGTGTCGGCCAGGATGGCTTGCGCCATCGGCACGCTCAAGCCCCGCGCCTGCAAGGCGGCCAGCTCGTCCGGCGTATTGATGTTGCCAAACGCGGCGCCATCCTCGAACAGCACTTCGGCCAGCTTCAAGGGGCCGTGCCAGGTGCGCATGCGGCGTTCGCCGCCGCGCAGGTAGGCATCGAGCTGGGGCAGGGCGGCAGTCTTGACGAGACAGAAGACGGGGTGCGGCCGGCGCACGGTCGACCCCGTCGCCGGATCGGTTTCCTCGGTGACGGCGATGGCCAGGTCGGCATCGTTCTCGACCAGGCCGGCGGCCAGGCGCGCGGCCAGGTCGGGCGGCAGCAGGGGCGAATCGCACGGCACGGTGAGCAGGTAGGGCGTGCCGGCGTGCTGCATGCCGCTGTGTAAACCTGCCAGCGGACCCAGCTGGCCCGGCAGCGCGTCCGGCCACACGGGCAGGCCGAAGCGCGCGTAATCGCCGGCATCGGCGTGGACGCTGACGGCCAGCTGGCCCACTTGCGGCGCCAGGCGCTGCAGCACGTGGCGCGCCAGGGGCTGGCCATGCAGGGGCAGCATGCCCTTGTCGCGCTGGCCCATGCGCGTGCCCAGGCCGCCGGCCAGGATCAGGCCGGTAATGTCGTGTTTGTTGATCATGTCAGGTAGGAAAATGGGTGCATGCGCCATGGTAGCAGCGGCGGGCGTGCACCGCGCCCGATTCAGCCGCCGATGTACGACATTTCCACTTTCTTTTTACCGTGCTCAAGCGCGCCGCCCGTCAGATCCGTCTGGCTGGTGCGCAATTGCGAATAGCGGTCGGCGCGGCCGCGCCACAGCTGCGCCACGGCCGAGGAAATTTCCGCGTCGCTGTGGCCGCCGCGCAGCAGGCTGCGCAAGTCGTGGCCGCTGCTGGCGAACAGACACGTGTACAGCTTGCCTTCGGTCGAGAGGCGGGCGCGGCTGCAGTCGGCGCAGAACGCTTGCGTGACGCTGGAAATGAGGCCGATTTCGCCGCCGCCATCGGCGTAGCGCCAGCGCGCCGCCGTCTCGCCCGTGTAGTTCGGGTCGATGGGCAGCAAGGGCATGTGTTCGCCGATACGGCGCACCACCTCGGCCGACGGGATGACTTCCTGCAAGTTCCAGCCGTTCGAGGCGCCCACGTCCATGTATTCGATGAAGCGCAGGATGTAGGGCGTGCCCTTGAAGTGGCGCGCCATGGGCACGATTTCCTGCTCGTTCATGCCGGCCTTGACGACCATGTTGATCTTGATCGGTCCCAGGCCCGCCGCATGCGCGGCATCGATGCCGTGCAGCACGTCGGCCACGGCGAAATCGACGTCGTTCATGCGCTTGAAGGTGGCGTCGTCGAGCGAATCGAGCGACACGGTGACGCGGTTCAGGCCCGCATCCTTCAAGGCTTGCGCCTTTCTGGCCAGCAAGGAACCGTTGGTCGTCAGGGTCAGGTCCAGCGGCTGGCCCGACGGCGTGCGCAGTGCGGCCAGCATGGCGATGAGCTTTTCGATATTCTTGCGCAGCAGCGGCTCGCCGCCCGTCAGGCGGATCTTTTCCACGCCGTGCGCGACGAACAGGCGCGCGATGCGCGTGATTTCCTCGAACGACAGCAAATCCGTGTGCGGCAGATACACGTGGTTCTTGTCGAACACGTCCTTGGGCATGCAATACACGCAACGGAAATTGCAGCGGTCGGTAATCGAGATGCGCAAGTCATGCAGGGGCCGGCCCAGGCTGTCGGCCACGCTGCCGCTGGGGCTTTCCAGCCGCGCGGGGATCGCCGGTGTCCCATTGCGGGCCTCGGCGAGGTAGATAATCTTGTCAGCCATGAAAGGTGATACCACTTACGTTAAGTCGTTCAAGGCAGATACGATAGCACGAGGCCGAAGATGGCACAGGCGAGCAGCAATTTGATGGTTCCCATTTGAAACTTGATCAGCGCCACGCCGGCCGCCAGCGCGATGACGATGGCCAGCCAGTCCCAGTGCGGCAGCGGATTTTCTTGCCAGAAGACATGGCGGCCAAAGAACAGGGCCAGGCTGGCGATGACGCCCACCACGGCCGCCGAGATGGCGCTCAGAGGTGCGCTCAGGCGCAAGTTGCCGCGCGACGCTTCCACCACGGGCGCGCCGGCCAGGATGAAGATGAACGAGGGCAGGAAGGTAAACCAGCTGGCGACGAGCGCGCCGCACACGCCCGCCAGCCACAGGTTGTCGCCCAGCACGGCGTGGCTCCAGCCGCCGACAAAACCGATGAAGGCGACGATCATGATCAGGGGACCGGGCGTCGTTTCGCCCAGCGCCAGGCCATCCATCATCTGCGCGCTCGTGATCCAGTGGTAGTGATCGACGGCGCCCTGCACCAGATAGGGCAGCACGGCGTACGCGCCGCCGAACGTCAGCAGGGCGGCCTTGCTGAAAAACACGCCCATCTGCGCCAGCGGCCGGTCGACCCCGCCCGTCAGCGCCAGGCCCAGCCAGGCGAAGAAGGCCAGTGTCAGGCCCACGGCGGCCGTGCCAAGCAGGCGCGGCCAACTGAAACGCGCGTGCTCCGGTGTGGGCGTGTCGTCATCGATCAGGGCGGCGCCGTAGCGGGCCGCGCCGCCATGTTGCGTGCCGCCGGCTTGAAAATGGGTGGGCAGCCAGCGCCCGCCCGCCATGCCCAGCAGGGCGGCGGCGAGCACGATCAAGGGAAATGGCAGCTGTAGCACGGCGATGGCGACAAATGCTGCCGCCGCGATGGCGATCAGGCCGGGGCTGCGCAAGGTGCGCCGGCCCAGGCGCCAGGCGGCAGCCAGCACGATGGCGACGACGGCCGGCTTGATGCCGTACAGGATGCCGGCGATGGCGGCCACGTGGCCATACGCCATGTACAGCCAGGACAGGACGATCAGCACACCCAGCGAGGGCAGCAGGAACAGCAGGCCCGCCACCAGGGCGCCGCGCGTGCGGTGCATCAGCCAGCCTATGTAGATGGCCAGCTGGGTCGCTTCCGGTCCCGGCAGCAGCATGCAGTAATTGAGGGCGTGTAGGAAGCGCTGCTCGGAAATCCAGCGCCGCTTTTCCACCAGTTCCGCATGCATCAAGGCGATTTGCCCGGCCGGGCCGCCAAAGCTGATGCATCCCAGTTTGAGCCAGTACCAGAAGGCGCTGCGCAGGCTGACGGGGGCGGGACGGGGCAGGTTGGCGTTCTCGTGCATGGCGGCGGGCTGGCAAGAAGAGTGGACGTAAAAAAGGGGAAGCCTGAGCTCCCCCTTTCATTATTGGCGGCTGGGCGAACCCGGCGCGCTTATGGACGTTGCGTGTTGACCTGGATCAACGGCTCATCCGATTGCGGCGGCAATGGCTTGCGTTCGCGCGGCTTGCGGACCGGGGCGACTGCCTTGGCGGCCGCTTCCTGCGCCAGGCGCAGTTTTTCCGGATCGGTGGCAGCCAGGGTCAGGCCGGCCGAACCGAGCACCGCGCTCAAGTCCAGCGGTGCCGCCGCTGGCGCGGCAGGTGCCGGGGCAGGAGCAACGACAGGTGCTGGCGCTGGTGCAGGAGCAGGAGCAGGAGCAGGAGCAGCTTCGGCAACCGCCGGGGCAGCTTCCACCACGGCCGGTGCGGCTTCGGCGACTGGCGCTTCTTCCGTCACGGCGACGGTTTCCACGACAGCAACCGTTTCCACGACGGGTGCCGCTTCGACGATGACTTCGGCTGGCGCAGGCGCTGGCGCCGGTGCGGCGTCCGCTTTCTCGGCAAAGCTGTACTCGGCAGCTGGCACCGGCTCGGCAGCGGCGGGTTCAGCTTGCGCTGCAGCCACTTCCACAGGGGCTTGCGCTACGACTGGCGCAGCAACTGGCGCGGCTTCAGCGGCAGGAGCGGCTTCTTCGACCTTGGCGATGTCCACCACCTTGGCCACTTCCACCACTTCGACCACTTCCACGACGGCAGTTTCCACCGGCGCCGCGACGGCGACGACAGCGGCGGCAGCCACGACGGCGACCGGAGCGGCATCAGCGGCGGCTTCCGGCGCCGGAGCGACCGTAAAGCTGATCACTGGCGCGTCCTGGCCATCGTTCTCGCCGTTTGCCGATTCGATCAGCTCGCCCGTTTCGCGGTCGCGCCGGTTGCGGTTGCGGCCACCACGACGACGGCGGCGACGCGGTTCTTCGCCTTCCACGTCGTTTTCCGTCTCTTCGCCTTCAGGGCCGGCATTCGCCGGCGCTTTCAGCAAGCTCGTTGGTGCGGCGTCGGATTCCGGGCCGTTCGATGCCACGACGACATTCACGGCGCTGGCGCTGGCGCCGACCAATGCCAGCTCTTCAGCTTTCACTTCAGCAACTACAGCCTTGTCGGCGCGTGGTTCGCGGCCTTCGCGCGGCTGGCGTGGCGGACGTTCGGCACGTTCCGGGCGCTCTGCGCGTTCCGGACGCTCGGCGCGCTCAGGACGTTCACCGCGTTCGCGTGGTGCTGCTGCCGTATCGCCGTTCTCGCGGGCTTCACGCGGTTCGCGTGGCGGACGCGGCGGGCGTGGCGGACGTGCCGCTTTTTCCAGTGCTTCCGCTTCTTTCGCTGCATCGTCCTGGGCTGGGCGGCCCTGGCCTGGTTCGCGCTCTTCGCGGCCAGGCTTGCCGTTGCGGCCACGGCCACGCGGGCCACGGCTGTTGCGGTCGCCGCGGTCGGTGCCGGCCGGCTTGGCCGGTGCGACAGGGGCGGGCGCTGGCGCCACCGGTGCCGGGGCGCCGGTGAAGAAGCTGATGATCTTGGCGATCAGGCCTTGTGGTGCGGCAGGCGCGGCCACGGGAGCCGGTTTCGCTTCGACGGGCTTGCGCTCGACCAGCGGTGCCGGCTGGTCAGGGGTGATCGTCTTGACGACGGCTTCCTGGCGCGGCTTGGCTTCTTCCTTCTGACGCTTGCTGTACGCCATGTCGGTTTCAGCGCTTTCGGCCAGGTTGTAGCTGGCCTGGCTGTCTTCCAGACGCGGATCGTCGTGCTTGATGCGTTCCAGTTTGTAGTGCGGCGTTTCCAGATGC
>Ga0182008_10000761_pt1 | contig 22644 bp, 20 predicted proteins | sample Sormic07211129_1_FD_120482 | JGI IMG/M metagenome (GOLD analysis project Ga0182008, IMG submission 120482) | Rhizosphere microbial communities from Sorghum bicolor, Mead, Nebraska, USA - 072115-129_1 metaG | ecosystem: Host-associated > Plants > Roots > Rhizosphere | place: USA: Nebraska...
TACCGCGGTCACGCTCAACTACATGAGCATCGTCTGGATCGCGGCCTTCCTGGTCGGCGGCGCGCTGCTGGCCTGGATGCCGGTGCCCGGGCGCGACGGCAGGATTCCGCGGCCGCCGTTCCAGGGCACGATGGCGCTCACGGTGCTGGTCGGCTTCGCGGGCGTGGTGCTGATGCTCAAGCCCAGCGTCGACGGCAGCCAGGGCTTCGCCAGCCTGATGGGCCTGTTCTCGGGCATGACCGCCGCCTTCGCCTACATGCAGGTGGTGGCGCTCTCGCGCGCCGGCGAACCCGAAGCCCGCACCGTCTTCTACTTCGCGGTCGGCTCGGCCGTGGCGGGCGGGCTGGTCACGGTGATCGACGGCTTCACGCCCTGGGCCCAGTGGTCCTGGTCCGATGCCGCCTGGCTGCTGCCCGTGGGCGTGCTGGCCGCACTGGGCCAGCTGTGCATGACGCGCGCCTACGCCACCGCCAAGTCCGAAAGCGGCACGCTGCTGGTCGCCAACCTGCAGTACTCGGGCATCATCTTCGCGGCCCTCTACGGCGTCTTCCTGTTCGACGACCGGCTGGACCTGAGCGGCTGGGCCGGCATGGGCCTGATCATCGCGAGCGGCATCGCCGCCACCTTCCTGCGCCAGCGCTCGCTGCCCAAGGCGCCGGCCGAAGAACACTGACGTTTGTCCCCCCCCGTTCCCGCAAGGAGTTCCCATGGCCACCTCCCGCTACGACACCCTGATCTCCGCCGAACAGCTGCAGGCCCTGCAGGCCGCCGGCACGCCGCTGATGGTCTTCGACTGCAGCTTCGACCTGATGAAGCCCGCGGCCGGCGCCGCCCAGTTCCTCGCGCTGCACATTGCCGGCGCGGTGTACGCCAGCCTCGACGAAGCGCTCAGCGCCCCTCACGGCCTGCCCGGCAAGGACGGCGCGGTGGTGGTGGCGCACGACGACGGCGTGCCCGCCTCGGGCGGCCGCCATCCACTGCCCAGCCGCGAGAAGTTCGCGACCTGGCTCTCGAGCGTGGGCTTCACCAACGGCATGCAGGCCGTGGTCTACGACCGCAACGGCGCCAACTACTGCGGCCGGCTCTGGTGGATGCTGCAATGGATGGGCCACGAGGCCGTCGCGGTGCTCGACGGCGGCCTGCAGGCCTGGCAGGCCGCGGGCGGCGCGGTGGCGCAGGGCGAGGAGCCGGCGCACTTCCAGTCGAACTTCGTGCCTTCGGCACCGCGCGTGGCGCTGGTCGGCACGCAGCAGGTCGCGGCCGGCCTGGGCGATGCGCGCCAGACGCTGATCGACGCCCGCGCCGGCGCACGATATCGCGGCGAAGTGGAACCTCTGGACCCGATCGCCGGTCACATCCCCGGGGCGCTCAACCGCCCCTTCGCCGAGAACATCGGTCCGGACGGCAAGTTCAAGCCCGCCGCGCAGCTGCGCGCCGAATTCGACACCCTGCTGGCCGGACGCGATCCCTCGACGGTCGTCCACCAGTGCGGCAGCGGCGTGAGCGCCCTGCCCAACCTGATCGCGATGCGCATCGCGGGCCTGGGGCCGACCGCGCTCTATGCCGGCAGCTGGAGCGAATGGAGCAACACGCCGGGGCTGCCGACCCGGCAAGGCGCCGAACCATGAACCGAGGACTCCCCCGTCTTCTTCTCCTTCTCTCCGCTGCCCTGTGCACGCTGCCCTTCGCGGCGCAGGCGCAGCAGGCCGCGCATGTGCACGGCCAGGTCAAGCTCGACGTCGCGGTCGAAGGCCCGACGGTGGTGATCACGATGGACGCGCCGCTGGACAACTTCCTGGGCTTCGAGCGCGCGCCGCGCAACGAGGCCGAGAAGAAGACGGTGGACGAGGCCGTGGCCAGGCTGCGCGCCGCCGACACCCTGTTCGCCATCGACCCGGCCGGCAACTGCAAGCTCGGCCCGGTCGAGCTGCGCGCGCCGGTGCTGGGCCTGGGCAAGGCCGATGCCGCGGCGCCCGCGGCCGGCGCCCATGCCGACATCGACGCCACCTTCGCCTTCAACTGCGCCACCGCCTCGGCCGTGAAGTTCATCGACGTGGCGCTGTTCACCGCCTTCAAGGGCCCGCGCCAGATCGAGGCCCAGATCGTCTCGCCGCAAGGCCAGTTCAAGCGCACGCTCAAGCGGCCCAACGCACGGCTCGCGTGGGGCAAGTGACGCGGCGATGAAGCGACCATGAGCCAGGTGCTCGCCATCGAAGCGCTGCGCTTCGGCTGGCCGGGCGCCGCGGCGCCGTGCATCGACATCGAGCGGCTCGAGGTGCGGGCCGGCGACACGCTGTTCCTGCATGGCCCGAGCGGCTGCGGCAAGAGCACGCTGCTGTCGCTGATGGCCGGCGTGCTGGTGGCCGACAGCGGCCGCGCCACGCTGCTGGGCCACGACTGGGCCGCGCTCTCGGGCGCGGCGCGCGACCGCTGCCGCGTCGCGCACGTGGGCTACATCTTCCAGCAGTTCAACCTGCTGCCCTACCTGAGCGTGCTCGACAACGTGCTGCTGCCCTGCCGCTTTTCCGATCGCCGACGCAGCCGCGCCGCGCGGCAGCACGGCACGCCGCGCGCCCAGGCCGAGGATTTGCTCGCGGGCATGGGCCTGGATCGCACCCTGTGGCGCCGCCCGGCGCTGCAGCTCTCGGTGGGCCAGCAGCAGCGCGTGGCCGCGGCGCGCGCCTTGATCGGCCAGCCCGAGCTGGTGATCGCCGACGAACCCACCTCCGCGCTCGACGAAGGCCACCGCGAGGCCTTCCTCGAGGTGCTGCTGGCGGCCTGCGCCGCGCACCGCAGCGCGCTGGTGTTCGTGAGCCACGACCAGCGCATCGCCGCGCGCTTCGCCCATGTGCTGCGGTTGCCGGACCTCAACCGCGCCGCCACCGCCGGATGAGCGCGCTGTTCTCCATCGCCTGGCGCAGCGCCTGGAACCGGCGCTTCACGCTGCTGCTGACGGTGCTGTCGATCGCGCTGTCGACGCTGCTGCTGCTGGGCGTGGAACGCATCCGCACGCAGCTGCGCGACAGCTTCTCGTCGGCCGTCTCGGGCACCGACCTGATCGTGGGCGCGCGCACCGGCTCGACCGAGCTGCTGCTCTATTCGGTGTTCCGCATCGGCGCGGCCACCAACAACATCGCCTGGACCAGCGTGCAGGCGCTGTCGGCGCACCCGGGCGTCGACTGGGTGGTGCCACTGTCGCTGGGCGATTCGCACCGCGGCTTCGCGGTGCTCGCGACCACGCCCGCCTACTTCACGCATTTCCACTACGGCGACCGCCAGCCGCTGGCGCTGCAGGAAGGCCGGCCCTTCGAGGGCCTGTTCGACGCGGTCGTGGGCGCCGAAGTGGCCGAACGCCTGGGCTACCGGGTCGGCCAGCGCATCACGCTGGCGCACGGCACGGGCGAGCTGATCGTGGCCGAGCATGCCGACAAGCCCTTCACCGTGGTCGGCATCCTCGCGCGCACCGGCACGCCGGTCGACCGCACGGTGCACATCGGGCTCGAGGCGATGGAGGCCATCCATGCCGACTGGCGCGGCGGCGCACCGCTGCCCGGCCTGCGGCTGTCGGCCGAGCAGGTGCGCCAGCTCGACCTCACGCCCAAGAACGTGACGGCCGCGCTGGTCGGCCTGAAGAACCGCGCGGCGGTGTTCAACGTGCAGCGCTGGGTCTCGACCTACGGCGGCGAGCCGCTGATGGCGGTGCTGCCCGGCGTGGCGCTGGACGCGCTGTGGGACATGGTCGGCGTCGGCGAGAACGCGTTGCTGCTGATGTCGGCGCTGGTCGCGCTGGTGAGCCTCGCGGGCCTGGTGTCGGTGGTGCTGGCCGGCCTCGACCAGCGCCGGCGCGAACTCGCGGTGCTGCGCGCGGCCGGCGCGGGCCTGCGCCATGTGCTGGCGCTGCTGGCGATCGAGGGCGCGCTGGTCACGCTGGCCGGCGTGCTGATCGGCGCGGCCGCCGCGGCGCTGGGCATCGCGGCACTGTCTCCCTGGCTGCAGTCACACTTCGGGCTCACACTGGCGCTGTCGGCCCCGACCGCGAACGAGGCGCTGCTGCTGGCCGCGCTGCTGGGCGCCGGCTGGCTCGCCAGCCTGCTGCCCGCGCTGCGCGCCTACCGGCTCTCGCTGGCGGACGGGCTGTCGCCACGTCTTTGATGAAACCGGATACTTCGCCCTTGGACCCAGGACACTTGCCATGAAGCCCCTCCACCTGCTGCGCGCCCTCGTCCTCACCGCGGGCACCCTCGCCCTGCTGCCAGCGCCCGCGGCCGAACCCGCGGCGCCGGCCAAGGCCCGACCGGGCGCGGTACGCGAGATCGTCTGGGACGAGCTGGTGCCCAAGGACTGGGACCCGATGAAGGACTTCAACGCCACCGACATCGGCCGGCTGCAGGACGGCGACCCGCGCGCGACCGCGCTGATGAAGAAGATGCAGCAGGCCTTCGACAACGCGCCGGTCAATGCGTCGCTCGACGGCGCGCAGGTCAAGATCCCCGGCTACATCGTGCCGCTGGAGCAGAAGAAGGCCGGCGAGATCACCGAGTTCCTGCTGGTGCCCTACTTCGGCGCCTGCATCCACACGCCGCCGCCGCCGGCCAACCAGATCCTGCACGTGCACCCGTCCAAGGCCGCGAAGTTCCGTGCCATGGATGCGGTCTGGGTGGTCGGCACGCTCAAGACCGCGCGCAGCGACTCGGGCATGGGCGTGGCCGGCTACCGCATGGATGCGCAGAGCGTCACGGCCTACGGCGGCGGCGCGAAGAACTGAGCGGCCGCCCGCCGCGGCCCCGGCACTGACACGCGGGGCCGAAACGCACTGACACACATGGCGTCGGCCCCGGGGCCAGGGTGAACGTTGAGAGGAAGGCGGCACACGCAGGCAGACGATGCGCGCGCTCGCCGACCCTGTTCGACCTCACCAGGAAGCGAGACCATGGCTCCACTCCAACGATCCGCGCCGCGCGCCGGCCTGATGCTCGCCGCCATCGGCGCGGCCGTGCTGGCCCTCGCGGGCTGCGACAACAAGCCGGCCGAAGCCCCGGTCGCCGCACCGGCCGCGGCCCCCGCGGTGGCCGCAGCCCCCCCACCGGTACCCGCGCCCCCGCCGCCACCCGCCTATGTGCCGCCCACGGCCGAGCAGCTGACCCAGCTGGTCGCGCCGATCGCGCTCTACCCCGACAAGCTGGTGGCGCAGGTGCTGGCCGGCGCCACCTACCCGGACCAGGTCACGGCCGCCGACCTCTGGCTCGCGCAGAACGCGCAGCTCAAGGCCGGCCCCCTGGCCGACGCCGCGGAGCGCCAGCCCTGGGACCCGAGCATCAAGTCGCTGACCGCCTTCCGCACGGTGCTCGACCAGATGGCGAAGAACCTGCCCTGGACCACCGCGCTGGGCGAGGCCTACTACAACGACCCGACCGACGTGCTCAACGCGGTGCAGGTGATGCGCACCCGCGCCCAGCGCGCGGGCCGGCTCAAGAGCACGCCGCAGCTCAAGGTGGCCGCGGCGACGGCCGCGCCGGTGTACCGGGCCGACCCCAACGCGCAGCCGATCTATGCGGGGCCGCCGATCATCGAGGCGCCACCGGAGCTCATCACCATCGCGCCGGCCCAGCCCGACCTGGTCTACGTGCCCAGCTACGACCCGCAGCGGATCTACGGCGAGCCGGTGCCGGTGTACCCGGGCTATGCCTATGCCCCGCCGCCGCCCGTCTATGTGGAGCCGCGCTACAGCAACGCGCAGATCGCCACCGCGGGTGCCTTGACCTTCGGGCTCGGCGTGGTGGTGGGCAGCGCGATCCAGCGCCACGACTGGGGCTGGAATGCGTGGGGCATGAACTGGGGCGACCGCGGCCGCGACCCGCGCCGGCCCGATGGCCGTCCGCCGGAACAGCGCCCGCCCACCCGGCCGGCCGTGATCTACAACCAGTCGACCTACGTCTCGCGTTCGGAGACCATCGTCAACAACAACAACATCCGCAACGTCTACAACAACAACGCACCCGCACCGCGGTCGCAGCCGCCGCAGCCCCAGCCGTCGGCGCAACTGGTGCAGGCGGAACAGCAGCGGCAGTTCCAGCAGCAGCAACAACAACAGCAACAACGGCAGTTGCAGGACCAGCAGGCCCGCCAGCGCGATCAGCAGATGCAGGCCCAGCGCGACCAGGTGCGGCAGCAGCAGGAACAGCAGCGCCAGCAGCAGATGCAGGCGCAGAGCCAGCAGTTGCAGCAACGCCAGCAGCAGGGCCAGCAGGAAGAGGCGCGCAGGCAGCAGCAGGCGGCCGACCAGCAGCGCCGCGGCGAACAGGCCCGGGTCGAGCAGGAGCAGCAGCGCCAGCGGCAGCAGCAGGAACAGGTGCGCCAGCAGCAACAGCAGCGGGTACAGCAGGACCAGCAGCAACAGGCGCGCCAACAGCAGGAGCAGGCACGGCGCCAGCAGATCGACGCGCAGGCGCGGCAGCAGGACCAGGTGCGGCAGCAGCAACAGCAGCAACAGGAACAGGCGCGTCGCCAGCAGCAACAGCAGCAGCAACAGGTCCAGGAGCGGCAACGCCAATCACAGGAGCAGCAGCGGCAGCAGGCAGCGCAAGCGCAGCAGGCACAGCAGGCGCAACAACAGCAGCAACAGGAGCAGGCGCGTCGCCAGCAGCAACAACAGCAGCAACAGGTCCAGGAGCGGCAACGCCAATCACAGGAGCACCAGCGGCAGCAGGCAGCGCAGGCGCAGCAGGCGCAACAACAGCAACAGCAACGGGAACAACAGCGCCGGCAGGCCGAGCAGGCCCATCAACAACAGCAGCAACAACAACAGGCCCAGCTGCAGCAACGCCACCAGCAGGAGCAGGCGCAGCGTCAACAGCAGGAGCAGGCCCAGCAGCAGCAGCGACGCCAGGCGCAGGAGCAGCAGGCGCGCCAGCAGCATCCGCAGCCGCCGCAGGGCCGTCGACCCGGCGACGAGCCACGGCCCTGATCAGCGATGTGCCGCCGGCTTCGTCCACGGCGCACGCACGGCCTCAAGCGGTGTGAGAGAGGCGGGGCCGGATCCGCGCGGCCCCGTGAAGACGCGTGGCGCCCTCAGTCCGGCGCCTGCATGATCCGGTCGTGCTCTTCGTCCGCCGGCACGTTGTCGGCGTCGAGTTCGCTCGCATCGCTGAGGTCGATGCCGGTCTCCTCCGACAGTTCGTCGGTGGCCGAGGGCTCGGACACATCGAGGCTGTCGCCCAGGCTCTCTTCGGCGTCGTCGAGGTCGTTGGCATCGTCCGCCAGCAAGGGCGGTACGGTGCGCGGGCGCGGGTCGGCAGCGGTCATGGCACGGGTCTCCAGCAAGAACGGAACGAGGTGACCCATGCTGCGCCTGTTCGCGCGCGCATGCAACCCGATCCCGCTCAGTGCTTGGGGTCGGCGCCGTGCGCCGCTTCGTCGCGGTGCGAATGTCCGGCGCCACCGTGGTCATGCGCGTGGCCATGTTCATGCCCGCCATGCGCGAGCCGGCTCACCAGCGTGACCAGCACGATGCCGACCACCAGCCAGGCGATCTGCGCGAAGGTCTGGCGTGCCGGCAGCTGCTTCTGCAGCTGCGGGATCAGGTCGGCCAGCGCCACGTAGACGAAGCTGCTGCTCGCCAGCACCAGGAAGTACGGCAGCCAGCCATGCAGCTGGTCGACCAGCCACCAGCCCGCGAGCCCGCCCAGCGCGGTCATGGTGCCGGCCAGCGAGACCTTGAGGAAGGCGGCACGCGGATTGGCCGAGGTCTGGCGCAGCACCACCAGGTCGCCGATGTGGTGCGGCACCTCGTGCGCCAGCACCGCCAGCGCGGCCACCAGGCCCAGCCGCATGTCGGCGATGAAGGCCGAGGCGATCAGGATGCCGTCGCCGAAGCAATGCACGCTGTCGCCGGTGAGCACGGCCCAGCCGCCGGAGCGCGGGGCATGGGCGTGCGAGTGGCCGTGCGCGTGCGAGTGGCCGTGCGCGTGCGCATGGCCGTGGTGCCCGTGGTCCTGCGTTTCCGCCGCGTTGTGCTCGTGCCCGTGGTGCCAGAGCTCGGCCTTGTCGAGCAGGAAGAAGAACACCACGCCGAACAGCAGCGCGGCGAACAGCATCGCGGGCTCGATGCCGCTCTCGAAGGCCTCGGGCAGCAGGTGCATGAAGGCCGTGGCCAGCAGCGCGCCCGCGGCCAGGCTCAGCAGGTGCTGCGGGTTGACGCCGCCGCTGCTGCGCACCCCCACACGCATCAGCAGTGCGGCGACCCAGACGCTTCCGATGCCCGCGACCAGGGTGGCGGCCAGGATGATCAGCAAATTCATGACGTTCTTCTTGCGTTCTCTCAGTGCACGGGCGCGATGCCCGCGGGTTCGATCCCCCAACAAAAACCGCCCCGAAGGGCGGCTTTTCGTCATGCCGGCGGGAGCGTTCGCCCGCCCCCGGAGGGGTCAGGCGACGCCGTTGGCTTTGAACCAGGCCAGTGCGCGCTGCCAGCCGTCTTCGGCCGGCGCCTTGAGGTAGCTCGGCCGGTAATCGGCATGGAAGGCATGGCCCGCTTCGGGGTACACGACGAATTGCGAAATCCTGGCGGCGTCCGATCCGGTCGCCAGAATTGATTTTACCTTATCAATAGTGTCGAGCGGGATGCCCTGGTCCTTGCCGCCGTAAAGACCGAGCACCGGCGCCTTGAGCGTGGCCGCGACGTCGACCGGGTGACGCGGCGTGTTCTCGCTGACCTGCCCGACCAGCCGGCCGTACCAGGCCACGCCGGCCTTGACCTTGCCCGTGGCCGCATAAAGCCAGACGATGCGCCCGCCCCAGCAGAAGCCGGTGATGCCGGCCTTGGACACGTCGCCGCCGTTGAGCGCCGCGTACCGCAGCGCGCCGTCGAGGTCGGCCATCACCTGCGCATCGGGCACCTTCGACACCAGCTCGCTCTGCAGCTTGGGGATTTCGGTGTAGTTGCGGGGGTCGCCCTGGCGCGCGTAGAGCTCGGGCGCGATGGCCAGGTAGCCCAGCTTGGCGAAGCGGCGGCAGGTGTCGGCGATGTACGCGTGCACGCCGAAGATCTCCTGGATCACGAGGATCACCGGCAGCCCGGTCCTGCCCGAGGGCGCGGCCGCATAGGCCGGCACCTTGAAGCCGTCGACGGTGTAGCTGATCGGGCCGGCCTGCAGGCCGTCGTCGGAGGTCGTGATGGCGGTCTGCGCCGCGATCGGCAGCGTGGCGGCGGCGTAGCCCACGCCCAGCGCAGCCTTGAGCGCGGTGCGGCGGGTCGCGCCCTGCGCGGTGCTGTCGCCGGGGCGCAGCGAATCGAAATCGGCCTGCAGATCGGAACGCGGATCGTCGAGGGAAGACATGCTCACTCCTGGGAAGGGACGGGACATTGCAAAGGGGGATGCGCGGCGCGGGAGGTGCACCGGCAGGCGCGCGCCGCGAGGGGCGCTGCTGCAATGTAGGGCAGATCCCTAAGGCCTGGCGTAGGCGCGCTCCGCCAATGCGGACGCCAGCACCCGGGCCGGATCGACCAGCTTGAGCCCTTGCACCGCCGCCGCGCCCTGCAGGCCCAGCGGGACCTCGGTGCAGCCCATGACGATGGCCACGTCGCCGTGCCGCTGCGAAAGCCGCAGGGCCACTTCGGAGAACAGTTCCTCGGCCAGCGGCAGGTCGCCGGCCTTCACGCCCTCGTAGATGCCGCGCATCAGCATGCGGCGCTCCTCGGCGGTCGGCAGGTGGCATGGCAGGCCGCTGTCGGCCAGCGCCTGTTCGTAGAGGCGCACGCGGTAGGTGCCTTCGGTCGCCATCAGCGCGACCTGGGTCTCGCCGCGGGCCGACAGATGGGCCGCGACCTCGCGCGCCACGTGCAGCAGTTCGATCTGCGGAAAGCGCTGCTGCAGCGTGGCGTGCCAGGCATGCGCGGTGTTGCAGGCGATCGCGACCGCGCGGCTGCCCAGCGCGGCCAGCCGGCCCAGCGCCTGCAGCATCGGCTCGAGCGGCTGGTGCGCGCCCTCGCCCGTGCGCTCGAGCGCGCCGCTGCGGTCGGGCACCGGCACCTGTGCGAGCCAGTGCTCGGGAAAGGACTGGTCGCGCACCGGCTCGCCCGCCGCGCGCATGTGCTGGGCGCAGGCGTCGACGAAGAGCCGCACGAAGTCGGCGCCCGCCGCCGGGCCCATGCCCCCCAGGATGCCGACCACCTGCGTCATGTCAGTCCCCCCCGCATCAGGTCGCCGGCTTGTCGCTCGGCGTCTTGATGTTCTCGCGCAGCTCGTCGCTCAGCGGCAGGCCGACCGGCAGGCCTTTGGGCGGGATCGGGCCGAGGAACCACTTGTTGTAGAGCTTCTCGAACTCGCCCGACTTCATCAGGCCGACGATCACGCCGTCGACCAGCGCCTTGAACTGCGGATCGTCCTTGGGCAGCATGCAGGCGTAGGGCTCGACCTGCAGCGCGTCGCCCACCACCTCGAGGCTGGCCGGGCTCTTGGAGTTGGAGCGCAGCCCGTACAGCAGGATGTCGTCCATCGCGAAGGCCGTGGCGCGGTCGCTCTCGACCAGCAGCAGCGCATCGGCATGGTCCTTGGCCGACACGATGTCGATGTCGAGCTTCTTGTCCTCGTTGTACTTGCGCACCACCAGCATGTTGGTGGTGCCGGTGGTGATCGCCACCTTCTTGCCCTTGAGGTCGGCGTAGTTCTTGATGCCCGAATTCGTCTTCACCAGCAGCCGGGTGCCGGTGTAGAAATGGTTGATCGCGAAGGCCACGTCCTTGCCGCGCGCGCTGTTGTTGGTGGTAGAGCCGCACTCGACGTCCACCGTGCCGTTCTGCAGCAGCGGGATGCGGTTCTGCGAGGTCACGGCCATCCACGACACTTCGAGGTTCGGCTTGTTGAGCTTCTTCTTCACTTCCGCCGCGATCGCGTTCGACAGGTCGACCGAGAAACCGATGGGCTTGCTCGGGCCGTCCAGGTAGCTGAAGGGCACCGACGATTCGCGATAGGCCATCGTGATCTTGTTCGCCGCGGCGATCTTCGCCAGCGTGTCGGCGGCCTGGGCGCCGGTGGCGGTCAACAGGATGGCAGCCATCAGTACGGAGAGTTTCATGCGAGCCCTTTCAATGTTCGGGTGGGGAGGACGTCGAAGACCGACGCGGACAGCCAGTGTAGGAAGTTGTCACAGGAAAGCCATCATTCCTTTTGCGCCCTGCCCCATGCCCCAAAGTTATGCATGGGCCCACCCATGCGTTCCGGCTATGGGTGTGGGTGCTTTTGGCATTTCCACGATGGCCTCGTCGCGCCTAGAGTTGCGGCATTGCAGCAATCGACAACAAGAAAAGGACGAGCCATGCGCGTGTGCGTGCTGGGGGCCGGCATCGTGGGCCTCGCCACGGCCTGGCAGCTTCTACAGGACGGCCATGATGTGACCGTGATCGACCGTGCCGCGCCCGGCGCGGGCGCGAGCGGCGGCAACGGCGCGCAGTTGAGCTACTCCTACGTGCAGCCGCTGGCCGATCCGTCGATCTGGAAGCAGCTGCCCAAGCTGCTGCTGGCCGCCGACTCCCCGCTCAAGCTGCGGCCGCGGCTCGACCCGCTGCAGTGGCGCTGGGGCATCGAGTTCATGGCTGCCTGCAACGCCCAGACCTCGCGCGAGAGCACGGCCGCGCTGCTCACCCTGGCCGCAGCCAGCCGCCTGGGCTTCGAGGCCATGCGCGCCGAGCTCGCGCCCGACTGCGACTTCTCCGCCACCGGCAAGCTGGTGCTCTATCAGAACGCCCAGGGCCTCGAGGGTGCGCGCCGCCAGGTCGAGCTGCAGCGCCGCATGGGCAGCGAGCAGACGCTGGTCACGCCCGCGGAGTGCGTGGCGATCGAGCCGGCGCTGGCCGGCTACCAGGCGCGCATCGCGGGCGCGGTCCACACGCCCAGCGAGTGCGCGGCCGATTGCCTCAAGGTCTGCCTGGCGCTGGAGCAGGCGCTGCGCGCGCGCGGCGTGCGCTTCCTGCTCGGCACCGAGGTGCAGGGCTTCGAGATCCGCGAGGACCGCGTGGCCGCGGTGCGCACCGGCGATGGCGGCACGGTCGAGGCCGATGCCTTCGTGATGGCGCTGGGCACGGCCTCGCACCGGCTGGGACGCAAGCTGGGCAGCTCGCTGCCGGTGTACCCGCTCAAGGGCTACAGCATCACGCTCGAGGTGGACGAGGCCGTGGGCGCCGCGCCGCGCGTGAGCGTGACCGACAGCGCACGCAAGGTGGTGTTCGCGCGCATCGGCTCGCGGCTGCGCGTGGCCGGCATGGCCGAGCTGGTGGGCGAAGACACGCGCATCCCCGCCGACCGCATCGAGACGCTGGCCGCGGCCACGCGCGCGGTGTTCCCGCAGATCGAGCGCTTCGACGACCCGAGCCCCTGGACCGGCATGCGTCCGGCCACGCCCACCGGCCTGCCGATCATCGGCCGGCGCGCGGCCGCACCGGCCAACATGCTGTTCAACACCGGCCACGGCGCGCTGGGCTTCACGCTGGCCTTCGGTTCGGCGCAGCGCATCGCCGAGACGCTGCGCGCCTAAGCTCTGGCAGCCCCGAGCTTCTTGCCCAGCCGGCGCCAGCCGATCACCACACCGGTCAGGCTCAGCGCCGCGCCGCCCAGGCTCAGCAGCACCAGCACGATGTCCCACAGCGGCCGGCGCTCGAGCAGTGGCAGCCAGTCCCAGCTGTGCAGCATCGCGAACAGCCAGCGGCTCGCGCGCCGCGTGCGGTCGCTGCGGCCCAGCACCGCGCCGGTGGAAGGATCGACATGCACCCAGGTCTGCTGCGCATCGTCGAACACCACGCGCCAGACGGGCAGCGGCTTCTCGGTGCCGCCCATCATGGTGTGGGCATCGCGCGCGTAGTAGTGGAGGTCGTAGGCCCGAAGCAGCTCGATGCGCGCGACCGCATCGGGCAGCAGGCGCGCCACGGCCGCCTTCAATGCGGCCTCGTCGATCGCCGTCCGCCCGCCGTCGGACGACAGCAGCAGGGGCCGACCCGCCGCGCCGCGCGCCAGCACCAGCGTGCGGCCGTCGACCCGTTCCCATTGCAGCTCGCGCACTTCGCGCCCGGCCGCGGCCAGCAGCACCGCGGGCGCCGCGTCGCGTTCGCCGATCACCAGCGGCCCGCCGTTCATCGCCGCCACGCGCAGCGCGGGCGCGCCGCTGTCGAAGATGCGCCAGGGATTCATCGACATCAGGCCGCTGAAGATCCAGGTCAGCGTGACCAGCGCGAACAGCAGCCCGGTGATGTGGTGCCAGCGCATCATGAAACCGCGGTAGGGCGAGCGCGAGCCGCTCTTGTAGCGGCCCGCGAAGCGCCAGCGCATGACGCCGACGACGGTGCCCGCGAGCGTGGCCACGATGCCCAGGATCGACAGCCAGTTCACGATGTCGGCCCAGTAGGGGTCGAAGACGTTGCCGCGGAAGGGATAGAGCCAGTGGATCCAGGCGCCCACGTAGTTCCAGAGCCGCTCGGCGCGCGGCGCATCGCGCACCACCTCGCCGGTGGTGCCCGAGATGTAGAGCCGGGTGGCGGCCGGGTCGTCGAGCTGCACGCGGTGCAGCGGCCGGTGCGCATCGAGGCCGCGCGAATGGCTGAAGGCGTCTTCGTCGATGGTGCCGTCGGCGTGCAGCGCCACGCCGGGGCCCGCATAGGCGCGGGCGCTGGCCAGCACGCGTGCCTCGTCGACCGCGCGCAGCACGGCACCCGTCTGCGCGTCGACCACCACCGTGGCGCGCTTTTGCGCCGGCACCGCGAGGTACACCGCGCGGCCGCCGCTGGCCGCGGCCAGGCGCAGCGATTGCAGCGGCCCCTGCAGCCCTGCCGCATCGAGCGCCTGCCGTGGCCCCATCAGCGGCGCCGAGGCATCGAGCGGCGGCAGATGCTGCAGCCGCTCCTCGGCCGTGAGCTTGGGATAGCCCACGTACATCATCACCACGCCCGAGACGAACCACATCGCGAAGAAGGCGCACGCGACGATGCCCAGCCAGCGGTGGACCAGGAACAGCCAGCGTTTGGCATGGGGCAGCATCGCGTCGCCCTCTTCAGAACGCCGCGCGCAGCGTGAGGTCGGCGGTGCGCGGCGCGCCGAGGTAGGCCTGGGTGCTGCTCACGTTGGCCGCATAGAGTTTGTCGGTGGCGTTGCGCACGCGGCCGACCAGCGTGACCGACCTGTTGATCTTCCAGCTCAGGCCCAGGTCGAGCAGCGTGTAGGCCGGCCAGGTCATGGTGTTGGCGGCGTCCGCATAGACCTTGCCGACGTGGCGCACGCCCACGCTGGCCTGCACGGCCGGCGTGATCGCATACGACACCCAGAGGTTCGCCACGGTCGACGGCGTGTTGGTCGGCGTCTTGCCGGCCAGCGACACGCCGCCCTGGCGGAACTGGTCGTACTGCGCGTCGACATAAGTGAAGTTGCCCTGCAGCGACCATCGCGCCGTGGGCTGGATTCCCACCGCCACCTCCACGCCGCGCGCCGACTGCTGGCCCACCAGCACGGTCAGCGCGCTGTTGTTCGCATCCTGCGTGGCGATGTTCTTGCGCGTGATGTCGTAGGCTGCCACGGTGGCCGTGCCCTTGCCCTGCCAGAAGTCCAGCTTGCTGCCGATCTCGAACTGGCGCCCGGTCGTGAGCTCGCTGTTGTTCATCACGTCGGAGAAGGAGGCCGTCGACAGCACGCCCGAGGGCGGGTCGGCCGCGGTCGCGTACTGCGCATAGAGGTTGGCGCCGGGCGCGAAGTCCCAGACCAGGCCGATGCGACCGGTGGTCGGGTTGTAGCTGCGGCTGAAGCTCGCGGGACTGGCGGCCGTGACCGCGCGCTGGTTCGTGAGCTCGAGGTCGATGCGCTCGTGGCGCAGCGCCGTCACGAGATTGAGCGCGGGCCGCAGCGCGGTGCGGTTCTCCAGGTAGAGCGCGGTGGTCTGGATCTCGTTGTTGCGGTCGGGGTTGAAGCCCGGCTGCATGCCCGGCACGTTGAAGAAGTTCTCGGTCGTGAACTGGTAGGGGTTCACCGTGCTCACGGTGGCCGGCAGGCTGTTGGGGAAGCGCGTCTGCCGGTTGCGGCTCAGGTCGAGCCCGAAGGACCAGTCGCTGCGCAGCCCGGCGAGGCTGCCCTGGTAGAGCCCGTCGAGGCGGTCGCCCACCATCGTCTGGTCATGGCGCTGCAGCAGCGCGCCCGAGCGGATCACCGCGGTGTTGTTCGCATTGAAGCGGTAGCTCTCGACGTTGCGGTAGTCGCGCAGCGCGTCGTAGACGTAGAAGGTGTTCTTGAACTGCAGCGTGTCGCTGGCGCGCAGCTCGGTGATCGAACGCAGCCACTGCACTTCCTGCGCATAGATGCCGTCGGCGCTGTTGTAGTTCTTGAAGCGCGTGGCCGGGTCGACGCGCAGCGTGCCGAGGGCCGGGTTGAGCACCGGCGTACCCCAGTAGGGGCGGTCGACCTGTTCCTTCTGGTACTCGTATGCCAGCGTATGAGTCAGGCCGCCGCCGAGGTCCGACAGCAGCGAGGCGGCCAGCTGGGTCGAGCGCGCATCGGTGCCGTCGGTCCAGCTGCCGGTGTCGCGGTGGTTGAGGTCGATGCGCAGGTAGTGGCTGCCCGCGCCGCCGTCGCCCGCGATGCGGCGGTTGAGGCCGAGCGAGGCCTCCTTCAGGTCGTTGCTGCCGGCGCGCAGCTGCACTTCGGAGAAATCGCTGCGCTCGGCGAGCTTGGTGATGTAGTTGATCGAGCCGCCGACGCCGCCCGCGCCGAACAAAAAGCTCGACGGCCCGCCGATCACCTCGACCCGGTCGTAGATCCAGCTGTCGACCGGCCGCGCCGCGATCGAGTACTGCACGTTGATGCCGTTGAACATCTGCGACAGCGAGCCGCTGCCGAAGCCGCGGTAGCTCACGCCGATCGAGCCCGGCGCGTTGTGGGCCGTGATGCCGGGCACGGCGCGCAGGATCTCCTGCGTGTCCAGCGCGCCGCGCGCATCGATGGTGGCGCGGTTGACCACCGTGACCGAGGCCGGCGTCTCGCGCACGCTCAGGCCGAGCCGGCTGCCGGTCTCGGCCGGCGCGTCGAGGTTGAGCCGGCCGTTGCCGCGCGGCGCATCGTCGGAGACCTCGACCTGCGGCAGCGAGGCGGTGGCGGACTGGGCCATCGCGCCGGCACAGGCCATCAGCGATGCGGCGGCCAGAAGGGAACGACGCGCGCGCAGGGCGCGGTCGAGGGAAGAAGAACGGGACATGGAAACACTCACTCACTGAAGAACGCGACCGCGCGATGCGCAGTCGCTTGCCGCGAGGCCGCCGATGCGGGATCGGACGGTCGCGGACCCTCGAAGGTGCAGTCGCACGCGCGCCGTCAAGGTACGCGGGGGATGCAGCGATGGGACTTCAGGAAAGGGAGGGCGGCCCGCGCGCCGGCAGCGGCGCGGCGGTGGCGGCGGCGATGCGTGCCGCGGGGATCGACTGCACCGCACGAGCCAGCGGCAGCGGGGCCGCGATCTTCATCGGCGCGAGGGTGGGCGGCGGTGCGCCGGCCAACAGGCACAAGGGGCAGTCGGTGCCGACGGTCCCGAGCTCCTGCGCGCCATCGTCGGTCTGCACGATCACCTTGATCATGCCGGCCGTCGAGCACACCAGCTCCATCGCCTGCGGATGCACGATGGGCGCCGCGACCGCCACACCCAGCGACAGCAGGAACCACGCCAGCACGCAACGGTGCAGGAGGGTGATGCGGCGCAGGGTGGACATGGGGCGGGATTATGGCGTGAATGTGAACGGCAGCCTGCTCAAGACTCGAACAGCCGTGCCATTCGCGCCATCTCGGTGCCGGCCATGCCCAGGGCTTCCGCCGTGGCCCGCCAGGTGCCGACCACCTTCGACACCTCGTCGAGCACGGCCCTGGCCGCGGCGGCGTCGAGCCGGTAGAGCTCTGCGGTGGCCAGCGCGACGTCGATGTCCGGCGAGGCGTTGTGCCCATCGATGCTCAGGGCATGCTCGGCCTTGGCAAGGTTGGGGTTGATGTCGAAGGCGGCGGAGAGCCGCCAGCCCGTGGCCTCCCGGATGAAGCCGTGGTTGCGCAGGTGGTCGTCCCTATTGGCGACCAGGATGTTGAAGACCATGCGGCGAAAGAGCTGCGCGAGATCAGCCTCCACCTGGCCCTTGGCCCCGTTGTCCGCGATGAACTCGGCCAGGTCCAGATAGCTCGCACCCTCTTCGCCGTCCTGCCGCTCCAGCATCGTCATGGCCGAGGCATACATGCGCCGTCCGGCGGGCGTGCGGTCGAAGCGGCGCACGCAGAAGGTGCGGTAGCTCTCGCCGAATCGGAGTGCGCGGGAATCCGGCACGGCGATGCCCGCGCGACGAGCCAACTGGTGCACCACGTGCTCCCAGCCACCGACATCGTGCCGATCCTCGTGGGCGGGAAACTTGGCGATCCACAGCGCGCCGTCGGTCTCGGTGAAGTTGGCTTTGGGCCGCGCGCCGCCCAGCGAGGTGCCTGGTGCGATGAGCATCGAGAGCCAACGTTCGTACTCCGGCATGCGCTCCACACCCGGCTCCTCGAGCCTGGCGCTGACATGCGCCAAGGTCTGCAGATCGGACACCGGAGGCGCCGCATGCGCGCTGTCGTCGAGAAAGGGATTCGGCGCGATCGCCCGGCCTGCCTTTGCCAGCGCAGGGTCGGGCGCTGCACGCAGGCGCAGCCCGCCGGAACGCGTCAGGTCGTGCACGCCGAGCAGGAAGTCGAGGTCCTGGAGGGCGCGCATCTTGCGCCCTTCCCTCTGGGCGACCACGGCCTCACGGCGCTCCATCAGGACGCGACCCCAGCGATCGGGCGCCGAGTCCATGAAGATCCCGAAGGCCGTAGTTCCGCGGGGCGGGTGCTGCTCGCCTCCGTAGAGATCGAGCCGAGGATCGAGCATGAAGCACGACGCGCTCTGGAGCCAGGCCGGCGCGTATTCGAAGGCCGGCGGCACGTCGGTGCGGGTCTCATGGCGGTGCAGCGTGCCGACCTGCTGCCGCAGGCCGAGTTCGGGCGCGTCCAGATGGACCTCGTACGACCTGCGCTCAGTCTTCTTCGCCATGGGCGGGCGGCGCCTTTGCAGGCGACGCGCTCCGTCGGGTGCGGGGGGAAACCAGCGCCAGGTCCTGCAGCTTGCGGCCCAGGACGTCATCGCTGGCCACGGCGTCCATGTCCTTCTCCAGGCCCAGGACACGCAGCGCACGCATGTAGGTCCCGAACGCGATGTGCGGGTCACCCGACTCCAGGCGATGGAGCGTGTCGCGCGAGATGCCCACCCGCTCCGCGAATTGGACGGTGGTGATGCGCCGGCGCAGTCGGGCGGTGCGCATGCGCGTGGCCAATGCGCGCACCTGCTTGTCGATCGACGGGAACTGCGCCTGAAAGGTTCTGGGCATGGTGTCCGATACTTTAATCGATTCAGAAGGATTTGCCTGGAGTATCAGACATTTTCGACGAAAGAACATCGATTGCGCAGGAATACAAACATCGAGTGATGTCTGATACATCGATCAAAAATCTTTTAATCGTCTTGTATATCGGACAAATTTAGAGGCATTTCAAGCCAATGACCGCCAGTGCTGGCGCCAGCACGCCCTCGCGTCAGGAACGCGGCGAAGCACCGCCGCGCCCGCCAGAGCCTGTCAAGGCGGAGTCCAGGAACGCCGCCGGCTCATTCACCCGTTCTCGCGACCCATCTGCTCGATCGCCTGCCGCATCGCCGCCGTGATCGCGCGCACCACCACCGAGTCGGGCCGACCCGACAGCCGCAGCGCACGGATCGGCACCGGGATGTGCGGCTCCAGCGCCAGCACGTCGACCTTGCTTCGGTCGGCCGAGGCGGCCGTGCAGCCGTCGACCAGGGCCACGCCCAGGCCGTGGTGCGCCATGGCCAGCGCTGCGTGGTAGGTCTGCACCGTGACCACCGCCTGGTGGAAGCCCACGCCGGCCTGGCGGCAGGCCTGGCTCAGGCTGGTGCCCACGGGGTCGCGGCTGTCGAGGCCGACCACCGGGCGCTCGGCCAGGTCGTGCAGTGCCACCGAACCGTTGCGCACCAGCGCGCGCGACAGCATGCCCTTGGGCGCGATGCACACCATGCGGCTGTCGGCCAGCGTTTCCTGCAGCAGCGAGGGATGCACGGCCGGGCTGAAGGCGAAGCCCACGTCGGCCTGCTGCGACAGCAGCGCCGACAGGATCTGCGGCGAGTGCAGCGACTCGACCGTCACCGCCACGCCCGCGTGCTTCTCGCGGAAGATCTTGAGCGCGCGCGGCAGCACCTCGTAGCTCAGCGCCAGCACGCTGAGGATGCGCAGCTCGCCGGTGTCGCCCGCGGTGCGCAGGTTCGAGGCCAGCCGCTGCACCTCGTCGAGCTGCGCGAACAGGCGCTCGATGTGCGGGTACAGCGTGAGCGCCTCGGTGGTCGGCACCAGCCGGCCCTTGGCGCGCTCGAACAGCGGGAAGCCCAGCTGCAGCTCGGCATGCTGCAGCGTGCGGCTCACGGCCGGCTGCGTGATGTTGATCAGCCGCGCCGCCGCGCTCACGCTGCCGGTGAGCATGATGGCGTTGAAGACCTCGATGTGGCGCAGGCGCATCGCGGGCGGTGGCTCAGTGGCCGGTCTTGCCGAGGGCGATGTCCATGATCAGGCGCGTGCCCAGGTACAGGCGCGGCGCGATCGAATCGACCAGCACGTATTCGGCATCGGCCGAATGCGCACCGAAGCCCTGCAGGCCGAAGCGCTCGATAACCGGCGCCTTCGTCTTCAGGGCCGCGAAGGCCGCGTCGGTGCCGCCGCCGGCGGCCTTGTCGTCGGCGCCCAGCGGCAGGCCGAGCTCGTCCTTGTAGATCCGCTGCGCGTGGGCAGCCAGGGCGCGCGAGGCGTCGGTGGCTTCCAGCGGCGGACGGCGGCGCTCGAACTTCAGCTCGACCTTGGCCTCGGGGATGAGCTGCTTCTTCACGCGCTCGTTCACCTGCTGCTCGATGCGGTCGTAGTCGCTGACCTTGAGCACGCGCACGTCGGCGCCCGCGGACGCGCTGGCCGGGATCACGTTGCGGTTGCTGCCCGACTTGGAAATGGTCCAGTTCATCTTCAGGCCCGTGGCCGGGTCGGACAGGTCACGCATCTGCAGGATCTGGTGCGACAGCTCGTACAGCGCGTTCACGCCCCTCTCGGGCGCGGAGCCCGCATGCGAGGCCTTGCCCGTGACGTTCAGCGTAACGGACGCGATGCCCGCCGTGGCCAGCGAGAGCTTGTCGTCCTTCACGTAGGCGCCCTCGAAGGACATGACGGCGTCGTGCTCGGCGCCCATGCGCGTGATGAGGCCGCGCGCGCCGGGCGAGCTGATCTCCTCGTCGCCGTTGATCAGCACGGTGAGCGTGCCGTAGTCCTTGAACTGCAGCGCCTGCAGCATCGACACGATGTGCAGGATCACCGCGATGCCCTGCTTGTCGTCGGCGATGCCCAGGCCGTAGGCCTTGTCGCCGTCGATGCGGAACGGCTGCCTGGCCAGCATGCCCTGGGTGTAGACCGTGTCCATGTGCGCGATCAGCAGGATCTTCTTCTGGCCCGTGCCCTTGAAGGTGGCGCGCACCACGCGGCCCAGCTGCTCGGGCGTGTCTTCCATGCGGTAGGCCTCGGCGCTCGGGTCGATCAGCTCGACCTCGCCGCCCAGGGCCTTGAACTTCGCGGCGATGAGCTCGGAGATCTTCGCCAGGCCTTCGAGGTCGCGGCTGCCGGACTCGATCGCCACCAGCTGCGCCAGCGAATCGAGCAACGGCTGCTTCTGCGCGGCCGCCACGTCGGCGATGCGCGGGTCGGGCGCTGCCGCGGCGGCGCCGGCCAGCAGCATCGGCAGCAGTGCACGGAGGATGAAGGTGCGGGCGGGATGGAGAAGCATGCAGAAGTTACCTGTTGGGGAGGATGGGGTCACTCGCGCACCAGCCGGACCCCGAGGTGCCGGATGCGCGACTCGCAGAGGATCGCGCCGTCCTCGCTCAGCACCCAGGCGCTGACCGAGGCTCGCGCGGACGGTGTTTCGGGGCGCGCATCGCAGACGGTGGACGACCAGTGGCCCACGCGCCGGGCCTCGTCGCCCGGGGCCGGGAAGCCGGTGTCGGGGAACGCGAAGCGCTCGGCTTCGCGCTGCGCCAGGCTGTTGACTTCCTTGATCGTGGGCAGGCGCCAGCCCGCTTCCCCGCTGGCGCGCTGCAGGGCCTGCACATCGTCGTAGCGCCGGGCCGTCCCGGTGCAGCGCCGGCCGTTCCAGGCCTGCGGCTCGGCGCAGCGGCGCCACACCAGGCCGGTGTGGCGATCCTCGACCGCGCCGCCCGCCACGCCGCGCTCGTCGGGCAACATGCGCCAGCGGTCGGTGGTCGGCACGGCCGGGCCCCGCACCAGGCGCACGAACAGCGGCGGCGGCTTGCGCGCCATCTCGGGGTCGCAGTCGTAGACGTGGGCGTTCTCGAAGTTCACGCACCAGACGCTGGTGTCGTCGCGCCACTCCGAGCTCAGGTAGACCGCCGGCACGGTGTGGGGGAACCAGCGCGCGTCGATGAGCGCCTGCTCGGCCAGCGGCCGCGTGGGGCGCACGTCGGACGTCCGCGGCTTGCCCAGGTCGACCAGGCCATGCAGTTCGGCCACCGTGGGCAAACGCCAGTCCGCGTACCCGCACAGCCGGCTCGCGTTGACCTCGGCCACATAGGCCAGCGCCCCGCCCGGCCGGCCATCGCGGTGGAAGGAATAGGCCTCGCTGTGGCCGCGGCTGCCGGGCACCGGCTGGTTCTGCGGCCCGTAGCCCGCGGTGTCGAAGCGGGGCGAGCCCTCCGGACCGTCGCGTCGCACGGGCCAGGGCTGCCGGCCGCTGTCGGGCTTGCCTTCCCAGACCAGGCCGGACACGCGGTCGCGCACGCAGGCGGTCAGCGGCTGCCCCGGCACGGCCTCGTAGGCCATCGGCCCCGCGCCCTGCAGGCCGTCCTGCTTGGGCACCAGCTTCAACGCGCCGGCCTCGGCGCAGGCCTGGGGCGCGGGCCAGCCGTCCGGCTGGAAGCCCAGGCACTGGCGCACGCCGGTGGGCGGCACCTTCACGGCCGGCTGCGCAATGGCGGGCCCAGCGGCCAGCCCCAGCAGGGCGGCCGCCATGGCGAAGGCAGGCCTCAGGCTCAATGCGCCTTGTCCCAGTTCGGGCCGACACCGATCTCGGCCAGCAGCGGCACCTTGAGATCGGCCACGCCGGCCATCAGGCGCGGCACTTCGGTGCGCACCCATTCGACTTCCGCCTCGGGCACCTCGAACACCAGTTCGTCGTGCACCTGCATGATCATCTTGGTGCCGCGCCCTTCGGCCTCGAGCACGTCCTGCACCTTGACCATGCTGAGCTTGATCAGGTCGGCCGCCGTGCCCTGCATGGGCGCGTTGATGGCCGCGCGCTCGGCGCCGCCGCGGCGCGGGCCGTTGGGCGAGTTGATCTCGGGCAGGTAGAGGCGCCGGCCGAACACGGTCTCGACGTAGCCCTGCTCCTTGGCCAGTGCCTTGGTCTCGTCCATGTAGGCCTTCACGCCCGGGTAGCGCGCGAAGTAGCGCTCGATGTAGGAGGCCGCGGCCTTGGTCTCGATGCCCAGGTTCTTCGCCAGGCCGAAGCTGCTCATGCCGTA
>Ga0182008_10000762_pt1 | contig 22635 bp, 22 predicted proteins | sample Sormic07211129_1_FD_120482 | JGI IMG/M metagenome (GOLD analysis project Ga0182008, IMG submission 120482) | Rhizosphere microbial communities from Sorghum bicolor, Mead, Nebraska, USA - 072115-129_1 metaG | ecosystem: Host-associated > Plants > Roots > Rhizosphere | place: USA: Nebraska...
AGGGGCGCGAGCAGGGCCGGGGTGGCGCAGCCGCTGGCGAGCAGCACCTGGTCGGCACGGTGGAGCCCGGCGGCGGTGTTTACCCCGAGTACCCGCTGGCCTTCGACCCGCAAGCCAAGTACCTGGGTCTGGTCGAACACCCGGGCGCCGTGGGTGCAGGCCGCATCGAGCAGGGTGCGGGTGGCGGCCACTGGGTCCAGGCTGCCTTCGCCGGATGCATAGCGGGCACGCTCCGGCAGCACTTGCAGGTGGGGTTCCAGTTGGGCAACCCCGGCCCGGTCCAGCCACCGGGTCGAGGCCTCGGCGGTTGGCTCGTCGGTATCTGGCGCTTGCTGGTCGGCCGCGCCGTAGGTCAGCGCGCCGGACCAGCGGATCTGCAAGGCCGGCAGTTCGTGCTGCAGGCGGCGGTAGTCTGCCAGCGCCTGGGCCCGCAGGGCGCGGGCGGCTGCCGGGAACTCGCCGTGGGGGTTGATCCAGGCAAAGGAATGGCGGGTGACGCCCGAGCCCGGGCTGTCCTGTTCCAGCACGGTCACCTGCGCGCCCTGGCGGGCCAGGTGGTAGGCAATGGCGGCGCCGACAATCCCGGCGCCCACCACGATCACGCTTGAAGGCTTCACGCTCACCTCGTTATCCATTCAATGGGGCGTTGCGAAGGGCGCACCTTAACCGTGGCGGATTGCCCCAGCAATTGAACGAGTGTTGTGAAATTGCAAGCGGGCGGGCCAGGACCGCTGCCGCAGGCGCGGCAGCGGTTTGTGCAGTGCCTGGGCTATTGCAGCTTCAGCGTCAGCCCCGACGCCTGGGGCAGTGGCTTGCGCATCAGCCGGCCCACCACCAGGGCGCCGAGCAGGGCGAGCATCCCGGCCACCGTCAGCACCAGGCCGAAACCACCGACAAAGGCCTGCCGGGCCAGGGGCTCGACTAGGGCCCGGGCATCGGGCGGCAAGCCGGCCATCGCGCCCTGCATGTCCCCGGCCACCACCCGTGAGGCAATCTCCGGTGCCTGCTCCAGCCAGTGCCCGGGCACGGCGTGCAGGCTGCCCTGCAAGAGCTGCTGGGTATGGCTGGCCAGCAGCGCACCGAACACCCCGATGGCCAGCATGATGGCGCTGAAGCGCATGGTGGTGCTCATGCCCGAGGCCATGCCGGTGCGTTCCCGCGGCACGCAGGCCATGATGTTTTTCTGCGTGTCGCCATTGAGCAAGCCGGCCCCGGCGCCGGTCACGGCGATTGCCAGGGCGAAGTTCAGGTAGCCCCCGGCGTGTACCGCCCAGGCGCTGAGCAGGTTGCCGCAGCCCACCAGGGTCAGCCCTGCGGCCATCAGCGTGGCCGGCGCATAGCGCCCGGCCAGGCGTGCGCCGATCCGCGGGCAGATGAGCATGGTCAGGGCGAAGGGCAGCATGCCCAGGCCCGAGGCGATGGCCGAGAAGCCCAGGCCGTTCTGCAGGTAGAAGGGCAGCAGCGTCATCATCACCTGGGCACAGCCGGCGTAGGCGAACATGCCCAGCAGGGCGCCGATGAAGCGCGGGTGGCGGAACAGTTGCAGGTCCACCATGGGCCGGCTTTGCAGCCGCTCGATCAGCACGAACAGCCCCAGCAGCGCCACGCCTGCCAGCAGGCGGGTGGTGGTGGCCGGGTGGCTCCAGCCGATGCGGTTGGCCTCGATCAGGCCCCAGATCAGGCACAGCAGGCTGGCGCTGAAGGCCAGGCTGCCCCAGGGGTCGAGGCGCGCCGCCTGGGTATCCCGGGATTCCGGCACGTTGCGCAGCACACTCCACAGCAGCAGCGCACCCACCGGCAGGTTGAAGTAGAAGATCCAGCGCCAGCCGAAGTACTCGGTGATCAGCCCGCCGACCGTGGGCGCGGCAGTCATGGCCATGCCCATGCAGGCACCCCAGAAGGCCCAGGCCTTGGCCCGTTCCACTTCGTCGTGGAAGGTATGGCCGATGGAGGCCAAGGCCGAGGTCAGCAGCAGCGCCGCGCCCACCCCCTTGAGCGCCCGGGCGATGTCCAGCAGCAGGGCGTTGGGCGCCGCACCGCAGCCCAGGGAGGCGAGGATGAACAGGCCCAGGCCGCAGAGCAGGGTGCGCTTGCGGCCGAAGCGGTCGGCCAGGCTGCCGGCGGGCAGCAGCAGGGCGGCGAAGGCCAGCATGTAGGCGCTGACCACCCACTCGATATCGGCGAAGTTGGCCCCCAGGTCACGGGCGATGCTCGGCAGCGCCACGGCGACGATGTTGGTGTCCAGAACGATCAGCGAACAGACCCCGGAGGCGGTGAGCAGGGTCAGGCGCGGGTTGACGGAGCGGTTCATTGCGTGGCCTGCCGACTGAGGGTGGCGAGGGCGGCCAGGGCGATTTCATCGTCGTGGGCCGGGGTGTCGGCACTGACCCCGATGGCGCCGATCACCTGGCCGTCGACGATGATCGGCTGGGCGCCTTTCATCATCACCAGGCCGGCGCTGAGGGCGGCGGGGCGGCCGCCATTGACGGCGTTTTCCAGATCCCCGGAGGGCCGCTTGAACAATGCCGAGGTGCGTGCCTTGCCCTGGGCCAGCTCGACTCCGGCCACCACTGGGGCGCCGTCCATGCGCGCGCCGAGTATCGGCCAGCCGCCGTCGTCGACGATTGCCACGGCGCAGGGCCAGCCCTTGGCCTGGGCGGTTTGCTGGGCGGCCCTGAGCAGGCGCTGGGCGTTGTCCAGGGTAAGGATTGCCTTGTGGGCAATGACGGGTTGGCTGTCCTCGGCTGCCGCGGTCTGCAGCACGCAGCAGGTGATCATTACCAGAAACAGGGGTTTGACGCGCATGGCAGAGGCTCTCTACTGTGAAGGTTCGCTCAGCTTATCCCGGCCTTTCGCGGTCTTTGTTAGCTGCTGGCGACCAGTTCATTACCTTTGAGCTAATGCCCATCATGGAAATTCGTCACTTTCGCTACTTCCTGGCGGTGGCCCGGCAGCGCAATTTCACCCGCGCCGCCGAGCAATTGGGGATTGCCCCGCCCACCCTGAGCCGGCAGATCCAGGACATGGAGAACACCCTTGGCACCCGGCTGTTCCTGCGCCAGCAACGCGAGGTCAGCCTGACCGAGGCCGGCGCCACCCTGCTGCTGGAAGCCGAGGCCACGGTGCGCCAGTTCGAGTTTGCCCAGCGCAATGCCCAGCGTGCCGGGCGCGGCGAGATCGGCCATATCGAACTGGGCTATGTGGCCTCGGCGGTGTATTGCGGGCTGTTGCAGAAACAGGTGCAGGGCTTTGGCCGCGACTGCCCGGACGTCAGCCTCAACGTGCGGGAGTGCCCGATGGCGACGCTGCCGGCGCGGATTGCCGATGGTCGCCTGGACGTGGGCTACATTCGCTCGCCCATGACATTGCCGGAAGGGGTCGAGGCCATTCGCCTGGACGCCGAGGGCTTTGTCCTGGCGCTGTCCGACGAATCCTGGCTGTGCCGCCTGCCGCAGATCGCCTCCGAACACCTGCTCAATGAAACCTTCATTCTTCCGGAGCAGATCAGCGGCACCTTGCAGGTGGCGGCCCAGGGTGCCTACGCCCCCAAGCTGGGCCCCCAGCCCGGCGGCCTGGTGGCGGTACTGGCCCTGGTGTCCCTGGGGCAGGGCGTGGCAGTGGTGCCGGAGTCGGTGGTGGGCCACATCAGCCTGCCCCATGTGCTGTACCGGCCGATTGGCGGCAGCTCGGCGACGTCCTGGCTGTCGCTGATCCACCGGCGTTTCGAGCAGGCACCGGCGGTGGTGCGCTACATCGAGCAGGTACGGCGCGAGTACCGCGGCAAAGCCTGATGGGGCATGTTCAAGCGACGGCCCGGGTCGCATAATCCCCGGGCCATTCCTTTCGCTTCAGGAGCTGCGTCTTCGATGATCGACCACCTTGACCACCTGGTACTGACCACCATCGACCCGATTGCCGCCGAGGATTTCTACGTCCGCGTGCTGGGCATGCAACTGGAAACCTTTGCCGGCGGGCGCAAGGCCTTCAAGTACGGCAACCAGAAGATCAACCTGCATGTGCGTGGCCAGGAGTTCGAACCCAAGGCTCACCTGCCGGTGCCGGGGGCGCTGGATTTGTGCTTCATCGCCAGCGTGCCCCTGGACCAGGTGATTGCCCATCTGCAACAGGCCAACTGGCCGATCATCGAAGGGCCGGTGCCGCGCACCGGCGCCACCGGCCCGATCCGTTCGGTGTACCTGCGGGACCCGGACCTGAACCTGATCGAGATTTCCGAGCAGTTGTAGCGGTGCCGGCCTGCGTCAGAGACGCGGGCCGGATAAAATCTTGTAATGATTTCCCGCTGGGGAATCGCCTTGCCCTCCCTGTAATCTCCAAGTCCGTTTTTTCCTTCAGGACTTGCATGAACACGCTCTCGGAGCCCCCCAGTCGGCGCTCTTTCCTCGCTTTGCCCCATGACTTCTCGCGCCATCCGGCGGCCCTGAGCCCCAGACGCTCAGGCAGCCATTCTCCCGGTTGCACTTGCCTGGCACTTGCCACTTCCTGCCTTTATTCGCCCGTACCCGAGGTTTTGCAGCCCCTGCACCTTGGCGCTGCGTCGCGCCTGGCCGTTTGAATTTTCCGGAGCACTTGAGTCGTCGTTATGGAATGGATCGCAGACCCCACGGCCTGGCTTGGCCTTTTGACCCTGATCGTCCTGGAGCTGGTGCTGGGCATCGACAACCTGGTGTTTATCGCCATCCTCGCGGACAAGCTGCCGCCCGAGCAGCGCGACCGTGCGCGGATCATCGGCCTGTCCCTGGCGTTGTTGATGCGCCTGGGCCTGCTGGCCAGCATCTCGTGGATGGTGACCCTGACCCAGCCGCTGTTCGAGGTCTTCGAGCACAGCTTCTCGGGGCGTGACCTGATCATGCTGTTCGGTGGTGTGTTCCTGCTGTTCAAGGCCACCATGGAGTTGCATGAACGCCTGGAGGGCCATGTCAGCCAGCGCGCCGGCAGTACCACTTACGCCTTGTTCTGGCCGATCGTGGCGCAGATCGTGGTGCTCGATGCGGTGTTCTCCCTGGACGCGGTGATCACCGCGGTGGGCATGGTCGAGCACCTGTCGGTGATGATGATCGCGGTGGTGGTGTCCATCGGTGTGATGATCGTCGCCAGCAAGCCGCTGACCCGCTTTGTCAACGCGCACCCGACGGTGATCATGCTGTGCCTGGGCTTCTTGATGATGATCGGCTTCAGCCTGACCGCCGAAGGCTTGGGTTTCCATATTCCCAAGGGCTACCTGTATGCGGCCATCGGCTTCTCGATCCTGATCGAGGTGTTCAACCAGATCGCCCGGGCCCGGCGCAAGAAATCCATGCAGGGCCTGCGGCCGATGCGCGAGCGCACGGCCTATGCGGTGATGCGCCTGCTGGGTGGGCGCAGGCTGGCGGCGGAAGAAGTGGGCGAGGAAATTGCCGACTTGCTGGAAACTGATGAGGCCCCCAGCAGCGAGCTGTTCGACCGCCGTGAGCGGGTGATGATCAGTGGTGTGCTGCAACTGGCGGAGCGGCCGATCCGCAGCCTGATGACGGTGCGTGCCGAGGTCGACTGCATCGACCTTACGGACAGCCCGGAGAGTATTCGTACCAAGCTGATGCATTCTTCGTACTCGCGCCTGCCGCTGATTCGCGATGGCGCGGTGGATGAGCCTTTGGGCTTCGTGCACAAGAAGGAACTGCTCAAGGAGTACCTGGCGGGCAGCGAGCCGAACCTTGAGCATCTGGCGCGCAAGACCATCAACCTGCTGGACAGCTTTTCGATCCTCAACGCCCTGGAACAGATGCGCCAGGCGTCCACTCACATTGCCTTTGTGATCAACGAATTCGGTGACTTCATGGGCATCCTGACCATGACCGACATTCTCGAATCCATTGCCGGCGAGCTGCCGGATGCCAGCGAGATCGAAGGCCCGGATGTGATCGAAGAAGAGGGCGGGTTCCTGGTCAATGGTGCGCTGAACCTGCCTCAGGTACGCCAGCGGACCGGCTTCGGCGCTGAACCCACCGAGGACTACCAGACCCTGGCCGGTCTGGTGATGAGCCTGCTGGACCGCCTGCCGGTCAAGGGCGATAGGGTGGAGTGGGCGGGCTGGAGCCTGCAGGTCAGGGCAGTGGAAGAGCGCCGGGTAACCCAGGTGCTGCTGTCGCGCAGGAGCGTGGACTGACACTGGGGCCTCTTCGCTGGCAAGCCAGCTCCTACGCGGGTGGTGCGGGCCTGGCGGCTGGATGGAAGGTGTAGCGATCCTTGCCGCCGTGCTTGGATTCGTACAGCGCCTGGTCGGCCTTGATCAGGGCCTGGTTCAGGGTTTCGCCAGGCTCGACCCGGGCCAGGCCCATGCTGATGGTCACCGGGTGCCGGGTCGGCTGGTCGCGCACCACCTGGCACAGCCGCGCGGCCAGCGCCTCCACATCCGCGCGGGGCACGTCGGCCAGGTAGATGGCGAACTCCTCGCCGCCCAGGCGGGCATAGTCGAAATCCCTCATCACTCCCTTAATATCGGCGGCGATGCGCTTGAGCACTTCGTCGCCGATGTCATGCCCGTGCACATCGTTGACCTTCTTGAAGTTGTCGATGTCGACCATCGCCAGGTAATGGTCGTGCTCCCGGGGCAGAGCCTGCAGGCGCTGGCCGGCGCGGGCCATGAACGAGCGGCGGTTGGGGATCTCGGTGAGGGTGTCGAGGTAGGCCTGGTCCAGCAGCAACTTGGACATGATGTAGTTGTGCAGCCGGGCCCGGCGCAGGGTGATGAAGCTGTAGAGGGTCAATGCGCTGAGGAACAATGCGTACACCAGCACCAGCAGCCCCTTGAGTTCCTGCAGGGTGGTGCTGGTGCGCCAGAACGGATTGAGCACCAGCCAGGTGATGAAGATGGCGCTGACGAACGACCAGCGTCGCAGAGGCATCACCGAGGCGCCGTAGAGCATGCTCGACGCCCCGAGAATCAGCCAGACCGGGCGCTGGTCGATGGGCAGCCCCTCGATCACCAGGCGTACGCCGATGGTGATGGTCAGCACGAACAGCAGGTTGATCCACTGGAAGTGCCGGTCCTGGCGGGTGAAGCCGAGGATGATGGTGGTGAAGGACAGAATGCTCAGAAAGACCATCGAATAGGCGGTGAAGCCCTGCTGCCCGGGAAAGCTGACGATCAGGTCGAAGATCAGCCAGATCAGGATGCTGGCGGTGTAGATCAGGACGCAGAAGCTGCGCAGGCGTTCGAAATCATGTTGCGCGAATTCAAGCTTCAAGGCCGCCGGAGCGGCCTGTTTGAGCACTTGTTCTTCAAGGGTTCTGAACATCGCGGGCCTTGGATGTGAGCTGATGATCCAGCAGCGGCTTGCCCCAGGGGCGATAGCGCAGGGAGAACACCGCGCCGGGGTTGGAGGGGGCGCGACGATCCGCTGCTTGAAAGTGTAGGTCGTCCAGTTCAATCGGCAGGTACCTGCCAGTGACCGGTAGCTTCCAGTTCTCGCACAGAGTGTGGAGCCATATGGCCAACTGGACGTTTTGCGACTGCGGGCTGCGGAGGCTGCCCGGGCTCATGCCGGAGTACGGGGGGCTTGGGCCTCCAGCCAGGTGCACAGGCGGCGGGCGATGTGTTCGCTGGCGCGGCCGTCACCGTAGGGGCTGTACACGCGGCTCATGCGGGCATGCAGCTGTGCATCGTCCAGCAGTTCGCTGGCGTGGTGCACGATGCGCTCGCGATCGGTGCCCACCAGCAGCACGGTGCCGCCTTCCAGCACCGACGGCCGTTCGGTGACCTCGCGCAGTACCAGCAAGGGCTTGCCGATGGCCGGGGCCTCTTCCTGGACTCCGCCGGAGTCGCTGAGGATGAAGTGCGAACGTCCCATCAGCCAGACAAAATGCTGATAGTCCTGTGGCGCTACCAGGTAGATGTTCGGCTTGTTCGAGAGCAGGCCGTACACCGCGTTCTGCACCTGGGGGTTGAGGTGTACCGGGTACACGAACTGCACGTCCGGGTAGCGCTCGGCCAGGGTTGCCAGGGCTTCGCAGATATCGCGGAAACCGTCACCGAAGCTCTCCCGGCGGTGGCCGGTGATCAGCACCATGCGCCGGCTGTCGTCGAGCACCGCCAGGGGCGAGTTGGCCGCAGGGCGCCAGTGGGTGTGCTTCTGCCGGTTGCGCATCCACAGTAGCGCGTCGATCACCGTGTTGCCGGTGACCTCGATGTTTTCAGCGGGCACGTTTTCCCGCAGCAGGTTGGTTGCGGACCTGGCGGTCGGGGTGAAGTGCAGGTCGGCGATGACCCCGGTCAGGCGCCGGTTGGCTTCTTCGGGCCAGGGTGCCTGGAGGTTGCCAGTGCGCAGGCCGGCCTCGACGTGGCCAATGGGCAACTGCCGGTTGAAGGCGGCGAGGGCGGCGATAAAACTGGTGGTGGTGTCGCCATGGACCAGCACGATGTCCGGTTGCAGGCGCTCGTAGCTGGTGTCCAGGTGGATCAGCAGTTGCTGCGACAAGCCGTTGAGGGTCTGGCCCTGGGTCATCACTTGCAGGTCCAAGTCGACTTCGAGCTCGAAGGAATCGAGCACCTGCTTGAGCATTTCCCGGTGCTGGCCGGTGGAACAGATGTGCAGCTCGATACCTGGCCAGTGCCTTAGAACCCGAGCCAGTGGTGCCATCTTGATCGCCTCAGGACGTGTACCGAAAACCATCATGACCTTGAACGACATGGACCCCTCCCTGGGATTGTGAAAACCGGACCTGGCGTTGAGATCAAAGCAGTCAGGATCACTCTTGTCCAACCAGGAGTGCAGGCGCTGATAGCGCTCAGGTTCGCGGTTTAGCGGGAAAAGGGGGCTTGCATTGATCCCGGAGGCAGCAGGTTTCTTGGCGGGAAGAAAACACTGGGCGCAATGCAAGATGATGTTTCGCAGTTCGGCTACCCGTTAAGTAGAATCAGGCTGATTTAAGCCATTAAATTGACGCCAATACCATTTGTCGGGAGGCTTTTAATCAGGCTTAGAGGTTCGTGTCAAAATGACGTCGCGCGCTGCTAGAATGCGCGCCATGACTCACCCCGAGAGTGAGTGTGTTGATGACTGCCTGGTTCGTGGAGTGATGCTGTGGGTCGTGCTTTAGCGGTGTATGTAGTGGGGATGGCCCTGGTGCTGGCGTGTTTTGCCTGGGCAATGGTGACGCTCTACAGCTGAGCGCCGGCGGCGCTCGAGCTTTCCCGGGCTGTGTTCATCGGCCCTTCAGTGTTTTTTTTCGGCCCATGAGCAGCAGGGCCTGGTCCAGTCATTCAGCCAGGGATTTACTGCCACCCAGGGTGGGCAGGGCTGCTGCAATCGCCCCAGCCAGGCCTCGTGCCGCGGGTAGATCCCGTTCGGCTGCCTGAGCCTGGAACCAGTTCAATACGGTTTCGCAGGCCGGATGCGCGGCGCCGCTGTCGCGTAGCCACAGGGCATAGACCCCGCCGGTCTTGAGCGCCTGGCCAAAGGGGATCAGCAGGCTGCCCCGGACAATCGAGTCCTGGGCCAGGATCAGGTCCGTCATGGCCACCCCCAGCCCCCGGGCTGCGGCGTCCAGGGCCAGGTCGTCGAGGTTGAATAGCAGATGCTTGTAACTGTGGGGCGTCTGGTCGTCCTGGGCCTGCAGCCAGGCGGTCCATTCCTGGCGGCTGGTAGAACCGTGGATCAGCGCGTGCCCGGCCAGTTCCTCCAGGGAGCGCGGCGGCAATTGCCCGTCACTGAGCGTTGGGGCACACACCGGTACCAGGTATTCGTCGAACAGCGGGGTCAGCGGCCGCTCGTCCAGGCCTTCCGGCAGGTACAGCACATAGGCGTCGCAATCGCCGCCGGGGTCTACCGTGGCCCCGCCCACGGTCTCGATCGACAGGCACAGCCCGGGGTTGGCGGCGTAGAAACCGCTGAGCCGCGGCAGCAACCAGCGCACCGCCAGGGAGACAAAGATGCGGATGCGAAACGGCCGGTCCAGGGGCGCCGGGGCCAGGCGTTCCTGCAGGGAGCCGAGGGACCTCAGGACTTGGGTGGCCACCGTGCAGACATCGCGCCCCTGTTCGGTCAGCGAGACCCTTCGGCTGCTGCGCTCGAACAGGCTGACCCCATAGTGCTCCTCCAGTTGCTGGATCTGCCGGCTCACCGCGCTCTGGGTCAGGTGCAGGCGCGCCGCGGACTCGGTGAAGCTGTGGGTCTGGGCCACGCTGACCAGGGTCTGCAGGGCCTGCAACGAGGGCAGTCGAAGAGGGTTATCCATGCGTTTTCCGAATAGATGGATGAATTAATAACGTTCGAAATAAAGCCGTCATATCCATAGATTGTAGGCATGTGGCGCCGGGTTGAGTGTTCTGTTGAATGCTCCGGGCGCATGGATTGTGCAGGAGTGACAGGCTTTGAACAATGTATGTGGCTGGATCGCCCTGGCAGGGCAGACTTCCCAGCGGCCAACCCTCAAGGGCCTACAGAAAGCCGATTGGCTGATCATTGGCGGTGGCATCACCGGCCTCTCGGCGGCCCATGCCCTGGCGCGGATGTTGCCCCAGCAACGCATCGTCCTGCTGGATCGCCAGCGGGCGGCCCAGGGGGCTTCGGCGCGCAACTCGGGGTTTGTGGTCAGCCATGAATTGCCCGGCGCCGATGAGTTGCTGGGCCGGCCCGGCCACTTGGCCTATCAGCTTGCCTGCGGCATCGGCATCGCTGCCGGTGAAGAGGTGCGCCGGCGCATTGACGAGTTGGGCATCGAGTGCGAGTTCGACGCTGGCGGCTATCACTTCGCCGTGCACCAGGGGCAGCACTTGCAGGACAGCGGCGCCCGAGTCGCCACCCTGAATGCCGCGGGCGCCCAGGCCCAGTACCTGGAAGGCGCGGCCTTGCAGCAGCGCCTGGGCAGCGGCTTCTACCAGCGGGCCATCCACTGCGCCGGTGGCAACGCGCTGCTGCAGCCGGCCAAATACGTCAAGGGCCTGCTGGAGCGCCTGCCGGAGCGGGTGGAGGTGTTCGAAAACAGCCCGGTGCAGGACCTGCAGCCTCTGCCGGGCCGGGGCTGGCGGGCGGTGACCGGGGAGGGCGAGATCCAGGCGCCCCAGGTGCTGGCCTGTGTCGGTGCCTTTCTGCCCCGGCTCGGAGTCCGGCACAGCCGCACCTTCCCCCTGGAGCTGAGCGCCAGCATCACCCGGCCCCTGCAGGAAGATCACTGGCAGCGGCTGCTGGATGAGCAGGGCTGGGGCGTGCTCTCCACCTTGCCCGGGGCGGCCACGGTGCGCCTGTTGCCCGGGCGCCGCCTGCTGATGCGCAACACCGTCGAGTATCGCCAGCGCGATCTCGGCCCGGCGCAGTTGGCGGTGCGCCGCCAGGAACACCTGCGGGGCCTGCAAAAGCGCTTTCCCGGCATTACCGATACCGACCTGCAATACACCTGGACCGGGCACCTGAGCGGCACCCGTTCCGGCGAGCCGTACTTCAGCCGGGTCGCCGAAGGCCTGCACGCGGTGGCCGGCTGCAACGGCTCGGGGGTGGCGCGGGGCACCCTGTGGGGCCGGCTGCTGGTGGAAATGGCCGCCGGCTGCGACTCCTCGCTGCTGCGGGACGTGCTGTCCCAGGCCCGGCCCGGCTACCTGCCACCCCGACCGTTTTTCGACATTGGAGCAAGCTTGCGCATGGGCTGGGAAGTGCAGCGCGCGCGACACGAACGTTAACCGTCGCGGCGAATGAAACGCCGCAATAATAAGAGCACAGAGGGCGGCAGCATGATCAATCGCACCACTACGGCACTGTTATCCCTGGCCTTGTGCGCCGCAAGCGTCCAGGCGGCCGAGACCGTGAGCATCGCCAACTGGAGCGGCTATATCGCTCCGGACACCCTGGCCCAGTTCACCCAGCGCACCGCAATTCAGACTACCTACGACGTGATCGACAGCAACGAGACCACCGAGGCCAAGCTGATGACCGGCGGCAGCGGCTATGACCTGGCCAGCCCGTCCAACCACTTTCTGCCGCGGCTGATCCAGGCCGGGGCGATCCAGCCGCTGGATCGCAGCAAGCTGCCCAACTGGAACAACCTCGATCCCAAGCTGATGAAGCTGCTGGAAACCAGCGACCCGGGCAATAGGTACGGCATTCCCTATATGTGGGTGACCGTGGGCATCGGCTACAACGTCGACAAGATCAAGGCGATTTTCGGCGACACCGATGTCACCCAGTCCTGGCAACTGCTGTTCAAGCCGGAGAACATCCAGAAGCTCAAGCAGTGCGGCGTGGCCTTTCTCGACAACCCGACACAGATGGTGCCCATCACCCTCAATGCCCTGGGCCTGGACCCCCACAGCGAACAGCCGGCGGACCTGAAAAAGGCCGAAGCGGCGCTGCAGGCGATCCGCTCCTCGATCCTCTACTTCCACCAGGCCAAGTACGTCAGCGACCTGGCCAACGGCAACATCTGCGTGGCCGTGGGTTTCAGCGGCGACGTGCTGCAAGCCATGGCCACCGCGCAGCAGGCAAAAAACGGCGTGAACCTCGGCTACAGCATTCCCAGGGAAGGCTCCACCGTGGCCATGGACATGGTGGTGATTCCCAGGAACGCCCCGCACCTGGACAACGCCTACGCCTACCTGAACTACCTGCTGGACCCCAAGGTGATCGCCAACATCAGCAACTTCGTGCAGTACGCGAACGGCAATGCGGCGTCCTTGCCCTACATCGAACCGCAGTTGCGCAGCAACCCGGCGGCCTACCCGCCGCAGTCGGTGCTCGATACGCTGTTCCCGATCAAGACCATGACCCCGGCCGGCATGCGCCTGAGCACTCGCCTGTGGACCCGGGTCGTCAGCGGCACATGAGGAGCACGGCATGATTGCAAGTCAGCAACAACGCGGCCACGCCGTGGTGGTGGGGGCCGGGGTGGTGGGCCTGGCCAGCGCCCTGTGGCTGCAGCGCCTGGGCTGGCGGGTGACCCTGCTGGACCGCCAGCCGCCGGGCAGCGGCACTTCCTTCGGCAATGCCTGTACCTTCGCCACCTATGCCGTGGAGCCAGTGGCAACCCCCGGCATCTGGCGCCAGGCCCCGGGCATGCTGTTGCGGCGCGACAGCCCGCTGGCGATCCGCCCGGGTTACCTACCACGGATCGCCCCCTGGCTATGGCGCTTTTTGCAAAGCTCCAGCGAGCCGCGGGTCAAGGCCATCAGCCATGACCTGCACAGCCTGCTCAAGCCCTGCATGGGCGCCTGGCAGGCGTTGTTCGACGATGCCGGGGCCAACGACCTGGTGCGCCATGACGGCTCGCTGTACATCTTCGAGGCCCACGAGCGGCAGAGCGCTATCGACATGCTGGCCTATCACCAGGGGTTCGAGGTACCCATGCGCCTGGTGCAAGGGCCGGAGCTACGGGCCATGGAGCCGGCCCTCAACGCCCGTGCGGCCCTGGCGCTGGAACTGCCCCAGGTCAGCCGCACCCTCGATCCCTTCGCATTGAGCCAGCGCTTGCTGCGGTGCTTCATCGAGCGCGGCGGAGTGTTTCGCCGCGATGAGTTGCAGGGGGTCGAGCGCAGCGCCCAGGACGGCGAGCGGGTGCTTGCCCGCCTCGGCAGTGGCGAGCAACTGCCCGCCGAACGCCTGGTGTTGTGCAGCGGCGCCTGGTCCCGCCGCCTGGCGCAGAGCCTGGGGGACGAGATTCCCCTGGACACCGAACGCGGTTATCACGTGCTGTTCGATCAGGCTGGCGGCTTGCTCAGCCGCCCGGTGTGCTGGGGCGCCGGCGGTTTCTACCTGACGCCCATGGCCCAAGGGCTGCGGGTGGCGGGCACGGTGGAGTTCGGCGGCCTCGACGCCGCGCCGGACCCGCGCCGCTATCACTACCTGTCCCGGGCGGCGCGACGCTTCCTGACCCTGCACCACGAACCGGTTTCCCGGTGGATGGGCTTTCGTCCCTCGCTGCCGGACAGCAAGCCGGTGCTCGGCCAGTCGCGGCTGCTGCCCCAGGTGCACTACAACTTCGGCCACGGTCACGTTGGCCTGACCTTGGCCGCCATCAGTGGGCAACTGGTGGCGGAACAGGCCAGCGGGCTGACCCCGAGCGTGAACCTGCAACCCTTCCTGGCGGGGCGTTTCCGCTAGTCACGCAACAGCGGTGGTTATGGGGAAGGGAAACGGTCATGTTCATCTGCTACAACGGCTTTTTCCCTCGACAGACCTGCCCGGCGGCCGGAAAGGCGCCGGGGGACCTACGCTAGCCATGGACGCGCCCCTATGCGAAATGCACTTGTGCTGACCTCCCTGTTCCTGTGTGCCGGCGCAGCTTGCGCCGAAGACCCCGCCTCGGTACTGGGCCATGGCTTTGGTTCCCTGGGCTGCATCGACCTCAAGGACCCCGACAGCAAGGCCACCTGCGGTGCCCGTGCCCTGTCCAACGGCACCGGTTGCCACGGCCTGTCCAGCCAGGGCATGCGCGACAAATGCCTGGATGAAGCGCTGTACCCGCAAAGCAGCGCGAGCCGCACCCGTACTGCGAAGACGGCCCAACCAACGGCCCCGGTGCCCGCCCTGTCCAGCCAGCGCCTTGTCCAACCGCCTGCGCCCTTGTTGACGGAGGGCGAGGCGAAGCGGTTGGAAGAGGTGTTGGGGGTCAATGGTTCCAGGCGCTGAGCTTGGCTATTGCACCACGGGCTTTTATGCTCCCGGTCCGGTGAATGCACTGACCGGCAGCGGGCTTGAGCATTGATGCCTGCTGATGCAGCGAACAAGGGCTCGCCCGTTATCCCAGTTGCGGATGCGGTGCGCTGGAGGAGGTGACTCAATGGCCGGGCCGACTGTCAGGGTGCTTTTACCGCGCCAGATCGATGGCTTGCTCGAAAACCGGGTGCGGGCCTGTCTGGCCGCAATTGCGGATCAACCCTGGGCCGGTACGAGCTCGTTCTTCATTGACGGCAGCCCCATGCTGTTCGGGATGGGGGCCGAATATCCAGGGGAGCTGGCGGAATATGCCGGGCTGGCCGGGCAACTGGGATGGCTCCCTGAAGACATTCTGAGCCTGGCGGCCATGGATAAAGACCAGGCGGATCACCAGCGCCTAGGGCAGGCGGCGCTGACCTTGGCCCGTCACCTGGATGGCGTACTGGCCTTCGGCGCCAGCATCCATGCCTACACCCGGGACAGCGAATTTCTGGCGGGGCTGGCGATCATCGAGCATGAGGGCGAGAGCATTTTCAGCGCTGCGGACTTTGCGGCCTGGTTGGGCCACCGGGATTTTCGGCTGGTGAAATAATCCACGGCACACGCCCGCACTGCCGCCCACCCACTACCTTGCGTAGGCGCTGGCTTGCCAGCCAAGGCGGCCGGGAGATCGCCTTCGCCGGCAAGCCGGCTCCTACAGGGGAGGGTCAGGTTTGCTGGCGGTGCTCGGCGGCGTGCAGGCCCAGGTAGAAGGTCAGGTTGTCGTCGCTGATGCCCAGGGCGCCGAGAATCTGTGCCATGAAACTCACTGGAGCGCTGCCCGGGGCGGTGATCACGCGCTGGTCCGCTACCGCATGGGGCACATCCTGGTAGTGCGCGGCGCCGGCATAACCCACCGCCAGCAGGTTGTCCGCCGAATTGGAGGTGTGCTTGAGCTGGTCCAGCACCCCGGCCCGGGCCAGTTCGCGGGTGCCGTCGCAGATGCCGGCGAGGACCAGCTTGCGCTCCTTGGCCGCGCGTAGCAGTTCGCGGATATCCGGCGCCTGGGGGCTTTGCCAGACCGTCCCGCCGCAGACCATCAAGAGGTCCACCTCATCCAGACGAATATCTTCCAACGCCAGGTCCGGGGTTACCCGCAGGCCGCCCATGGAGGTCACGATGGCGCCCTTGGGGGAAGCGTAACGGCAGTCGAAGCCATAGTAGCCACGGCCGGTGGCGTTGATCAGGGCGGTTTCCCAGTCGGCGAAATTGTCGCAGACAAGGGTAATGGCGCGGGTCATGGGGCGGTCCTTCCTTGGGTAGGTAGTTTAAAGAAGAGGCGCAGGGTAACCCGATTTTCAGCCGGCGCACGCGGCCGTTTTCCAATCATCGAAGGGGTGAGTGGCGAGATGATATTAAAAGACAATTATTGATGGCCTTCTGCTTCACGGTCCCCTTAATATCCGCGCCTTGATTATTTTGGATCTGCCTCGCAGGGATGCCCGCACGATCAGCTCTGGTTCCGTTTTCGCATTGACGCTTTCGCCGCTAGCCCTGTTCGGGTGAGGTTCGTGCGGCTTGGGGGGAAATCGGACTTGGACAAGTGGGATTGGTAGATCGAGGTGGTGCGGTAAATCGCCCGCTGGTGATGGAATGACAAACAGGGAGTTGTGACGCATGGATGTTCAAGGGTTGATGACCGATGTGGTATTCGGCTTGTGCAAGCCGATTTTTGCCTACGAAAACAAGAAGCGGGTTCTGGTAGGGTCTTGCTCGTTTCTGAAGGTGGGGGACGAAGGTTTTCTGATCACCGCCAGGCATGTGCTGGAAACTCGTGGGGATGGGCCGTTGTTCGTCGGCACTCGCAAAGGTCCCCTGTCTCTTGTTCGTGGCTACTACAAATCACACCTGTCGCCGGTGGCTGACGACAAGTTCGACATCGCGGTCTATCCGTTGATCGAGGACGATCTTGAACGACTGGAAGACGATGCGCTGTTCATTGTTAAGGACATGATCATCGACACCACCCTTTCACAGCATCCGGCCTGTGTTCTGGGGTACCCGAGTTCGAAGAACAAGGGATTGTTCGCAAAGGACGAACCGATCTTGGTTCAGACCCATGGGATACAGACGAACGTTGTCGAAGCCTCGGCAGTCCTGCTGCAACGCCATGGCGCCAACGCGGAGGCAAACTTCTTCCTCAACTTCAGCCGGCCTGATGGCGAACCTCAGTTGTTCAGCCCCAAGGGCATGAGCGGCGGCCTGGTGATTGGCGGCCACTCTGCGTCGAGCTCCAAGGTGCTCGGAATGCCTATTGAGCTGAGCAAAGATGGCAAGTTGATTCTCTGTACTCACTACAAGGTCATCTACAACACGGTCGAACGACTTCAGAGCAAGGTGGGGCGGGTCGATAAGTAGCCGCTGGACTTCCAGCAGGGTTGAATGGCGCAGCATCGACGAAATGGCCCGCGCGAGGCCGGAGCAACGAGGGAACATGGATGAGGCGCTTGAAGACGTTGAGCAAGCGGCGTATTGCAGGCCAGTACACAGTGTCTGGCCTGCTGTGGATCGCCGTTCTGACCGTGCCCGGTTGCAAAGCCTATTCGCCGGATGCTCTGCCTTCCTCCGAGGCGGAATTTCACCAGATGGACTGGCCGCTTTTTACTCGGACGTTTCAGCAGGTATTGCGCCGCGACAGCCTCAGGGCCAACCAGGAAAAATGGGTGGGCAGCGTGGAGCTGGCCACCCAGTTCAATCGCAAGAATCAGGTCGTCAGTTGTACGGCGCGGGCCATCCCGGATTCGCCCCCGCAGCCCGGCTCCTCGGCATCGAAGCTGGAGGAGATGGTCCGGGCGGTCTGTTGGAACACAGTGTTTCCGATGCTGCCCGCCACGGTGTTCAATGTGAGCGGCTTATTCACGGTCTCGCAAACCCTGGTGTTCCCGCGGCTGGAGCTGGAGCCTGAGCAATCGAAGAAGCTTGATCTGAACGCCGAACAGTACGCCAGGGGTCATTACTTCTGGGAGCACACCCTGGCAAATTTGCCGGTGGACGGCGTCGGCGTGGCCAGTTTCCGAGTCAAGGCCGACCCACAGGGCCGGGTGCAGGAATGCAAGGTCAGCCTGCGTGAAGTGAGCTATCGCGCCGAGTCGTTCAAGCCCGACAAGCAACTGCGCGAGCGCGCCGCCCGCTTGTGCGAGCGGATGAACTTGCTGCAGATGCCGGGTTTCGTCCTGATCGACGGCAAGCTGCCGACCGTGTCTGCCACGGTGCTGTACACGCCTTGGAAGGGTGGGCCGGACAAGTTTCCCCTGACAGACGTCAGCGGGCACTGATGCAGGCGCGAGCTTGCTCGCGAAGACGGTCGCTGGCGGCTACTCAGTACCCCGGGAATGACAGCGGCCTTTTCCCAGGGGGCAGGTCCGATGTTCAAGTCAAAAGAGGTGTGGTCGCTGGCAGCATGGTTGCTGGCGCAAGGCGCACATGCCGGACAGGCCGCCAACTGCCAGGCGCAGAAGGTGCAGATCAAGGGCGTGCGCTTCAACTTCTAACCCCACGCAGCTCTGTAGGAGCCCGCTTGCTGGCGAAGGCGTCTCGCCAGGCGCCTCCTTAAATAATTTCTCCCCGGCTATTTACATCCACAGCGTCATTCCCCCATTATCCGCGCCGTCTAAGTTTCGCTGCTGACCAGACAATTCCAGCCACCAAAAGGGTGGTTGTTTTGTTGCGTCCAAGAAAAGCAGTTGAAAAATGACCAAGACTCCTCTGAAAAGAATTCAGCACAAGCTCGCCCGTTCCGGGGTGGCCATCGAACGCCTGAATTCCAATTCCCTCTCTATCTCGTCCACCAATGACGCCGGCCTCAAGGTGGATCTGCTGCTGCCCGACAGTTTTGCCATCGAAGAGAAAGCCATCCTGCAGCTGATGGATTTCGCCAGGGTCGCCCACCCCCATGGCGGCGAAGTGAAGTGCGCCTGCGCCACGCCGGATTTCCATACCGGCAGCCCGATTCCGGTGGGCAGCGTGATCGTCACCAGCCACGACATGGTGGTGCCGCAAGCCATCGGCACCGACATCAATTGCGGCATGCGCCTGCACAAGCTGGGGCTGAACTACGAGCAGTTCATGGCGCAAAAGGCCAAGTGGACCGCCCTGGTGCGTGGCGATCTGCTGGAAGGCACGCGCAATATTCCCACCAGCCCCACGGCCATGAGCGCGCTGTTTGCTTCGGGGCTGGGGGATTTCTGGGCTCAGGTACAGCAACAGGACCCGATCGGGCTGTTTGCCGGGGCGGATTTCGCCCAGTTGCAGCGTGAGCTTTCGGGCCTGCATGAGTCGTCCTTTGCCCGTGGCAGCGCCGACTATGCACCGGAGGCCCTGCAGGACCTTTCGCGCAAGATCCTTCGCGACCCGGGCCTGGGTTCCCTGGGCGGTGGTAATCACTTTGTCGAGATCCAGGTGGTCACCGAACTGGTGGATCGCCAGGCCTGCTTTGCCCAGGGCCTGTCCGTGGGGCAGGTGGTGATGATGATCCACACTGGCTCTCGCGACGTGGGCTTCTATGTAGGCCGACGCTGGATGGACAAGGCCAAGGCCCTGTGGCCGGCCGGGATCAAGCATCCCGATTCGAAGATCTTCGCCCTGTTTGGCGAGATGGCCGATGAGTACCTGCTGGCCATGCACAGCGCCGCGCACTACGCCGACGCCAACCGCGCACTGATCGCCGAAATGGTACGCCAGCGCACTCGGCAGGTGTTCGGCGCGGGCATCGAAGCGCCGCTGATTGTCGATGTACCGCACAACATCGTGCTGCGCGAGGAAGGCGGCAACGTCCACCGCAAAGGCGCCACACCGGCCTACGCCGGGCAGCCGCTGCTGATTCCGGGGAGCATGGGGCATGACTCCTACCTGCTCACCGGGCTGGGCAACGAACGCTGGCTGCGCTCGGCCAGCCACGGCGCCGGGCGCTCCATGTCGCGCAGCGAGGTGGTGTTCAAGGCCAAGAAGGACAAGGCCTTCCTCGGCCTGCAGGGCGTGGAGTGCATCACCACCAAGGAAGAGCGGATGATCGAAGAAGCACCGGGGGCCTACAAGGAAATTGGCCAGGTGATCCAGTCCCAGGTGGAAGAGGGCACGGTGTCGGTAATAGCGCGGTTTTCGCCGATCCTGACGTTCAAGGCGTAAGCACGAGAGGGCTGTTGGGCGGGGAGGGTATTCGGGTTTGCCGTGCAACTGGACGGCCGATCCATGGTCGCTCCCGGCCCGATTGTTCTGACCCCCCTGTCATGTTCCGTGCTCCTCATGGCACACTCCTGCGGAATTTATTCCGTTATTTGATATTTAATTCCGTTGTAGCGGAATTATTGCTGTGTGGCCCAGGCCGCCTTTGTTTTCCCGAGGGTGGTCTTGTCTGCTCAGCCTTCAACCAGGAGAACCTCTCATGAGCATCACCCGTTACGGCACCGGTAGCACCGCAGGCGGTGGCCAGCCGCGTCCTTTCGCTCGCGCGGTCGAGGCCGATGGCTGGCTGCATGTGTCCGGCCAGGTGCCGGCGCTGGATGGCGAGATCATTCACGGTGGGATCGTCGAGCAGACGCATCAGACGCTGCGCAATCTGGTGGCCATTCTCGAAGAGGCCGGGTATGGCCTGGAGGATGTGGTGCGGGTTGGCGTGTGGCTGGAAGACCCGCGGGATTTCTGGAGTTTCAACAAGGTGTTCGGTGAGTACTTCAAGCCCGAACACGCGCCGGCCCGGGCCTGTGTGCAGGCCAGCATGATGGTGGATTGCAAGGTCGAGATCGATTGTGTGGCCTACAAGAAGAAGGCCTGATGGCCACGTGTAGGCGCTGGCCTGTAGGAGCTGGCTTGCCAGCGAAGGCGTCCGTCAGGGCGATGCAAGGCTTGAGGGCCTCTTCGCCGGCAAGCCGGCTCCTACGGGTCGATAGAGGGGGCGCAGGTAGATGAGCGAAGACAACATCAAGCGTCGGGCCAAGGGCCTGGATCGGGCGTTCGATATTCTCGATTTCCTCAAGGAGGTCGGCCAGCCGTTGCGGCCCAACGATATCGCCAAGGGCATTGGCGGCCCCAAGTCCACGGTCTATGAGTTGGTGGCTTCCCTGCTGGAGCGGCGGGTACTGGAACCGGTGGGCCAGGAGGGGCATGTGTACCTGGGCCGCCAGTTGTACTTTCTCGGCCAGGCCCATTTGCGTCATTTCGACCTGAGCCGCGAGGCCGATCAGGCCTTGCAGGAAATCGTCCGCCAGACCCAGGAAACCGCGCAGATGTGCCTGCTCAACGGGCGCAAATACACGGTGGCGCTGATGAAGGAGGGCGAGCGGCACTTCCGCATTTCCTCGAACATCGGCGAGAACGCGCCGATTCCCTGGACCGCTTCCGGGCGGTTGCTATTGGGGCATTTGAGCGATGGGCAGATTGTCGACCTGATCGATGAACGGGACTTCGTTCTGCCCGACGGTGAGCGACTGCCCTTGGCGACGTTTCTCAAGCAAATCCGCCAGGCCACCGAGGATGGGTTCTTTTCCTTCGACAGCGTGGCAGACACCTTTACCCATTGTTTTGCCGCACCGGTGCGCGATGAGCTCGGGGTGTGCATCTGCACGCTCTGCATCGTCGCGCCCAGGGCCGATGCCCAGCGCAATTATCAGCAATATCGCCGGGTGCTGATCGACAGTGCCAACCGTCTGGCCCGGCGTATCAACGATTAATGACTGTTTCGCGGCTGTGCGCAGCTGCCTTGATAAGGAGTGCCAAGATGTCTTCCGTATTGAACCTGCCACTGGTGGAAAAGGGCGCCGCTGCCCAGGGCGCGAGCCTGTTGCAAGACGTCAGCCTGCCGGCCCTGGTGCTGCACCGCGAGGCCCTGGAACACAACATCCGCTGGATGCAGAAGTTCGTCAGTGACAGCGGTGCCGAGCTGGCGCCCCACGGCAAGACCAGCATGATGCCCGCGCTGTTTCAGCGGCAGTTGGACGCTGGCGCCTGGGGCATCACCCTGGCCACTGCGGTACAGACTCGCGCTGCCTATGCCCATGGCGCGCGCCGGGTGTTGATGGCCAACCAGTTGGTGGGGGCGCCGAACATGGCGCTGATCGCCGAGCTGCTGGCGGACCCGGATTTCGATTTCTATTGCATGGTCGATCACCCGGACAGCGTCGCCGACCTGGGGGCGTTTTTCGCCCAGCGTGGGGTCACGCTCAAGGTGATGATCGAGTACGGCGTGGTCGGTGGGCGTTGCGGTTGCCGCACCGAGCAAGAGGTGCTGGCCCTGGCCAAGGCGATCCAGGCGCAGCCGGCCCTGGCGCTGTGCGGTATCGAAGGTTATGAAGGGGTGATCCATGGCGATCAGGCCATCAGCGGCATCCGCCAGTTCGCCGACTCCCTGGTGCGCCTGGCGGTGGACCTGCACAACGACGGGCTGTTCGCCATCGAGCGGCCGATTATCACTGCCTCGGGGTCAGCCTGGTATGACCTGATTGCCGAATCCTTCGAGACCCACAACGCCAAGGGCCGCTTCCTCAGTGTGCTGCGTCCGGGCAGTTACGTGGCTCATGACCATGGCATCTATAAAGAGGCGCAGTGCTGCGTGCTGGATCGCCGCGCCGACCTGGAGGAGGGCCTGCGCCCGGCCATGGAGGTCTGGGCCCATGTGCAATCGCTGCCGGAGCCGGGCTTTGCCGTGGTGGCCCTGGGCAAGCGCGATGTGGCCTATGACGCCGGCCTGCCGGTACCGCTGCGGCGTTATCGCGCCGGGGCCCAGGCCAGTGCCGGGGATGACGTGGGGGCGTGCAAGGTCACTGCGGTGATGGACCAGCATGCGTTTCTCACGGTGGCGCCGGGAGTGGAGTTGCGCATTGGCGACATCATTTCCTTCGGTACTTCGCACCCCTGCCTGACCTTCGACAAATGGCGCACCGGGTTGCTGGTGGATGAGCGCCTGCAGGTGATCGAGAACCTGGAAACCTGTTTCTGATCGCCGGAGCCGGGGATATGCAGGGTC
>Ga0182008_10000766_pt1 | contig 22531 bp, 17 predicted proteins | sample Sormic07211129_1_FD_120482 | JGI IMG/M metagenome (GOLD analysis project Ga0182008, IMG submission 120482) | Rhizosphere microbial communities from Sorghum bicolor, Mead, Nebraska, USA - 072115-129_1 metaG | ecosystem: Host-associated > Plants > Roots > Rhizosphere | place: USA: Nebraska...
CCGCGGTCGTCACGGTCCCGGTTGAAGGAACGGCCACCACGGTCGTCCCGACGGTCGTCACGGCGGTCATCGCGGCGGTCATCGCGGCGGAACCCGCCACGGTCGTTGTCCCGGCGCTCACGACGCTCGTACGACGACGACTCCGACCGCTCGACCTCCTGCGCCGCCGGCTGCTCCGGCACGGACACCTCGACCGCCTCGACGGCGGCCTCGGCCACCGCGGCCTGTGCCTCGGCCACCGCGACCTGCGGGTCCTCACCGCGCTCACGGGCGACCCGGGCGACCAGACGGTCAGCCTCCTCACGCAGCTCGGCCGCGCGCCGCTGCGCCCGCTCCAACTGCTTGGCGAGGTGAGCCACTTCACGCTCGGCCTGCTGCGCCGCGTTGGCCGCGGACTCGGACTGCACCTCGGTCATCGAACGCGCGCCGGTGATCTCGGCGACCTCCGGCTCGAAAGCCGTACCGGAGTTGATGATGTGACGCCCGGCGTCGACGCCCGCGTCCTCCATCAGCCGGAAGATCTGGCGGCGCTGGTGCGGCAGCGACAGCGAGACGACGGTGCCGGTACGACCCGCACGGGCCGTACGGCCGGCGCGGTGCAGGTAGTCCTTGTGGTCGCCCGCCGGGTCGACGTTCAGCACGAGGTCGATGCCGTCGACGTGGATGCCGCGGGCGGCGACATCGGTGGCGACCAGGCAGTTGACGTACCCGTCCTTGAAGTCGGCCAGCGTGCGGGTCCGGGCGCCCTGGGTCATGCCGCCGTGCAGCGCGTCCGCCTTCACGCCCGCCTCGCGCAGCTGCTCCGCGACACGGTCGGCACCCAGCTGGGTGCGCACGAAGATGATGGTGCGGCCCTTGCGGGAGGCGATCGCCGCCGTGACCGGCGCCTTGTCCTTCGGCTTCACGATCAGGATGTGGTGCGACATGGTCGTCACCGCGCCCTGCGCGGCGTCCACCTCGTGGTGGACCGGGTTCTTCAGGTACCGGTCGACGAGCGTCTTGATCTCGTTCTCCATCGTCGCGGAGAAGAGCATCCGCTGACCGCCGGCCGGGATCTGGTCCAGCAGCTCGGTGACCTCGGGCAGGAAGCCCAGGTCGGACATCTGGTCGGCCTCGTCGAGAACGGCGATCCGCACGTCCTCCAGGGAGCAGGCACCGCGGTTGATGATGTCGCGGAGACGGCCGGGCGTGGCGACGAGGACGTCGACGCCGCGCTCCAGGGCGTAGATCTGGTTGCCCATCGACGTACCGCCGCAGACGACCTTCATCTTCAGGCCGAGGACATCGCCGTAGGGCTGGAGCGCGTCCGCCACCTGCATGGCGAGCTCACGGGTCGGCGTGAGGATGACCGCGCGCGGCTTGTGCTTCGCGGTGTGCCCGCCGGCCAGCGTGGCCAGGGTCGGCAGACCGAACGAGAGCGTCTTGCCGGAGCCGGTGCGGCCACGGCCGAGGATGTCCTTGCCCGCCAGCGCGTCCGGAATGGTCGCGGCCTGGATCGGGAAGGGGACGGTCACGCCGTTCTGGGCGAGCTTGCGGACGACGCCCTCGGGGAGACCGAGGTCCGCGAAGGTGACCTCGGGGGTGCTGGTCTCGTCGTTGTTCTCGATGTTCTCGATGTTCTCGATGTTCTCGACGTGCTCGACGCTCTCGATGTTCGAGATGTTCTCGTCGTTCTCGGGCACGACGACGTGATCAGTACTGGAAATGGACATGCGTAAGCGAAACCTTCCGGAGTCTCGTCGGCACGCGCCCGTCAACTCCGTGATTTCGCAATACGACCGCCTCTATGCGGTCAGCCACGGCAAGGGAGAGAACGCGCCACACGGCGCTCTCTGCAATGGCGCCGGGCAATGGGATCAAACGATCTACCACCATACGCACCCACCACCCCCGAAGGCAAACCGAACCCCAGGGACATGGGCGAGATCACACTCACACGCCCCGCGCACGGCTAGGCCGGCGACCCCGCCGCCGGCGCCGGCTCCCGCTCCGCCAACTGCGCCGCCGCATCCTGATGCGCCGAGGACGACGGCTCCGCCGAAGGCGGCGGCTCCGACGCCGACGCGGTCGGCTGCTCACTCGGCGTCGGCGGAGCATCCGTATGCGTCGGGACCGGCGACGCCTTCGTCGGCGTGGGAGCACCCGGCTGCTGCGACTGCCCCACCCCACCACCCGCCGCGGCGGACGCGCTCGCCCCCGCGGACACCGAAGCGGACGGAGAAGCCGACGCCCCTCCCGCCTCCCCCTTGCCCTTCTTCCCCCCGTGCTTGCCGTCGGCCGCCGCCCCCACCCCGAAACCGCCACCGGACATCGCGGTCCCGCCATCGGGCGCCGTACCACCGTGCCGCCCCGCCGAATGCGACGGCTTCACACCACCCCCGCCCCCGTCCTGCCCCACACTCATACAACCGGCGACCGCGGCGACGGCCATGACCGTGACGGCCAGACGGACGGGAACGTACAAGGGGCGCACGGGGGGCACGAGGGGCCACCTCTCAAGCGGTAGGGAGACGTCAACATGCCCAACTCCCGCCGCCCACAAGAGGACACGCGCCGTCCCTACCCGTACCCCAGCGCATGCAGACGCGCGTCGTCGATCCCGAAGTGATGGGCGATCTCGTGCACCACCGTCACCTCGGTCTCCGCCACCACGTCGTCCCGGCTCTCGCACATCCGCAGGGTCGGCAACCGGTAGATCGTGATCCGATCCGGCAGCACCCCCGCGTACCACTCCCCCCGATCCGTCAGCGGAGTCCCCTCATAGAGCCCCAGCAGCTCCGGATCGTCCGCGGGCGGCTCGTCCTCGACGAACACCGCGACGTTGTCCATCAGCCGCGTCAACTCCGGCGGAATCCGATCCAACGCCTCGGCGACCAGCTCCTCGAACTCCTCACGCGTCATCTCCAGCACAGGCCCATTGTCAGCCACCGAGCGCCCGTACGAGAGTCATGAGCGCCCTCGCATATCCGCGCCCGGAATTGGGCATACGGGACCAATGGTCCGCGCCCCCGCCATAGCCGCCACCCTCGTGAACCGCATACGCAGATCCCCGCACGCCCTCACCCGCCACTACCGCGCCCACCGCCGGCAGCCCACCCTGGAGCTGGTGCACCCTCCGCACCCCTGGATCCGGGCACTCGGACTGGCGGCCGTCGTCCTGCTCGGCGCCTGGCTCGGACTACTGATCGTCGGCAACGTGCGGGTGCCCGTCGGACCCATGAACACGACGATGACCCTGCGCCCCTCCCTCTCCGGCGGCACAAAGATCAACATCTCCCCGCTCGGCGCACTCCAGTTCGACACCCACCACGCACCGGTCCGACTCGACGTCAACGTCGACCAACTCGACCCCGCCCGCTCACAAGCCCTCGTCGACCACCCCGAACGCATCTCCGGCCTCCAGCAGGAAGTCGCCCACGACGTCGAACACGGCACCCTCGACCTCGCCGTGCGTTCCTGCGTGGCGGTCGTCGCCGGTGCCACCGCCCTCGGCCTGGCCGTCTACCGCCGCCCCCGCCACGCCCTCGCCGCCGGCGCCACCGCCCTCGCCCTGCTCATGGCCTCCGGAGCATCCGCCTACGCCACCTGGAACCCCGACTCCGTCCTGGAACCCAAGTACTCCGGCCTCCTCTCCTCCGCCCCCTCCCTCGTCGGCAACGCCCGCAACATCGTCACCGAATTCAACGTCTACCAGCAGGAACTGGCCCGCCTCGTCACCAACGTGACCAAGCTCTACGACGTCACCTCCACCCTCCCCGCATACCAGCCCGACCCCACCACCCTCCGCGTCCTGCACGTCTCCGACATCCACCTCAACCCCGCGAGCTGGAAGATCATCGCCTCGCTCGTACAGCAGTACAAGGTCAACGTCATCGTCGACACCGGCGACACCATGGACCACGGCACCGCCGCCGAGAACGGCTTCCTCGACCCGATCGCGGACCTCGGGGCGCCCTACGTCTGGGTCCGCGGCAACCACGACTCACCCCTCACCCAGCGCTACCTCCAGCACATGAAGAACGTCCACGTCCTCGACAACGGCCGAGCCGAGACCATCTCCGGACTGCGCTTCGCCGGCATCGGCGATCCCCAGTTCACGCCCGACCGCTCCAAGGTGCTCGGCGCCGACCGGTCCGAAGAACTCGCCGGCGACCGCCTCGCCTCCGCACTCAGAGACCAGACCGCGGCCGGCACCCCCGTCGACGTCGCCCTGGTCCACGAACCCTCCGCCGCCCGACAGGTCGACGGCGAGGTACCCCTCGTCCTCTGCGGCCACCTCCACCACGAGGGCGACGAAACCCTCCCCCGCGGCACCCGGCTGCGCATGGAGGGCTCCACGGGCGGCAGCGGCCTGCGCGCCCTGGAACACAAGTACCCGGCCCCCGTGGAGGCCTCGATCCTCTACTTCGACCGCGACACCCGGCGCCTCCAGGCCTGGGACTCGATCAAGCTCGGCGGACTCGGCGAGACGACGGCCGAGGTCACCCGCCACCTCCCGAAGGACGTGATCGACCAGCGACTCCACCGCCTCCAGCCGGGAGCGACCCCCTCGACGTCGACGCCGGCATCCCCCTCCACCCCGGCCCCGTAAACCGTTTTGGCGATACCTCCCGCCATCCCATATGCTTCTCACGTCCCCGACGCGCTGAGAAGCGCCCAGGCGGGCCGATAGCCCTCATCGTCTAGCGGCCTAGGACGCCGCCCTTTCAAGGCGGTAGCACGGGTTCGAATCCCGTTGGGGGCACGCAAGACCGTGTGCGACACTGGTGGTCGCCCACACAGCTTGGTCCTGTGGAGCAGTTTGGAGTGCTCGCCACCCTGTCAAGGTGGAGGCCGCGGGTTCAAATCCCGTCAGGACCGCCAAGGTTTTCACAAAAAGCCTTGATGGCTGGGTAGCTCAGTTGGTACGAGCGATCGCCTGAAAAGCGATAGGTCGCCGGTTCGACCCCGGCCCCAGCCACATCTAAGGCCCCGATCTTCGGATCGGGGCCTTGCTGTGTTCTCCTGGATCCAATGGAGTGGATCATGGAGTGGATCTTCGAACGGGAGGGGCGAGGGCGTTGGTGGCGGAGGGGTCTTTCAGCTTCGAGTCGGTTCGGCGTGGGTACGACCGTGCGCAGGTCGACGCGTTTGTCTCGCGACTGGTCGCGGGGGCGGCGCCTGACGAGGTTCCGGCGTTCGACGTGGTCCGCCGGGGTTATGACCGGGCGCAGGTCGACGCGGTGATCGCGGAGTTGCGGGCGCGGTGAGTTGCGTGCGGCGTTCTGCTTGGCAGCGGTGGTCCCTGGCGCTACGTTCTGGCTGGTCGGCGTAGGGGTGGGACGGGGTTGAGGAGCGGGGCCATGAGTCGGGATGACGCGCGGGCGATCAGAGACGTCGAGTTGGAGAAGGACCGGGCGAAGTTCGGGTTACTGGCCGTGGTGACCAGTAATCTCGCGATCGCCGGGGTCGCGATCTTCGGGGTGTGGCGGCTGGACGGGGACAAGTCGGTGATCGTGGGGGTGCTCACGGCCGCGTTCACCGCGGTGAGCAGCATGACCACGGCGTATCTGGGGATCAAGGCGGTGTCCAACACGGCGAAGTCGATCGCGCTCGGGGACGGTATGGCGCGGCAGCAGCAGGCGCCGCCCGTCGCTCCTGCGGCGCCTCCGCCGCAGCAGACCCCGTGAGGCGCCGGGCACAATTCGTTCGCCACGGTTTTCCCGGGGATGAGATCCTGGACCGCGTATGTCTACGCACCCTGCCCCCGGCACCCCGGAAACCGGAGCCTCGGCTCCTGGCACTCCGGCTCTCGGCACTCTCGCTCCCCGCCTGACCGAGCTCTCCCTGCGCGACGCGCAGCGGCTCGGGCGCAGGCTCGAAGGCGCGCGCAGGATCCGCAAGCCGGAGGCGCGTGCCGCCGTGCTGGGCGAGATCGAGACGGAGGTCGTGCGGGCCGAGGCCCGGATGAGTGAGCGGCGTGCCCGTGTGCCCGCCGTGTCGTATCCGGAGCAGTTGCCCGTCAGCCAGAAGAAGAGCGAGATCGCGGATGCCATCCGTGATCATCAGGTCGTGATCGTCGCCGGTGAGACGGGTTCCGGCAAGACGACGCAGATCCCGAAGATCTGTCTGGAGCTGGGTCGGGGTGTGCGCGGCATGATCGGGCACACCCAGCCGCGTCGTATCGCGGCCCGTACGGTCGCCGAGCGTGTGGCGGAGGAGTTGGACACCCCGCTGGGTGAGGCCGTGGGCTGGAAGGTCCGCTTCACGGACCAGGTGAACCAGGACGGGACGTTCGTCAAGCTGATGACGGACGGCATCCTGCTCGCCGAGATCCAGACCGATCGCGAGCTGCGGGCCTACGACACGATCATCATCGACGAGGCTCATGAGCGGTCCCTCAACATCGACTTCCTGTTGGGGTATCTGGCGCAGTTGTTGCCGCGCAGGCCCGATCTGAAGGTGGTCATCACTTCGGCGACCATTGATCCGGAGCGGTTCTCGCGGCATTTCGGGGACGCTCCGATCGTGGAGGTCAGCGGGCGGACGTATCCGGTGGAGGTCCGGTACCGGCCGCTGCTGGAGGAGGATTCGGAGGACGCCGACCGCGATCAGATCACCGCGATCTGTGATGCGGTGGAGGAGCTCCAGGGGGAGGGCAAGGGGGACATCCTCGTCTTCCTGTCGGGTGAGCGGGAGATCCGGGACACCGCTGACGCGCTGGTGCGGAAGAACTACCGCTTCACGGAGGTCCTGCCGCTCTACGCCCGTCTCTCGCACGCCGAGCAGCACCGTGTGTTCCAGCCGCACACGGGCCGCAGGATCGTTCTGGCTACGAATGTGGCCGAGACCTCGCTGACCGTTCCGGGCATCAAGTACGTGATCGACCCGGGTTTTGCGCGGATCAGCCGGTACAGCCATCGGACCAAGGTCCAGCGGCTGCCGATCGAGCCGGTCTCGCAGGCCAGCGCCAATCAGCGCAAGGGCCGTTGCGGTCGTACATCGGACGGTATCTGTATCCGTCTCTACTCGGAGGAGGACTTTCTCGCGCGTCCGGAGTTCACGGACGCGGAGATCCTGCGGACGAACCTGGCGTCGGTCATTCTGCAGATGACGGCGGCCGGTCTGGGTGACATCGAGCGGTTCCCGTTCATCGATCCGCCGGACCACCGCAACATCCGCGACGGTGTGCAGCTGCTGCAGGAGTTGGGTGCGCTGGACCCGGCGGAGAAGGACGCGCGCAAGCGGCTGACGCAGACCGGGCGCAAGCTGGCGCAGCTGCCGGTGGATCCGCGGCTGGCGCGGATGGTGCTGGAGGCCGACAAGAACGGCTGTGTGCGTGAGGTCATGGTCATAGCGGCCGCGCTCTCCATCCAGGATCCGCGGGAGCGGCCGGCGGAGAAGCAGGCGCAGGCGGACCAGCAGCACGCCCGTTTCAAGGACGAGTCGAGCGACTTCCTCGCCTACCTCAATCTGTGGCGGTACATCCGCGAGCAGCAGCGGGAGCGGGGTTCGAGTTCCTTCCGCCGGATGTGCAAACAGGAGTACCTCAATTTCCTGCGCATTCGCGAATGGCAGGACATCTACTCCCAGCTGCGCACTGTGGCGAAGCAGATGGGCATCCACCTCAACGAGGAGGATGCTCCCGGGGATCGCGTCCATGTCTCCCTCCTCGCCGGTCTGCTGTCGCACATCGGTATGAAGGATGTGAAGGAGGGCGCGAAGAACGAGTATCTGGGCGCGCGGAACGCCAAGTTCGCGATCTTCCCGGGCTCGGCGCTGTTCCGGAAGCCGCCGCGGTTCGTGATGTCGGCGGAGTTGGTGGAGACGAGTCGTCTCTGGGCGCGGGTGAACGCTCGGATCGAGCCGGAGTGGGTCGAGCCGCTCGCCGGGCACCTGCTCAAGCGGACGTACAGCGAACCGCACTGGGAGAAGGACCAGGCGGCTGTGATGGCGTACGAGAAGGTGACGTTGTACGGCGTCCCGATCGTCGCCGACCGCAAGGTCAACTACGGCCGTATCGACCCGGAGGCCTCTCGTGAGCTGTTCATCCGCAACGCGCTGGTCGAGGGTGACTGGCGTACGCATCACAAGTTCTTCGCGGACAACCGTCGGCTGCTGAGCGAGGTCGAGGAGCTCGAACACCGGGCGCGGCGCCGGGACATCGTCGTGGACGACGAGACGCTCTTCGATTTCTACGACGCCCGGGTGCCCGAACATGTCGTCTCCGGCGCTCATTTCGACTCCTGGTGGAAGCGGAAGCGGCACGAGGAGCCGGAGTTCCTGGACTTCGAGCGGGAGATGCTCATCCGGGAGTCGGCGGAGGCGGTGACCAAGGCCGACTATCCGGACTCCTGGCGGCAGGGGCCGTTGAAGTTCCGTGTCACGTATCAGTTCGAGCCGGGTGCGGACGCGGACGGTGTGACGGTCCACATCCCGCTCCAGGTTCTCAACCAGGTGACGGACGAGGCTTTCGACTGGCAGATCCCCGGGCTGAGGGAGGAGCTGGTGACGGAGTTGATCCGGTCGTTGCCGAAGCCGATCCGGCGCAACTATGTGCCGGCGCCGAACTTCGCGCAGCGGTTCCTCGCGACGGCCGTGCCGTTGCAGGAGCCGTTGACGGTGACGATGGCGCGGGAGCTGAAGCGGATGGTCGGGGTGCCGTTCACGGCGGACGACTTCGACTGGTCCCGGGTTCCCGATCACCTCCGTATCACCTTCCGTATCGTCGACGAGCGGCGGCGCAAGCTGGCGGAGGACAAGGACCTGGAGGCGCTGAAGCTGCGGCTGAAGCCGAAGGCGCGCCAGGCCCTGTCGCAGGCTGCCGCGGCGACCGCGTCGCGTGAGGGCGGTGAGTCCTTGGAGCGCAAGGGCCTCACCGACTGGACGATCGGTTCGCTGACCCGTGTCTTCGAGACCCGCCGGGCCGGGCAGCCGGTGAAGGCGTATCCGGCGTTGGTGGACGACGGCGACACGGTGTCCGTGCGCCTCTTCGACACGGAGGCGGAGCAGGCGGAGTCGATGTGGAAGGGCACGCGGCGGCTGATCCTGCGCAACATCCCGGTGAATCCGGCGAAATTCGCGAGCGATCGTCTGACGAACGCCCAGAAGCTGGCGTTGTCCGCGAATCCGCACGGCTCGGTCCAGGCTCTGTTCGACGACTGCGCGATGGCGGCGGCGGACAAGCTGATCGGGGACTTCGGGGGGCCGGCGTGGGACGAGGAGTCGTATCGGAAGCTGTACGAGAAGGTGCGGGCCGACATCGTGGACACGACGGTCCGTGCGGTGGGTCAGGTGCAGCAGGTCCTTGCCGCCTGGCAGGCCTGTGAACGCCGTCTGAAGGCCGTACGGAGTCCTGCCCTGCTCCCGAACCTCCAGGATGTGCGGGGGCAGTTGGACGCCCTTGTGAAGCCGGGTTTCGTCACGGAGGCGGGGTTGCGCCGGCTGCCGGACCTGATGCGCTATCTGGTCGCGGCGGACCGTCGGGTTCAGCAGATGCCGACGAACGTCCAGCGGGACACGACCCGTATGGAGAAGGTCCACGAGATGCGGGACGAGTACGCGTGGCTGCTGGAGCAGTTGCCCCAGGGGCGGCCGGTTCCCTCGTCGGTGCTGGACATCCGCTGGATGCTGGAGGAGCTCCGGGTGAGCTATTTCGCCCACGCCCTGGGGACGGCGTACCCGATCTCGGACAAGCGGATCGTGAAGGCGATCGACGCGGCCGCCCCGTAACCATCCGTGCACGCTCGGTGAGTTCGACCAGGGGGCTCACCCTCCTGTACAGTCTCTTCTCGCAGCGCAACGTACGAATCGCACTGCGAAACCTGGTCCTGTGGAGCAGTTTGGAGTGCTCGCCACCCTGTCAAGGTGGAGGCCGCGGGTTCAAATCCCGTCAGGACCGCAGAAAACGAAGGCCGCACCCGGCAAGGGGGCGGCCTTCACTCATACCTCCCTCCACACACACAACCGCCCGCCCCGAGCCAAGACGAAGGCCGCGTCCCCGCGAGGGCGCGGCCTTCCTCGTGTCTGGAGGTACAGGCCGCATCACGAGGGCTCCCGTGTCTCGCGTAGCGCCATGCCGTCTTGACGGGGTTCTTCGGCGCCGGTACCCAGAGACCAGGGACCGTTCCCGGTGCGGCCCTGGAGGTGGCGTATGGCGGATTCGGCGCGGCACGAGACGCGGGCGTTGCTCCGCGCGCATCTGTCGGCTGCTTCGTCGTATCGCCATCTGACCCGCCACTGCCCGATCTGCCATCACCTGCTGCGGCTGGCGATGGACGGGGGGCCGTGGGCCGGCGAGGCCGCGGAGGATGTCGTCGAGGACGAAAGCCCTGCCGGGGCATGACCTTTAGCGCACAGGTACCGGCGGTAACAAGGACTCTGACATGTGACGGGTGTCACCGCATGAGTTTCTGAAAGCGCGGTACTGACGCCTCACTTACAACGGGTCAATTTAATATGTGCAATTGCACCACCCTGCGACAGGCCTCCCCAGACTCCGACAAGCCCACTCACAGGAGCGCCGCCCGGGCACCTCACGCGCACAAAAAAGATCGCGCTGGACCCGGCGGAGTCCAGCGCGATCGACGACGCACCCTGTTCGCAACGTGTTCGGGAAGCCCGGATGAGCTTGGGCGTGGGCTCTGTTGGGGCAGAACCCGCGTCGCTTGGAGCTAGGGTTCGGGCACCTCGGCGCAGTTTGGGGACCTGCCGATGTGCCCTGATATGGAGTTGTCAGGCCTCGCTGCGCTGCTGCGGGATGCCCGCGAGCAGTGCACGGACCTCCGCCTCGCGGTAGCGGCGGTGCCCGCCGAGCGTACGGATCGACGTGAGTTTTCCGGCTTTCGCCCACCGCGTGACCGTCTTGGGGTCGACGCGGAACATCGTGGCGACCTCAGCCGGGGTCAGCAGCGGCTCGGCATCAGGGGTGCGAGCGGTCATGAGCGGCCTCCTCGGGAGAACCGAACCTTCTCGGTTCTTTCCTCTAAATTCTGCACCTTGACCCGCGTTGCCCGAAATGGCGGACGCGAGTCGAGTCGGTTATAGGACGAACGGCTTGTCCTCGGCACTACAACTACACCATCTGTCCAGCCGCGTCGGCCAAACCGATGGAATTGCCCTCCAGGTGTTCATCAGCGACGGAAGCCGATGGACCATGCCATAGCGGACAGTCACGCCACTGTGACGATCAGTCACAGTGGCGCCAGGAGTCACCAGACCCCCCGCAAAGCGTTCAATACGGATGGAGTCCTCCCCGGACCCCTTGTCCTATTTTGGCATGAGGAGGGGCAAGCGACGCAAGAGCCGGGAACGTGCGGTCCGTCACCCTAGAGACATAAGCCCGGATCGGGCCGTACGTCCGGTGTTGACGGAACCTCAGGAACCTCGGTGGCAGGACCAAACCCCAAAACGGGCGATTCGTCAAACGCCAGTTCGTTACCTACGGGTACTCAGTTCGCCGAGCGCCGGTCCCGGACCGACCGCCAGCGCTCCACGAGCCGGGCGTACGCGTCGCCCGCCGAAGCCCCGTCGCCGTGCCGCAGCGCCTCGATGCCCTCGGCCACGTCGGCCGCCGAGTGGTCGTCCTCGAGGGCGCCGGCCGGCAGGGTGTGCACCAGACCGCCGTAGTCCAGCTCGACCAGCGAGCGCGGGTGGAACTCCTCCAGCCAGCGTCCGACGTCCACCAGGCCGTCGATGAGCGGCCCCTCGTCGAGGGTGTCCTTGAGGGTCCTCAGGCCCCGCGCGACCCGGCGGCGGGCCTGCACCATCGGCGTGCGGTAGCGCAGCATCGGCGGGATGTCGCCGGAGCCCTTGCCGAAGCGCCGCTCCTCGTCCGAGACCAGCACGAACCAGTGCAGCGGCACCTGCCAGGTGGCCGTCCGGATCCAGGGGCGGGCGTCCGGGTTGCGGACCAGCCAGCGCTCGTAGTCGTTGGTCGCCTGGCGCCGTACGAACTCCGGCAGGGCCGCGTCCAGCACCGCCTTGGGGAGCTCCTCGGGCAGCTCCTGGAGGGCCTGCCAGCCACGCAGCCGGGTGCGCCACGGGCACACGCACACCACGCCGTCCACATCGAGGACGAACGCCTCGCTGCTCTCGTGCACCGGCACCGCGATGGGCGGGGTGGGCACCAAGTCGGCCAGGGAGCGGCGCAGTTCGTCCTGGTAGGAGGGACGGTCCGGGCGGCGGGCATAGCGCGCCCAGTGGGTGCGCTCGGGCTCGGGAAAGGCGGCCAGCGGTTCGTAGACGCGGAGGTACGTCGCATACGGGACGATCACCGAGGACACCTTGGGCACGCCTGCTCCATCCCCCGCCCACCACCGGGAAAACCTGCCGGACCCGCCGACGAACGCGCGGGAAAACCATGCAAATCGTCGCACGGACGCATCTGGGCGGTAAGTGATCCTCGGCACTGCGGGAACGACGGGGTCCACAGGCTCTAATCTCGTCCTCACAGACCCCGCCAACCGCACGGGGACCTGGTCTCCACCCGCCGCTACTTACTTCAGGAGTCACCACAGTGACCGACGTAACCGGCGCACCTGCTGATGTACTGCACACCCTGTTCCACTCGGACCAGGGCGGACATGAGCAAGTCGTGCTCTGCCAGGACCGCGCCAGCGGACTGAAGGCCGTGATCGCCATCCACAGCACCGCGCTGGGCCCCGCCCTCGGCGGTACGCGCTTCTACCCGTACGCGACCGAGGCGGAGGCCGTCGCCGACGCGCTGAACCTCGCGCGCGGGATGTCGTACAAGAACGCCATGGCCGGTCTGGACCACGGCGGCGGCAAGGCCGTGATCATCGGCGACCCGGACCGGGACAAGAGCGAGGAGCTCCTGCTCGCCTACGGCCGTATGGTCGCCTCCCTCGGCGGGCGGTACGTGACCGCGTGCGACGTCGGTACGTACGTCGCCGACATGGACGTCGTCGCACGTGAGTGCCGCTGGACCACCGGGCGCTCGCCCGAGAACGGCGGCGCCGGCGACTCCTCCGTCCTCACCGCCTTCGGCGTCTACCAGGGCATGCGCGCCAGCGCCCAGCACCTGTGGGGCGACCCCTCGCTGCGCGGCCGCAAGGTCGGCATCGCCGGCGTCGGCAAGGTCGGGCACCACCTCGTGCGGCACCTGCGGGACGAGGGCGCCGAGGTCGTGATCACGGACGTGCGCGAGGAGGCCGTGGGGCGGATCCTGGCGGCGCACCCGGTGGGTGTGACGGCCGTCGCCGACACCGCCACCCTGATCCGCGCCGAGGGCCTGGACATCTACGCGCCCTGCGCGCTCGGCGGGGCCCTGAACGACGACACCGTGCCGGCGCTGACCGCGACGATCGTCTGCGGGGCCGCCAACAACCAGCTCGCCCACCCGGGCGTCGAGAAGGACCTCGCCGACCGCGGGATCCTTTACGCGCCGGACTACGTGGTGAACGCCGGCGGTGTCATCCAGGTCGCCGACGAGCTGCACGGCTTCGACTTCGAGCGGTGCAAGGCGAAGGCGGCGAAGATCTTCGACACCACGCTGGCCATATTCGCACGTGCGAAGACGGATGGGATTCCGCCGGCCGCGGCGGCCGACCGGATCGCCGAGCAGCGGATGAGCGAAGAACGCGCGGGACTCCGGGCGCACTGATTTCCGGGGCGGATTCCGGGCACCCGCACGTTTGGCCGGTACCCGTCGGCGGGCACTTAGAGAGAACTCTCACGTTCGTCGGCGGGTCGCCTGCCAAGAAGTGGTTAAAATCGCGGTTGACCAGCGGGGACAGGGCACCCCGAGGGTCCTGGGCGCGGGCACGTCCTGCGGGCGACGTACCGTATGGGCGCGGGCTCAGGTACCGTGGAAGCCCTACGGACCGGTCTCTCAAAAGAGAGTCCGTTCCAGATCATGAACGCGTGTCAAGACTCTGGGGCCGTCGAGCCCCGTCACCGAGGGGGTCGAGCCATGGGGCGCGGCCGGGCCAAGGCCAAGCAGACGAAGGTCGCCCGCCAGCTGAAGTACAACAGCGGCGGGACTGACCTGTCGCGTCTGGCCAGCGAGCTGGGCGCTTCGACTTCGAGCCAACCGCCGAACGGCGAGCCGTTCGAGGACGAAGACGAGGAAGACGACCCGTACGCCCAGTACGCGGATCTCTACAACACCGACGATGAGGACGAGGACGATCAGTCCGGTCCCGCGTCGCAACATCGCCGCGGCGCTTGACGCACCAGCTGTGCTTGACCCGGTCCGGAGTGGTTCACACCACCCGGACCGGGTTTTGCGCTGCGCTCTGGGTCAGGCGTAGCCCTCAGGCGTAGTCGCCCACCAGTTCCGCGCCCGTCGCGTGGTTCGCGCGCTCGGTGATCTCACCGGCGACCCATGCCTCGACGCCGCGGTCCTCCAGGGTGGCGAGCGCCACATCCGTGGAGTCCTCCGGGACGATCGCGATCATGCCCACGCCCATGTTCAGGGTCTTCTCCAGCTCCAGACGCTCGACCCGACCGGTCCTGCCGACGAGGTCGAAGATCGGGGCCGGGGTCCAGGTGGAGCGGTCGACGATCGCGTGGAGGTCGTCCGGGATGACCCGGGCGAGGTTGGCGGCGAGCCCGCCACCCGTGATGTGCGAGAAGGCGTGGACGTTCGTGGTGCGCGTCAGCGCCAGGCAGTCCAGCGAGTAGATCCTGGTCGGTTCCAGGAGCTCCTCGCCGAGCGTGCGACCGAGTTCCTCGACGCGTGCGTCCAGGGACAGGCCCGCCTGGTCCAGCAGGACGTGCCGCACGAGCGAGTACCCGTTCGAGTGAAGCCCGGAGGCCGCCATGGCGATCACCGTGTCACCCGTACGGATACGATCCGGGCCCAGCAGCCGCTCGGCCTCCACGACGCCCGTACCGGCGCCGGCGACGTCGAAGTCGTCCGGGCCCAGCAGACCGGGGTGTTCGGCCGTCTCACCGCCCACCAGGGCGCACCCGGCCAGCACACAGCCCTCCGCGATGCCCTTGACGATCGCGGCGACCCGCTCGGGGTGGACCTTGCCGACGCAGATGTAGTCGGTCATGAACAGCGGCTCGGCGCCGCACACCACGATGTCGTCCATGACCATGGCGACCAGGTCGTGGCCGATGGTGTCGTAGACGCCCAGCCGGCGGGCGATGTCGACCTTGGTGCCGACGCCGTCCGTGGCGGAGGCGAGCAGGGGGCGGTCGTAGCCCTTGAGGGCGGAGGCGTCGAAGAGGCCGGCGAAACCGCCGAGGCCGCCGAGGACCTCGGGGCGCTGCGTCTTCTTCACCCACTCCTTCATCAGCTCGACGGCACGGTCGCCCGCTTCGATGTCGACGCCGGCAGCCGCGTAGGAAGCACCGGTAGAGGGACTCTCAGACATTGCCTGGGATCTTTCGGGTCGGTTTCTACGAGGCTTACGGGCGACGGATCGCGTCGGCCGCGGCCGTGGCCGCGGGACCCGCGGCCAGTTCGGTCTCCAGGAGCTGCTTGCCGAGCAGCTCGGGGTCCGGGAGCTCCATCGGGTACTCGCCGTCGAAGCAGGCGCGGCACAGGTTCGGCTTGGCGATGGTGGTCGCCTCGATCATGCCGTCGATGGAGATGTACGCCAGGGAGTCGGCGCCGAGCGAGGTGCCGATCTCGTCGATGGTCATCCCGTTGGCGATCAGCTCCGCGCGCGTGGCGAAGTCGATGCCGAAGAAGCAGGGCCACTTGACCGGCGGGGAGGAGATCCGGATGTGGACCTCGGCCGCGCCCGCCTCCCGGAGCATGCGCACCAGGGCCCGCTGGGTGTTGCCGCGGACGATCGAGTCGTCCACGACCACCAGGCGCTTGCCCTTGATGACTTCCTTCAGCGGGTTCAGCTTCAGGCGGATGCCGAGCTGGCGGATCGTCTGCGAGGGCTGGATGAACGTACGGCCGACGTACGCGTTCTTCACCAGGCCCGCGCCGAAGGGGATGCCCGAGGCCTCCGCGTAGCCGATGGCGGCCGGGGTGCCGGACTCCGGGGTCGGTATCACCAGATCGGCCTCGACCGGGGCTTCCTTGGCGAGCTTGCGGCCCATCTCCACACGGGAGAGATACACGTTCCGACCGGCGATGTCGGTGTCGGGGCGGGCCAGGTACACGTACTCGAAGACACAGCCCTTGGGCTTCGCTTCCGCGAATCGGGAGGTGCGCAGGCCGTTCTCGTCGATGGCCACGAACTCGCCCGGCTCGATCTCGCGGACGTAGCTGGCGCCGCAGATGTCGAGGGCGGCGGACTCGGAGGCGACGACCCAGCCGCGCTCCAGACGGCCGAGGACCAGCGGGCGGATGCCCTGCGGGTCGCGGGCGGCGTAGAGGGTGTGCTCGTCCATGAAGACGAGGGAGAAGGCGCCGCGGACCTTGGGCAGGACCGTGTGGGCGGCCTCCTCGATGGTCAGGGCCTTGCCGTCCGCGTCCTCCTGGGCGGCGAGCAGCGCCGTCAGCAGGTCGGTGTCATTGGTGGCCGCCACGCGAGGCGTACGGCCGCCCTCCTTCTTCGGGAGGTCGGCGACCATCTCGGCGAGCTGGGCCGTGTTGACCAGGTTGCCGTTGTGGCCGAGCGCGATGGAGCCGTGCGCGGTGGCGCGGAACGTCGGCTGGGCGTTCTCCCACACGGAGGCGCCGGTGGTCGAGTAGCGGGCGTGTCCGACCGCGATATGACCCTGCAGCGAACCGAGCGAGGTCTCGTCGAAGACCTGGGAGACGAGGCCCATGTCCTTGAAGACGAGGATCTGGGAGCCGTTGCTGACCGCGATACCCGCGGATTCCTGGCCCCGATGCTGGAGGGCGTAGAGCCCGAAGTAAGTGAGCTTGGCGACCTCTTCACCGGGAGCCCAGACTCCGAAGACGCCGCAGGCGTCCTGGGGGCCTTTCTCACCGGGGAGCAGATCATGATTGAGTCGACCGTCACCACGTGGCACGCTCCTGAGTGTAGGCGAGGTCGTCCACTGGTCCGAATTGGGGTTACTGATCAGTAGGGGACCGCCTGTCGCCGCGAGCCCGCACAGCCGGTCCGTTTTCGCTGGTCAGAGCCATGCTGTCGTGATCGACTCGGTGGCGGGCGGTGCGGCCGAAGAGGCCGAGCGAGGTCCGTTCGGTCTTCATGAGTGAGGTGTCGCACATCATTCGGGTGCCGACGGGCCGCCCCAGGGGGCTCAGCTCATGATCGGCAGCAGGCCGGCGAGATCCGCGCGCTCCCCGCTGGCCGCGACCTTGGCCCCGTCCACGGCGTCCTTCCACGCCACCCGCCCGGTCGCGAGCCGGATCCAGGTCAGCGGGTCGGTCTCCACGACGTTCGGCGGGGTCCCCCGGGTGTGCCGCGGCCCCTGCACGCACTGCACGACGGCGAACGGCGGGATCCGCACCTCGGTCGAACCGCCGGGGGCCTTCACGGCGAGGGCGTCGGCGAGCAGCCGGGTGCAGGCGGCGAGGGCCTGGCGGTCGTACGGCACGTCGAGCCCCGGTACGGCGGCGTTCAGGTCGTCGGTGTGGACGACGAGTTCCACAGTACGGGTGACCAGGTACTCGGCCAGCGGCATCGCCCCGGCGTTCGTGTCCAGCAGCCGGGTCCCGGGGTGCGCGTCCAGGTGCCCGACGAGACCCCGCTCGACCTCGGCGAGGTGGGCGACCAGGTCGGGGTGGCGCTCGGCGAGCCGGTGCGCGACGTCGGCCAGGGCGTCGGCGTCGGCGGAGGTCGCGAACGGCCAGTCGAGGGCCCCGGCGTCCTGCCGGGCCGGCTCCGGCCGGTCGAGGAAGCGGCCGATCGCCGAGAGCGCGGCACCGATGTGCGCGACGAGTTCGCGTACGGTCCACCCGCCGAGCCGGGTGGGCAGCGCGAGCTGCTCGGGCGTGAGCGTGGCGACGGCCTCCCGCACATGCCCGGACTGACTCAGCACGGCGGCGCGGGTCTTGACGGGGTCGTAGCTGCGAGCGCGCTTCTTGGCCGGAGACATGCCGGGGAGCCTAGCCCCGACCCCACGGCCACGAGCCGAAGGCCCCGCCCTGGTGGAACGGGCGGGGCCTTCGTCGTCGTACTCCCGAAGGGGTTTACGCGAGCAGCGCCGGGATCGTCTCCTCGTGCGCCCTGCGCAGCTCCTCCAGGGAGAGCTCGAACTCGCCCTGGAGATCGACGCTGTCGCCGTCGACGACACCGATGCGGGTGACGGGCAGACCCCGCGCGCCGCACATGTCGTTGAAACGGACCTCCTCCGAGCGCGGCACGGCGACGACCGCGCGTCCCGCCGACTCGGAGAAGAGGAAGGTGAAGGCGTCCAGCCCGTCCGGTACGACCAGACGCGCGCCCTTGCCGCCGAGCAGCGCCGACTCCACGACCGCCTGGATCAGACCGCCGTCGGACAGGTCGTGCGCCGAGTCGATCATGCCGTCGCGGGAGGCGGAGATCAGGATCTCGGCCAGCAGACGCTCACGCTCCAGGTCGACCTTCGGAGGCAGACCGCCGAGGTGGTCGTGGACGACCTGCGACCAGGCCGAACCGCCGAACTCCTCGCGGGTGTCACCGAGGAGGTAGAGCAGCTGCCCCTCCTCCTGGAAGGCGACCGGGGTGCGGCGGGCGACGTCGTCGATGACACCGAGGACGGCCACGACCGGGGTCGGGTGGATGGCGGCCTCGCCCGTCTGGTTGTAGAGCGAGACGTTGCCGCCGGTCACCGGGGTGCCGAGCTGCTGGCAGGCGTCGGCCAGGCCGCGGATGGCCTCCGCGAACTGCCACATCACCGCCGGGTCCTCGGGGGAGCCGAAGTTCAGGCAGTCGGAGACGGCGAGCGGCTTGGCACCGGTCGTCGCCACGTTGCGGTAGGCCTCCGACAGCGCCAACTGGGCGCCCGCGTACGGGTCCAGCTTGGCGTAGCGGCCGTTGCCGTCCGTCGCGATGGCGACACCGAGGCCGGTCTCCTCGTCGATGCGGATCATGCCCGAGTCCTCGGGCTGGGCCAGCACCGTGTTGCCCTGCACGAAGTGGTCGTACTGCGAGGTGATCCACTTCTTGGAGGCCTGGTTGGGGGAGCCGACCAGCTTGAGGACCTGCTGCTTCAGTTCGTCCGAAGTCGCCGGGCGCGGCAGCTTGTCCGCGTCGTCGGCCTGCAGCTCGTCCTGCCAGGACGGGCGGGCGTACGGGCGCTCGTAGACCGGGCCGTCGTGGGCGACCGTGCGCGGGTCGACGTCGACGATCTTGCCGCCGTGCCAGTAGATCTCCAGCCGGTCGCCGTCCGTGACCTCACCGATCACCGTGGCGATGACGTCCCACTTGTCGCAGATCTCCAGGAACCGGTCCACCTTCTCCGGCTCCACGACCGCGCACATGCGTTCCTGCGACTCGCTCATGAGGATCTCCTCGGGCGAGAGCGTCGAGTCGCGCAGGGGTACGTCGTCCAGGGTGACGCGCATACCGCCGGAGCCGTTGGAGGCGAGCTCGGAGGTGGCACAGGACAGACCGGCCGCGCCGAGGTCCTGGATGCCGACGACCAGCTTCTCCTTAAACGCCTCCAGGGTGCACTCGATGAGGAGCTTCTCCTGGAAGGGGTCGCCGACCTGGACGGCCGGGCGCTTCGACGGCTTGGCGTCGTCGAAGGTCTCGGAGGCGAGGATCGACGCGCCGCCGATGCCGTCACCACCCGTGCGGGCCCCGTAGAGGATGACCTTGTTGCCCGCGCCGGACGCCTTCGCGAGGTGGATGTCCTCGTGCCGCATCACACCGATGGCACCGGCGTTGACCAGCGGGTTGCCCTGGTAGCAGGCGTCGAAGACGACCTCGCCGCCGATGTTGGGCAGGCCCAGGCAGTTGCCGTAGCCGCCGATGCCGGCGACGACACCCGGCAGGACACGCTTGGTGTCGGGGTGGTCGGCGGCGCCGAAGCGCAGGGGGTCCACGACCGCGACCGGGCGCGCGCCCATCGCGATGATGTCGCGGACGATGCCGCCGACGCCGGTGGCCGCACCCTGGTAGGGCTCGACGTACGACGGGTGGTTGTGCGACTCGACCTTGAAGGTGACGGCGTAGCCCTGGCCGACGTCCACGACACCGGCGTTCTCGCCGATGCCGACGAGGAGGGCGTCGGACTGGGGGGCCTTCTCGCCGAACTGGCGCAGATGCACCTTCGAGGACTTGTAGCTGCAGTGCTCGGACCACATCACGGAGTACATGGCGAGCTCGGCGCCGGTCGGGCGGCGGCCGAGGATCTCCACGACCCGCTCGTACTCGTCCTTCTTCAGGCCCAGTTCGGCCCAGGGCAGCTCGACGTCGGGGGTCGCGGCCGCGTGCTCGACCGTGTCCAGAGGCGTCCTGCTCATGCGGTGACCAGCTTCTTGAGGATCGAGGTGAAGAACGGCAGGCCGTCGGTACGGCCCGTGCCGATCAGCGGCTCGGTGGCGTGCTCGGGGTGCGGCATCAGGCCCACGACGTTGCCGGCCTCGTTGGTGATGCCGGCGATGTCGTTGAGCGAGCCGTTCGGGTTGAAGTCCAGGTAGCGGAAGGCGACGCGGCCCTCGGCCTCCAGCTTGTCCAGCGTGTACTGGTCGGCGACGTACCGGCCGTCCATGTTCTTCAGCGGGATGTGGATCTCCTGGCCCGCCTCGTAGTCCACGGTCCAGGCGGTGTCCGCGTTCTCCACCCGCAGCTTCTGGTCGCGGCAGATGAAGTGCAGGTGGTCGTTGCCGAGCATGCCACCCGGGAGGAGGTGGGCCTCGGTGAGGATCTGGAAGCCGTTGCAGATGCCGAGGACCGGGAGACCGGCCTTCGCCTGCTCGACGACCGTCTCCATCACGGGCGAGAAGCGGGAGATGGCGCCGGCCCGCAGATAGTCGCCGTAGGAGAAACCGCCGGGGAGGACCACCGCGTCGACCTGGTGGAGGTCCTTGTCCTTGTGCCAGAGGGCGACCGGCTCCGCGCCCGCGAGACGGATCGCGCGCTGTGTGTCCCGGTCGTCGAGGCTGCCCGGGAAAGTGACGACGCCAATACGAGCGGTCACTTCACGGCCTCCGCGACTTCCTCGATCCGTACGACGAAGTTCTCGATCACGGTGTTGGCGAGGAAGGATTCCGCAAGATCATGGATGCGGGCGAGGGCGGCCTCGTCGACCGGCCCGTCAACTTCCAGTTCGAATCGCTTTCCCTGACGTACGTCGGAGATCCCTTCGAAACCCAGCCGCGGCAGTGCGCGCTGCACCGCCTGGCCCTGGGGGTCGAGGATCTCCGGCTTGAGCATGACGTCGACTACGACGCGTGCCACTGGCACTCCCGGTGTGTGGTGCTGAGCAAGGTTCCCGCCGGTGTCTCCAACAGGTGGCTTCAGACTACCCGCACAAAATTTCTACGCGCGTCGACTTGTAGGAATCTACGTGACTGCGGTCACGATCAGGCATCCACGCCGCCGTCCACGAAAATTTCCGGGAAAGATGCACGATCGACAGCCGATACCTATTGCGCTCGGACACGCGGAAGGATTTAGTCGAGCTTCACAATGCATTGCCGGACACGGTACAAATGAATTGGCAAGTGCCGTACGAAGGGACCGATATTCGTGGCGCAGAAAGTCGTGGTCACTCTCTTTGACGACATCGACGGCTCGGAAGCGGCGGAAACGATCGCCTTCGGACTCGACGGCAAGTCGTACGAGATCGACCTGAATCAAGCCAATGCCAAGAAACTGCGTAAGGCGCTCGAGCCCTACGTGGAGGCCGGCCGCAAGCGGTCCAGGTCGGGCAAGGCGTACAAGCAGACCGAGGTCGCGCCGGACCCGGCCGCCGTCCGGGCCTGGGCCCAGGCCAACAAGATGGACGTGCCCGCCCGGGGCCGTATCCCCAAGAAGGTCTACGAGGCGTTCAGCGCGGCACAGTGAGCAGTCGCCGGTGCGGCCCGGCCGCACCGGGCCGACGGCCGGTCATCCGCCCCTCGGGACAACCGACTTGCGTTGCACCCCATCCGGTCAGCTAGAGTCTGGAGCACGCCGAGGGGCGAGCCGAAAGGCCGGGCCCACGGAGTACACGCGGGTGTAGTTCAGTAGTAGAACATCCCCCTTCCAGGGGGAAGGCGCAGTGTGCAATTCCTGTCACCCGCTCTGCACCGCCGGTCCGGACCACTCTGGTGGATCGGGTAGGCTGGTGCTCGCGCCGATCGGTGGGAGCCGGTCGGAGGCAATGCGGACGTAGCTCAGTTGGTAGAGCGCAACCTTGCCAAGGTTGAGGTCGCGAGTTCGAGCCTCGTCGTCCGCTCAGAGAAAAAGGCCCCGGTCCATCGGACCGGGGCCTTTTCGTCAGTCGGCTCGTCGCTCGACTCGTCGCTCGGCTCGTTACTGGGCTCGCTTCTCGGATCTTTGCCCGGCTCGTTGCCCGGCTCGTTGCCCGGCTCGTTGCTCGGCTCGTTGCTCGGCTCGTTGCTCGGCCGGACGGTGTGAAGGTCGCCACATCGCCGCGCGCCGAACTGCCGTGGATGCCCGGCGGCCTGTGGAGATCGTCCGGTCCGTGCCCGCTGGACGGCGGCGTATGGAGCCGGAGTTGGCGGCCGGCGCCCTCACCTCCGGTGACTCCCCGCGGTGCCCCACGGAGAACC
>Ga0182008_10000767_pt1 | contig 22525 bp, 20 predicted proteins | sample Sormic07211129_1_FD_120482 | JGI IMG/M metagenome (GOLD analysis project Ga0182008, IMG submission 120482) | Rhizosphere microbial communities from Sorghum bicolor, Mead, Nebraska, USA - 072115-129_1 metaG | ecosystem: Host-associated > Plants > Roots > Rhizosphere | place: USA: Nebraska...
AGGCCCGCTGACACCTACGGTTGAGCTTTTTTGTGGTGAGCAGGCTTGCCCTGCGTTGGGCTGCGTAGCAGCCCTAGGCAATCGCGTCGCTGCCCGGTGCTTTGGCATCCATGGGTGCCAGGACAACGCTGGCAATGACCGGAATCAAGACACGGCCCCAACAACCAGGGCCATCACGAAACAAACCATCTGCAATCCCTCGCACTGTGTGATCAGGCGAGGGACTTTGCAGCGGTTCTTAGTGCAGAGGAGTAGAGCTTATCCGGCGGTTATGTGGGACGTTTCGACAACCTTGGTCTTCTCCCGCCCCAGCACCAGGCTGCACAGCGCCGGCAGAAACAGCAGCGTCAACACGGTGCCCACCAGCACTCCGCCGATCAGCACGTAGGCCAGGGAAGACCAGAACACCGAGAGCGTCAGCGGGATAAACGCCAGCGCCGCTGCAAGCGCGGTCAGCACCACCGGCCGGGCGCGGCGTACGGTGGCTTCGATGATCGCCTCGCGGATGGCCATGCCGTGGTCCTGGTTCTGGCGGATCTGGTCGGTGAAGATCAGGGTGTTGCGCATCAGTATCCCGCCGATGCCGATCAGCCCGAGGATGGCGTTGAACCCAAACGGCTGGTTGAACAGCAGCAAGGTCGGCACCGCGCCAATCAAGCCCAGCGGCGCGGTGGCGAAAACCATGAGCATCACGCCGAACGAGCGGACCTGAAACATGATCACCGTGAGCGTCAGCAGGATCATGATCGGGAACAGCGCGGCCAGGGCCACGTTGGCCTTGGCACTTTCTTCCACCGGGCCGCCGATTTCGATGCGATAGCCCGTGGGCAACTGGGCGATCAGCGGTTGCAGGTCTTTGTACACGGCCATTTCCACGTCCGGCGGTTGGACGCCGTCGACGATGTCGGCGCGCACTTCCACGGTATTGGCGCGGTTGCGGCGCTTGAGGATCGGGTCTTCCATCACTGCCTGCAAGTGCCCCACCTGGGCCAGCGGCACCGCCGTGCCGGCGCTGTTGGTCAGGGTCATATTGTTGAGGTTGCCGAGGTTTTCTCGCTGGCTGCCCTGGGCACGGGCCACCACCGACACGGTGCGGTTGCCCTCGCGCACTTCGGTGATCGGGTTACCGCTGAGCAGCGCGTTGAGCTGGGACTTGACCTCGTCAGGCGTAAAGCCCAGCAGGCGCAGGCGATCCTGGTCCAGGACCAGGCGATAACCGCTGGTGCGCTCGCCCCAATCAAGGAACGCGTCGTGGGTCAGCCGGTTGGCGGCGACAACGTTGCGCACATCTTCGGCTACGCCGCGCAGCACATCCGCATCCGGGCCGGACACGCGAAACACCACCGGAAACGGTACGGCAGGGCCGAACAGCAATTGGGTGACGCGCACCCGCGCCGCCGGGAATTCGCCGGCCGCAATACGCTCGCGCATGCGCAGTTTCAGCGCGTCGCGTGCGTGGGAGTCGGGGGTTTGCACGATCAGTTTGGCGAACGCCGGGTCGGGCATTTCCGGGTTCAATGACAGAAAGAACCGAGGCGCGCCGCCGCCCACATAAGTGTCGACCATGCGGGTCTGCGGCTCCTGCAACAACGCTTTTTCCAATTGCGCGGCGACCGCCTCGGTGCTTTTAAAGGCGCTGCCCGGCGGCATGTACACCTCCAGGATCAACTCGGAACGGTCGGAGTTGGGGAAAAATTGTTTTTTCACCACGGCCATGCCCAGCACGCACAGTACAAAGGCCGCGACCACCAGCCCGGTGACCAGCCAGCGCCGGCGCACGCAGGTCTCGACCAGATTGCGCAGCCTCTGGTAATAGCGGCCGGCGTAGATGGCGTCATGGCCGCCGGGCACCGGTTTGATCGCCGGCAGCAGTTTCACCCCCAGATAGGGCGTGAACACCACTGCCACCAGCCATGAAGCGATCAGGGCGAAGCCGACGATCCAGAAGATATTGCCGGCATATTCCCCGGCGCCGGAACGCGCAAACCCCACCGGCAGGAAACCGATGATGGTCACCAGCGTGCCGGTCAGCATCGGCGCCGCCGTGGAGCTCCAGGCGAAGGTGGCGGCGTGGATGCGGTCAAAGCCTTCTTCAAGTTTGACCACCATCATCTCGATGGCAATGATTGCGTCGTCCACCAGCAGACCCAGGGAGATAATCAGTGCGCCGAGGGTAATGCGGTCGAATTCGCGCCCGGTGACCAGCATGATCACGAAAACAATCGACAGCGTCAGCGGCACCGCCGCCGCCACCACCAGCCCGACGCGAAAACCCAGGGCCAGCAGGCTGATGACCATCACCACCGCCAGCGCGACGAAGAATTTGAGCATGAACTCGTTCACCGCCAGGCTGATGTTTTTTGCCTGGTCGGACACCTTGGCAAAATTCACGCCCTGGGGCAGGTCGGCCTGGATCCGCGCTTCCTCGGCCTGCAGGCTTTTATCCAACTCCAGGCCGTTCCATTTTTTCTGCATGATTACGCCCAGCATCAGCGCCGGGTCGCCCTGATGACGGATGCGGTAGCTGGGTGGGTCTTCGTAGCCACGGCTGACGCTGGCCACGTCGGCGATGCGCAGCACGCGACCATTGGCGACCAGCGGCACGTTTTCGATCAGCGAAAGGCTGTCGAAGGCGCCGTCGATGCGGATATACGCACGGGCGCCGGCGGTCTCGACAAAACCCGACGGCGCCACCGCGTTCTGCGCGGCGAGGGCGGCAAAGATCTGCGCCGGCGTGATACCCAGGGTTGCCAAGCGCTCGTAGGAAAACTCCACAAAGATCCGCTGCGCCTGTTCACCGAGGATATTGACCTTCTTCACCCCCGGCACGGTAAGCAGATTCTGGCGCAGATCCTCGGCCATCTGTACCTGCTGGCGGTGGGGCAGGTGCTCGGCTTCCAGGGCATACAGCGCAAAGTACACGTCTGAATATTCGTCATTGAAGAACGGCCCGATCACGCCATTGGGCAGGCGAGTGGCTTCGTCGCTGAGCTTTTTGCGCGTCTGGTAAAACAAATCCTGGATTTCACCGGGCCGTGTGGATTCCAGGAATGTCATGCGCATCGACACGAAACCCGGCTGAGCGATGGTCTCGACGCGGTCGTAGTAGTCCAGTTCCTGCAGGCGTTTTTCCAGACGATCAGCGACTTGTTCCTGCATTTCCCGGGCGGTGGCGCCGGGCCAGGCGGCGGTGATGGTCATCACCTTCACGGTGAATGACGGGTCTTCGGCGCGCCCCAGTTTGCCGAAGGAGAAGACACCTGCCGCGAGGATCGCCAGGATAAGAAACAGCGTGACGGCACGGTGCTTGACCGCCAGTTCGGAGAGGTTGATGCCGCGCATGTTCAGTTGTCCTGTTTACGGTTGAGAGCCAGCGCCTGGGCGGGCAGCAGGCGCACGGTGTCGCCGCTGTGCAATAAGTGCGCGCCTAACGCAACGACCACCTGGCCCGGACTGACGCCGCCGGCGAGCAAAGCGTCTTCCTGGCCGAGGCTGGCCACGGTGACCGGGGCGAAGCTGAGGCGGTTTTCGGCACCGATCACCCACACGCCGGTGCCATGCCCGGCGTCGTACAGCGCGCCGATGGGGACGCGGGTCTGCTGGGTCTGACCGTTACCTTGCAGGCGCACGGTGATGGTCGAGCCGAGGGCGAAGCGCTCGACGGCGCCCTGCAGCACATAGCGGGCGCGGTAGGTGCGGGTGGTGGGATCGGCACTGGCGGACAGCTCACGCAGGGTAGCGGTCACGGTCTGGTCCGGTGCGCCGAACGGGAAGGCCAGGGCTTTCTGCGCGGCCAGCTCGCGGTTGTTTTCCGGCAGGTTGACGACGGCTTCACGCGCGCCGTCATGGGCCAGCCGCACCACGATCTGGCCTTCGGCGACGACCTGGCCGCGGTCTGCACGCACGTCGGTGATGATGCCGTCGCCGTCGGCCTTGAGCACCGAGTAGGCGCGACGGTTTTCGATCTGGCTGGCGTCGGATTGCGCCGCTGCCAGTTCGGCTTCGGCAACGCGCAGGTTGGTCGCCGACTGATCGAAGATCTGCCGCGACACGGCCCCGGTGCTGGCCAGGCGCTGGTAGCGGTTGGCATCGTCACGGCGCTGGCGCAATTGGGCCTGGGCGGCGTTGACACGGTTTTTTGCCGAACGCAGGGCCAGTTCGAAGTCGCCCACATCCAGTACCAGCAAGGTATCGCCACGGGACACGTGCTGGCCTGGATCGACCTTGCGCTCGATCACCTTGCCGCCAACGCGAAAGCCCAGGTCGCTCTCGGTGCGAGCGGCGACCACGCCGGTGTAGGCGCTTTGCTGGGTGCCGGCGGCTTCGACCTTGGCGGCGAGCACCGGGCGCACAGGCGCGGCGGTGGGGGTGTCGGCCTGGCTGTTGCAGCCGCTGAGAACGGTCAGCAGCGCCAGGGGTGTCAGCAGACGCATGGGGAGAAGGGGCATGGCGGGCTCCGGAGTAACCAATGGGCAAAAAATTATGGACATAATTTTTTGCCCATATTATGGTCGAAATATAAATTAATCCAGCCCCGGATACCCCCTATGACAAACGCCCCGGTCCCATCGCGCAGCCTGCTGTTTTTACTGGTGGCCCTCACGGCGTTGGGGGAAGTCTCGACCCAATTGATCATTCCCGGACTGGGCGCGATCGAGCATGCGCTGGTGGCGCCGCCGGGCTCGGCGTTGATGGCTCTGTCGGCGTTTGTCGCGGCGTTTGGCCTGGGGCAGTTGATATTCGGGCCGTTGTCGGACCGTGTCGGCCGGCGTCCGGTTTTGCTTGGCGGCCTGGCGCTGTATGGGTTGGCGACCCTGTCGATGTTGCTGGTCAACGACATCCAGCAGTTCATTGCCGCCCGCGTCATGCAAGGTCTGGGTGCCTGCGCGGCATTGGTGCTGGCGCGCACGGTGGTGCGGGACGTGTGGAAGGCCGAGGCGGGGCCGGCACTGGCGCTGACCATGATCGGCATGCTCTACGCGATCGTGGTGGCGCCGATGGTCGGTGGGCTGCTGATCAACTATGTGGGCTGGCGCGCACCGATCCTGTTCGCGGCGGTGATGGGCAGCGTCGTGTGGCTGCTGGCGCTGCTGTTTTTCCGCGAGAGCAATCACGCCCTGGACCCCAGGGCCGGCCACTGGCGCACCCTTGGCGGGCAGTACCTGAATCTGCTCAAAGACCGACCCTACCGGGCCTACGCGGTGGCACTGGCGTGCACCTACGGCGCGATGTTTGCGGTAATCGCCGGTTCGTCGGCGGTGTTTATCAATCTGCTGGGTTTCAGCAGTCTGGCGTACGGCATCAATTTCGGCCTGATCGTGTCGATGTTGATCGTCGGCTCCACCTATACCCGACGCAATATCATGCGCCTGGGGCCCCAGCGCATTGTGACCAGGGGCGTGACGCTGGTGGCGCTGGGTGGGGTGTCGGCGCTGGTGATCTATCAAGTGTTCGGCTTGTCGGTGCTGGGACTGGATATTCCGATAGCCCTCGCCACCCTCGGCGGCGGTCTGGTGCTGCCGGGCGCGGTCACCGGCGCGGTGATGCCCAATGCTCACCGCGCCGGCCTGGCAGCAGGGCTGATGGGGTTTGCGCAGATGTTCGGAGCGACCTGCAGCGGCCTGTTGTTGAGCCACCTGCACGACGGCAGCGCGACGCCGATGATCATGATCCAGGCCGGTTCTGCGATCCTGGCGGGGTTGGGGTTTTACCTGCTGCGCGCGCGTCTGCCGGCGGAACTGTCCTATACATAGGACAATCCAGGCCAGGTTTGCCGTCTAGTGCTAATGTGCCGTCGGCCGTATGGTGTACCCACTTTGGAGGTACATCATGAAAAAATTAATCGGCATCTACACCAGCCCTCGCGGCCACTGGGTGGGCGATGGCTTTCCGGTGCGTACGCTGTTTTCCTACGACTCGATGGGCAAGCACATCAGCCCATTCCTGCTGCTGGACCACGCCGGCCCGGCGCAATTCACCCCGACCGAACAGCGTCGTGGTGTGGGCCAGCACCCCCATCGCGGGTTTGAAACCGTGACCATCGTTTACGACGGTGAAGTCGAGCACCGCGACTCCACCGGAGCCGGCGGCACTATCGGCCCAGGTGATGTGCAATGGATGACGGCGGCCAAGGGCATCCTGCATGAGGAGTTTCATTCCCCAGCGTTTGCTCGCCGCGGCGGTGCGCTGGAGATGGTGCAGCTGTGGGTCAACCTGCCGGCCAAGGACAAAATGGCCGAGGCGGGTTACCAAACCATCGTCGACGCCGATATCCCGGTGCTGCCTCTGGCCAACGACGCCGGGCAACTGCGTTTGATCGCCGGTGAGTTCGCCGGTGCCAAGGGGCCTGCGCGCACGTTTACAGCCATTGATGTGTGGGATCTGCGGCTCAATCCCGGCAAACCGGTGACCCTGGACCTGCATGCCGGGCGTAACACTGCCCTGGTGATCCTGCGCGGAACGCTGTTGATCAATGGCGAGGAAGTCGCGCGCCAAGGGCAATTGGCGTTGTTCGAGCGTGATGGGCACCAATTGACCTTGGAGTCCAATGACGACGCCAAGGTATTGCTGCTCAGCGGCGAGCCGATCGATGAGCCCATCGTGGGGCATGGACCGTTTGTGATGAACACCGAGCAGGAGATTCATCAGGCCTTTGCGGATTTTCAATCCGGCAAGTTCGGGCGGATGTGAGCGGCCCCTTTTTTGTGGTGAATGAACCGGCCTTGTGCGAGGCAAGCTCGTTCACCACCGATGCGGTTTTTTTGCGCAGAACACCGAGGGGGCGTCACGACACAATTTGTTTCCGATAGGCTCATTTCATGCGATCTTCCCGTCATTCGCCCTGGAGTCGCCTGGATGCCCTCGTTTATCGCTGACCACCCGATGCTGTGCGCTTTGGCGCTGATCCTGATTGACATCGCCGTGTGGCGCCTTATTTCTCCCAACCTGGCCAACTGGAAGTTGGCGGCGCGCTTGGTCATTTTTGCGGTGTTCAGCGCCGTGCTGTTCAACGACGGCATGAACCCTATGCAGTTGGCCCCCTATGCCGATGACACGGCGCTGCATCTGGCTGCCACGGCGTTGCAGATCGGCTGGTGGCTGTTCGCGGCGCGCACGCTCACCGTGCTGCTGGGCGCGTTGATGATGCAGCGGGTCGGTCATACCGGGCGGTTGTTGCAGGATTTGATGGGCGCGGTGATTTTCCTCATCGCAATTATCGCCGCCATGGCCTATGTGCTCGATCTGCCGGTCAAAGGCGTGCTCGCCACGTCCGGCGCGGTGGCGATCATTGTCGGCCTGGCGCTGCAAAGCACTTTGAGCGACGTGTTTTCCGGGATCGTGCTCAATACCACCAAGCCCTACCAACTGGATGACTGGATCTCCATCGACGGCACCGAAGGTCGCGTCACCGATATCGACTGGCGCGCCACTCGGCTGCAAACTTCCCAGGGCAGCATGGCGGTGATCCCCAATTCCCTGGCGGCCAAGGCCAAGATCATCAATTTCTCGCGCCCGGCGGATATGTTCGGGCTGGCGGTCAGCCTGCAGGTCAGCCCCCATGCGCGCCCGCAAACGGTGATCGAAGCGTTGGAGCGCGCCATGCAGGGCTGTCGTCCGCTGCTGGCCAAGCCGGCGCCCAGCGTGGCGTTCAAAACGTCCGCCAGTGGCGGGGTGGAATACGAGATCAGCGGGTTCGTGCCGGCGATGCCGCTCAAACGTGAGGTGCGCAATCAGCTGTATGACCTGGCTTTCCGCCACCTGCAGGCGGCGGGCGTGAGTCTGTTGTCGGCCTCCGAAAGCGCGGCCCCGGTGGTGACTTCCCGCGCACGGGCGCTGCTGGACAGCTCGACGATTTTTTCCACCCTGCGCCAGGAAGAAAAGGAAACCTTCAGCCAGAACATGACCCTGAGCACCTACCGCGCCGGCGAGATGATCCTGCCGGCGGGCGAGGTCAGCGACCATTTGTTTATCGTCGAGTCCGGCGTGGTGTCGGTGATGCTCACCAAGGGCGGGCACAAGTTCGAGGCCGGGCGCATGGGCCCGGGCGAGGTGATCGGCGAGGCGGGCATCCTGTCCGACGAGGCAACCCTGGCGGATTTCACCGCCAAAACCTTCTGCACCCTGTACCGCATCGAGAAGGAATACCTGACCCCGTGTCTGGATGCCCGACACGATATCGGCGACGCGATGAAAACCCTGCTGGATTTCCGCGTACACGCCGCCCAGGCCCTGACCCAGGAAGCGCCGGTGGTGCCGGTAAAAAAAGGCTTTTTGCAGTGGTTGCGCAAGCGCGGCTTCTAATGAAACCGCAGCGAGCTGCCTGAATGCGCAAAACCGGACCGGTTATCTCGCACGTAAAACCCGTGGCAAGCTTTTACAGAAGCATGTAGGAAAAGTTCGTGGTATAGCGGTGCGATATTAAATAGAATGAATCTCATTTGAGACTCACTCGCGCCGCGCAGGTTGCTTGCCATGAATGATGCCGTTGTCCCTACGCACGCCCCCGAACCGACGCTGTCGAGCTTGTACCGTGACCACCGCAGTTGGCTGGAAAACTGGCTGCGCCGGCGGCTGGGCAACGCCTGGGATGCGGCGGACCTGAGCCAGGATACATTTCTGCGGGTGTTGGCCAGTGCCCAGCCGATTGCGCAGGTGCACGAACCACGCGCGTACCTGGTGACGGTAGGCAAGCGTTTGCTGGTCAATTTCCATCAGCGGCGCAGCCTCGAACAGGCCTACCTGAATGCCCTGTCCACCTTGCCCGAAGCCAGCGTGCCGTCGCCCGAACAGCGCTGGCTGCTGCTGGAAACCCTGCAGGCGCTGGATGAACTGCTCGACGGTTTGCCGGTGCTCGTGCGCCGTGCCTTTCTGTGGAGTCAATTGGAAGGCCTGGGTTATCGCGAGATCGCCGAACGCCTTGATGTGTCCGAGCGCACCGTCAAACGCTACATGGCCCAGGCCTACGAACATTGTCTGCTGGTGGCGCTGTGAGCCGAGACGTAGCGCGCGCGGCGGCGCAGTGGCTGGCGTTGCTGGAGTCCGGCGCGGCCACCGAGCGCGATCATGCCGCGCTGCAACATTGGCGCGACAGCCATCCCCAGCACGAGCAGACCTGGCAAAAAGCCCAGACCTTGCGCCAGCGCTTCAGTAACTTGCCCCCGGCCCTGGCGATGGCCAGCCTTGACCGCCCGCAGCCAGGGCGGCGCGCGGTGCTCAAGCGTGCGTTGGGAGTGGCCGCCCTGGTGCCCACGGCGTGGCTGATCAGCCGTCAGTTGCCTCTCGAAGCCTGGCGCGCCGATGTGCGCACCGCCACCGGCGAACGCCAACGCCTGCCATTGGCTGATGGCGCCAGCCTGCAACTCAATACCGCCACGGCAGTGGATGTAGACCTGGCACAGCGACACGTCACCCTGGTTGACGGCGAGCTGGCGCTGAACGTGCCTGGTGCGGCTGCAATGACGGTTTACACCCGTTACGGGCAACTGCGGGTCAGCCAGGCCGACGTCTGCGTGCGGCAACTGGCCGCCGGCTGCCGCGTCTCGGTGCTCAAAGGCGCGGTGCAGGTGCGTGATGCGAACGGGCAGGTGTCCACGCTGCGGGGTGGCCAGCAAGCGCCATTGAATGCCACCGGTCTGGGCGCATCGCTGCCGTTCGACGTATTGCAACTGGGCTGGCGCGACGGCGTGCTGACCGCGCAGAACCAAGCCCTGGGAGATTTTTTGCGCGAACTTGAACGCTACCGTCCCGGCGTGCTGCGCTGGGACCCCAGCCTTGAAACGCTGCGCGTTACCGGGAGTTTTCGGTTGGACGACACTGACAGCGTCCTGGGTTTGCTGGCCTCGACCTTGGGTTTTGAGGTGCACGCGCGCACGCGCTATTGGGTAACGCTGACAGCTGCCGGGGCAAACGCGTAAGCCTTGATACCTGGAAGGCGTATATTTCCTAAAGGAATAAATAAATAGTTATTTATTCCTTTTAATATATCAAGGCGTGGCGCATGTTGGGGCCCTGCGCATTCGTGCGGATTACCCAACAGCCATCAGGAAAGCCGACATGACCATCAAAGCGATCAACGTGCGCAACCAGTTCAAGGGTGTGATCAAGGAAATCCTGCTAGGGGAGGTGGTGTCGGAAATCGACGTGCAGACCGCGTCCGGTATTGTCACCTCGGTCATCACCACCCGCTCGGTGCGCGACCTGGAATTGAAAGTGGGCAGTGAAGTGATTGCCTTTGTGAAGTCCACCGAAGTGTCCATCGCCAAACTCTAGACGGCCCGACCGTGGGAGCGGCGCTCCCCACGGTTCGTTTCTCAGCGTTCGCGCAGCGCCCGCTCCATGCGTTGCAGGCCTTCTTCCAGCATCGCCCGTGGGCAGCCGAAATTCAGGCGCACGAATTGTTGGCTGTCATCACCAAACTCAATGCCTGCGCTCAAACCGACCTTGGCCTGTTCCAGGAAGAATTGCTGCGGATCTTCCAGGCCCAGAGCGCTGCAATCCAGCCAGGCCAGGAAGGTACCTTGCGGCGCATGCATCACCACGCCGGGTAAGCGGCTGCGCACCGCCGTCATCAGATAGTCGCGGTTGGCCTGCAGGTACGCGAGCAGCGCGTCGAGCCACTCGCCGCATTGGCTGTAAGCGGCGCGGGTCGCTTCCAGGCCCAAGGGGCTGACGCTGTCGACCATGCCGCAGCGCGCGTTGTTGAAACGCTCGCGGATCTCGGCGTTCTGGATCACCGCAAAGCAGGTTTTCAGGCCCGCGACGTTATAGGCCTTGCTCGCCGACATCAGCGTAATCGTGCGCTGTGCGATGGCCGGGCTCAAGCTGGCGGTAGGGATGTGGCGGCGGCCATCGAAGCACAGTTCGGCGTGGATTTCGTCGCTGATGATCAATGCACCGTTGTCCAGGCAGGCGTTCGCCACGGCCAGCAGTTCTTCGCGTGGGAATACTTTGCCGATGGGGTTGTGCGGGTTGCTCAGCAGCAGCGCTCCCGCGCCATTCAGTGCCTGACGCATCGTGGGCAACGGGGTCAGGTATTCACCGTTTTCGAATGCAAACGGCACTTCGATGCGTGGCAGGTTCCAGTGGCCCGGCGCCAGACGAATCGGCCGGTAGTTGGGGGTTTGCAACACCACCGGTTGGCCGGGCTGCACAAAGGCGTGCAGCGCCATATTGAAGCCAGGTTCGACGCCGGGCAGGAACAGCAGTTCTTCGGGCAGCACGCGCCAGGCGTACTTGGCCCACAAGTCGTCGACGATGGCCTGGCGCACCTGCGGGCCGGCCACGCTGTAGCCGAGGATCTGCTGGTCGAGACGCTCGCGCAGGGTTTGCAGCACCGCCGGCGGCGCGGCGATGTCCATGTCGGCGATCCACATCGGCAACACGTCTTCCGGGTAACGGCTCCACTTGGTGCTGCCGGTGCCGAGGCGGGAGTGGATCGTGTCGAAATCAAAGCTCATGGGCGGCTCGTCTCAAAGGGCAGGGGAGCTGATTCTAACGGGATAACCGCCAGATGCCAGCAGCGGGGCAGCGCTTTGCAAGATGCAGGCATATTGATGGCTTCGTCCCGTGACCGACAAGTTCTGTAATAAAAACGCCATTGCGCTGGGGCTGGGATCTGAGTCGGGCTATTTTGGTGCATCTCAATCACCCGAGTAGCCATGGATGAAATACCAACCCTTCAGCCGCACATTGATTGCCACTGCACTGGTGTTGACGGTCAGCGGCGTGCACGCCGCGTCCCAGGCCCCGGTGGCCGGTGAAAACGGCATGGTGGTCACGGCCCAGCATCTGGCCACCCACGTGGGCGTGGATGTGCTTAAAGCCGGCGGTAACGCAGTGGATGCGGCGGTGGCCGTGGGCTATGCGCTGGCGGTGGTGTACCCGGCCGCCGGCAACCTGGGCGGCGGCGGTTTCATGACCGTGCAACTGGCCGACGGCCGCAAGACCTTCCTCGATTTCCGCGAGAAAGCGCCGCTGGCGGCCACCGCCGATATGTACCTGGACAAGGACGGCAATGTCGTGGAGGGCCTGAGCGCCAAAGGCCATTTGGCGGTCGGCGTGCCTGGTACGGTCTCCGGCATGGAGTTGGCCTTGAGCAAATACGGCACCCTCAAGCGTGCCCAGGTCATTGCCCCGGCGATCAAACTGGCGGAAAACGGCTTCGCCCTGGAGCAAGGCGATATTGACCTGCTGCACACCGCCACCGGCGAGTTCGCAAAAGACAAAGACCTGCGCGGGATCTTCCTGCATAACGGCCAGCCGCTGCAGGTCGGCCAGAAACTGGTGCAGAAAGACCTGGCCAGGACCCTCAAGGAAATCTCCGCCAGAGGCAGCGACGGTTTCTATAAAGGCTGGGTCGCCAAGGCATTGGTGGATTCCAGCCAGGCCGGCAAGGGCATCATCACCCAGGCCGACCTGGACAAGTACAAGACCCGCGAACTGGCGCCCATCGAATGCGACTATCGCGGCTACCACGTGGTCTCGGCGCCGCCACCCAGCTCCGGTGGGGTGGTGATCTGCCAGATCATGAACATCCTCGAAGGCTACCCGATGGCCGACCTGGGCTACCACTCGGCCCAGGGCCTGCACTACCAGATCGAAGCGATGCGTCACGCCTACGTGGACCGCAACAGCTACCTGGGCGATCCGGATTTTGTACAAAACCCCATCGACCATCTGCTGGACAAGGACTACGCCGCCAAGCTGCGCGCCGCCATCGAGCCGCAAAAGGCTGGCGACTCCCAGGCGATCAAGCCCGGTGTGGCGCCCCATGAAGGCAATAACACCACCCACTATTCCATCGTCGACAAGTGGGGCAATGCGGTTTCGGTCACTTACACCCTTAACGACTGGTTCGGTGCCGGCGTGATGGCAAGCAAGACCGGTGTCATTCTCAATGACGAAATGGACGATTTCACCGTCAAGGTCGGCGTGCCGAACATGTACGGTCTGGTGCAGGGCGAAGCCAATGCGATCGCACCGGGCAAGGCGCCGCTGTCATCCATGAGCCCGACCATCGTGACCAAGGATGGCAAGGCCGTGATGGTGGTGGGCACGCCGGGCGGCAGCCGCATCATCACCGCGACGTTGCTGACGATCCTCAACGTGATCGACTACAAAATGAATATCCAGGAAGCGGTGGACGCGCCGCGCTTCCACCAACAGTGGATGCCCGAGACGACCAACCTGGAGACGTTTGCGGTGAGCCCGGATACCCAGAAAATCCTCGAGAGCTGGGGCCATAAGTTCGCAGGTCCGCAGGATGCCAACCACTTGGCGGCGATCCTGGTGGGCGCGCCTTCGCTGGGCGGCAAGCCGGTGGGCAACAACCGGTTCTATGGGGCCAATGACCCGCGTCGTAATACCGGTTTGTCCTTGGGCTACTGATCCACGCCCAGCCTCTGTCGGCGTGTTCGCTGTTACAGAGGCTGGTTGAGCAGTTTTCCCACCGCCGCGAACGCCGCTTGCCGGCGTTCCTCCCAATCGCCTCCGATCACCACGGTGGGCTGTTGATGCTGGTGCAGCCAGTCCAGGCCCGCCTGGAAAAACGCCTGGCGGTCCGCCAGGCAAGGCTGGCAGCGCTGGCCGTCGGCGGTCCATTCCACATCGTCGGGCGACAGCAACAGATGCAGGTCGTAGTGACGGGCCAGCAGCTCATCTTCAAGCCAGGCGGGACAGTCGCCGAACAAGGTCTGGCTCCATAGCCGGTTGGTCAGCAGGTGGGTGTCGAGGATCAGCAGGTCCGGGCGCTCGGCGCGGGCGGCGTCTTCCCAGGCCAATTGGCCGCGGGCAATGGCCGGGATGTCTGCCAGGCAGGTATCGCGTTGGTGATGGTCGATGAAATACCGCACGTACTCGCCGACCATCAACCCGCCGAACTGCGCCTGCAATTGGGCCGCCAGCCAGCTTTTGCCGCTGGATTCCGGGCCGGCCAATACCACCACTTTCATGTGCGCAACGCCGGGTCGGCGCGCCACTCGCGCCAGCCTTGCACGGCGATCACGGTGAACAGCGCATACAGCGCGGCAATGAGGTGCATGCCTTTGTAGAGGAACAGCCCGACAAAGATCACATCCACGCAAATCCACAACGGCCAGCATTGCACGCGTTTCTGCGCCATCCATACCTGCGCCACCAGGCTGAAACCGGTGAGCGCGGCGTCGAGCCAGGGTTGCGCGGCGTCGGTCCAGTGCGCCATTGCCGCGCCGAGCAACAGGCTGCCGACTGCGCCCAGCGCCAGGCTGGCCAGGACGGCCGGCACGCCCAGGCGAGTCACCAGGCGGCCTTGCTTGACTTCGCCGGCGCGGGTCCATTGCCACCAGCCATACACTTGCAGCGCGGCGTAGACCACCTGCAGCAGCATGTCGGAATACAGCTTCACCTCGTAGAACAGCCAGGTGGAGAGCAGCACCATCACCAGCCCGATGGGCCAGCACCAGGGGTTCTGCTTGACCGTCAGCCAGACGGCGATCACCCCCAGCGCAAAGGCGAATAGTTCAAGCCCGGACATGGCGGTTCCTTGGGAGAGTAAAAGAGGCGGGGATTGTAACCAGAGGGAGGGAATCTACAAAACACTCAGAGGCCGCCGGGGAGGGCGCGCGTCCCTCCCGCAGCGGGTAGCGCTAGATCTTGAACTGACGCAGCAGCCCGTCGAGTTGTTCACTCAGACCGCGCAATTGGGCACTGGCCACACTCGACTGTTCCGCCGCCAGGGCGGTGCTATGGGACAGACTGGCCGCCTGGGTGACGTTCTGGTTGATGTCCTCCACGACATGGGATTGTTGCAAGGTCGCACTGGCGATAGATGCATTAAGACCGTTGAGGTTGCGCAGCGCCTGGCCGATCGCGTTCAGGCTTTCACCCGCCAGACCGGCCTGTTCGATGGTCAGTTGCGAGGCGCTGTGGCTGTCGCTGATGACCTTCACCGCCGCTTCGGAATGACCTTGCAGGCGTTCGATCATCACCTGGATCTCGGCGGTGGATTTTTGTGTGCGCTGGGCCAGCAGGCGCACTTCATCGGCCACCACGGCGAAGCCACGGCCTTGCTCGCCGGCGCGCGCGGCTTCAATCGCGGCGTTGAGCGCCAGCAGGTTGGTCTGGTCGGCAATGGAGCGGATCACTTCCAATACGCCGCCGATCTGCGTGCTTTCACTGGACAAGGTGCGGATCACGTCCACGGCCTGGCTGATGGTGGTGGAGAGCTGATCGATGCGTTGCAGGCTGCCATCGATATTGACCTGGCCCTGCTGCGCCTGGGCCTGGGCGTCGCGCATTTCGCTGGCGGCGTGTTCGGCATTCTTGGCCACGTCCTGCACGCCATAGGTGACTTCATTGATGGCGGTGGCCACCAGTTCCATCTGCTGGGACTGCTGCTGGCTGCGGTCATGGGCCTGGCTGGCGTTATTGCCCAACTCCTGGGACGACTGGCCCAAGGCATTGGCGCACGCCTGCAACTGGCTGACCACCTGGCGCAGCTTGGCGGTAAAGCTGTTGAAGTGCTGGGACAGTTGAGTGACTTCGTCGCGCCCGTGGGTGTCGAGGCTGCGGGTCAGGTCGCTTTCGCCGCTGGCGATATTGCCCATGGCGTTCACCGCAGCCTGCAGCGGCTGCACGATGCTGCGGGCGATCAGTGTCACCAGCAGGGCCATGACCAGCGCGATCACCAGGCCGATCATCGAGGCTTTCCACACCTGCCCGTTGAACTCGGCCTGCACGTCGTCCACATACACACCGGAGCCGATAATCCAGCCCCAGGGTTCGAACAATTGGATATACGAAGTCTTGGCCACCGGCGCTTCGGCCCCAGGCTTGGGCCAACGATAGTTGACGATACCGGCGCCCTTGGCCTTGGCCAGGGCCACGAATTCGTTGAACACGGCAAAACCGTCGGGGTCGCGGATGGCCGAGAGGTTCTGGCCGTCGAGCTTGGGGTTGGCCGGGTGCATCACCATCACGGGCGTGAGGTCGTTGATCCAGAAATAGTCGTCGTGGTCGTAGCGCAGCCCCCGCACGGCGCTGAGGGCCTGTTTCTGCGCGGCTTCGCGGGTCATCGCGCCGGTGGTTTCCAGGCCGTGATAAAACGCCAGGATCCCACTGGCGGTCTGTACCACGTGCTGGGTCTGCAGGCGCTTGGCCTGGTAAAGGTCGTCATGAATCTGCTTGAGCATCAGCAAACCCAAAGCCAACAGCATCAGCACGGCGACTATCAGGATCAGCCAAAGCCGCCGGCTGATCGACATATTGCGCAAACTGTTCATCGTCCTGTCACTCCGGCTTTTTTATAATTGTGGCGTTTCATCGACTTTTACGCCTTGTCTGATAGGCTTTCGGCCTGAAATCGAAAAACCTGAGTACTGCCTGATTTTTCACAGAATTTTTGCAGACCGGCATTGACCATGGTCAACGCCGGGCCTTCAGCGCGCTCGTCGTCAGTGAACCATTAAAAGACTAACCGGGCATGCGCCAAGCATGACCTTTGGGGGAAGCATGGATTTTTGGACCGCCATACAGGCACTTATTCTGGGCGTCGTCGAGGGGCTCACCGAGTTCCTGCCGATCTCCAGCACCGGCCACCAGATCATCGTGGCCGATTTGCTGGATTTCACCGGCGACCGTTTCAACGCTTTCAATATCATCATCCAGCTGGGCGCCATTCTCGCGGTGGTGTGGGAGTTTCGCGGCAAGATTTTCGATGTGGTTACCGGCCTTCCAACCCAACCCAAGGCCCGGCGTTTCACCGCCAACCTGCTGATCGCGTTTTTGCCGGCGGTGGTGCTGGGGGTGATTTTCGCCGATGCCATTCACCATTACCTGTTCAACCCGATCACTGTCGCCGCCGCGTTGGTAGTGGGTGGTTTGATCATGCTGTGGGCCGAGCGCCGCCAGCATGAAGTGCACGCCGAAACAGTGGATGACATCACCTGGAAGGATGCACTGAAGGTGGGGTTTGCCCAGTGCCTGGCGATGATTCCCGGCACCTCGCGCTCCGGCGCAACCATTATCGGCGGCCTGTTGTTCGGCCTGTCGCGCAAGACCGCCACCGAGTTTTCGTTCTTCCTGGCCATGCCGACCATGGTGGGCGCGGCGGTGTACTCGGGCTACAAGTACCGCGACCTGTTCCAGCCGGCTGACCTGCCGGTGTTCGCCATCGGCTTCGTCACCTCATTCATTTTCGCGATGATCGCGGTCAAGGGCCTGCTCAAGTTCATTGCCAGCCATAGCTACGCGGTGTTCGCCTGGTACCGGATCGCGTTCGGCCTGCTGATCCTGGCGACCTGGCAGTTCGGCTGGATCGACTGGGCGGCCGCCAAGGCATGACGATCCAGCATCCCCGCCTCAAGGCGCTGGTCTTTGTACTGCTGTGCGCGGCGCCGCTGCTGGGCGCGGGCCTGCTGTGGTATCGCGGCGAGACCGTGTTGCCGCTGGTGGCGTATGGCGTGGTCAGCGTGGTGGCGTTTTTCTTGTACTGGAGCGATAAACGCAAAGCCCGCACCGACAGCTGGCGCACCCCCGAAAACGTCCTGCACGCCGTCGAGCTGGCGGGCGGCTGGCCTGGCGCGTTAATCGCTCAGCAAGTGTTCCGGCACAAGACGCGTAAGGTGTCTTACCAGGTGCTGTTCTGGGTGATTGTGCTGCTGCACCAGGTGTTCTGGCTCGATCAGCTGTTCCTGGGCGGCACCCTGGGCTCAATCCTCTAGCTTCAACCCGATCTGCGTGCGCTTGGGCAACCTGCTCACCACCAGTTGGTGAGAGCGTTGCAACAGGCCGCGCAGTTCATCGTCGCCCAGCGGGTAGGGCGTATTCATGATGATCCAGTGGGCGCGCGCCAGGTACGGCGCGGGATGAATACCCGGACGGTCGACATGGCCGAGAAACAGGTCCTGGTCCACCTTGAATGCCAGCGAGTCGCCGCGCAGGTTCTGCAGGGCGAACATCTTGTTGCCGGCAATCGAAAACACCCGCACGCCACCCCATTTGTAATCTTCCCGCGCGCCGGGCAGGCCCAGGCAGAAATGTGCGACTTGTGTTTCAGTCAGGCTCATAACAGGCGATCTCCACAGCTTTTGAAACCTTCTTCCAGGTAGTCGATCCACGCGCGAATCGCCGGCAGCACGCCACGTCGGTGCGGGTACACCGCCTGCAGCCAGCCCCCCGGCAGTGACCACTCCGGCAGCAATTGCACCAGCCGGCCACTGGCCAGCTCCTCTTCGCAGTACATCATGGGCAACACAGTAAAGCCCACGCCCATAATCGCGCTGGCCTTGCGCACGACAAAATCATCAATGCCCAGGCGCGCCTCCATCACCAGGTCGTGAGCGTTGCCCTGCGGGTCAAGCAGGCGTTGATGCACCATGCGGTCGGCCTCCAGCGCGCCGAGGATCGGCAGTTGCTTGAGGTCGTCAAGGGTGGTGATCGACCGACCGTGCAGGAAGCTCGGGCTGGCCACCAGCGCTGTCTGTGCGGCGCGCAGGCGCTTGGTCACCAGCAGTGGGTCTTCATCGCCCAGTTCGCGCACACGCAGGGCCACATCGATGCCTTCGGCGACCAGGTCGACGCGACGGTTGACCAGGGTCATCTCCAGTTGCACCTGGGGGTGAGCGGCGAGAAAGCCCGCCACCAGGTCCGGCAGGATGTTCTGCGCCAACCCCACCGGGCAACTGACGCGCAGGCGCCCCCGAGGCTGGCTGGACATGCTGGCCACGGCCTCGTCGGCCGCCTCCGCTTCCAGCAGCATCGCCTGGCAGTGGCGCAGGTAACGTTCGCCGACGGCGGTGAGGGTCAGTTGCCGCGTGGTGCGTTGCAGCAGGCGTGCGCCGAGGCGCTCTTCCAGCTCGGCGATGCGCCGCGACAGGCGCGACTTGGGAATGCCCAGCAACCGCCCGGCTGCGGCAAAGCCGCCGGCTTCGACGACTTTGGCAAAGTAGTAGAGATCGTTCAGGTCTTGCATGCGTGGCCTATTGTCCTGTCAGTGGGACAAACTATCGCATTTCAGGCGTCTTATCGGCTATTGGTTTGATGCGTAGCCTTAGCACCATCTGATCGACATTCCTGATCTCATTTGGAGCATGGCCATGAAACTGTTGCATATCGATTCCAGCATTCTGGGTGACAACTCGGCTTCCCGTGCGCTCAGCGCCGCCGTGGTGCGTGCGTGGCAAGCCGCCGAGCCAGGCGTGCAGGTGACTTACCGCGACCTGGCCAGCGAGGGCATCAACCATTTCTCCGGCGCCACCCTGGGTGCCTTGGGCACCGCCGAGGAACTGCGCGACGCCGCGCAAAAGCACGAGGCCGAGCTGAGCGCTTCGTCGCTGGCTGAATTCCTCGCCGCCGACGCGCTGGTGATCGGCGCGCCGATGTACAACTTCACCATCCCGAGCCAGCTCAAGGCCTGGATCGACCGCATCGCGGTGGCCGGTCAGACCTTCCGCTACACCGAAGCCGGCCCTGAAGGCCTGTGCGGCGACAAGAAAGTCATCATCGTCTCCACGGCCGGTGGCCTGCACGCCGGACAAACCTCTGGCGCGGCCCATGAAGGCTACCTGCGGCTGGTACTGGGCTTCCTTGGCATCACCGACATCGAGTTCGTACGCGCCGAAGGCCTGGCCTACGGTGACGAAGTGCGCAGCAAAGCCCTGAGCGACGCCAACGTACTCATCAACGAACAATTGTTCGCCGCCGCGTAAGGCTTGTGTAAATTTCCCCTTCGCCTCGGTTTCAATCTGAAACCGGGCGCCTAAACTCTGTATTGTGCTCGCCTGAACGCGACCGGAGTACGGAGTTTTTTCGTTTGCCCGCTGTCATTAAAATGTGGCCCGGCTTGTGCAAGCGTGGGTTCGATGCCCTGGACTTTTATTCGACATGTCGGTTCTCACGCAGCAAAGGTGGACATCCCCATGATGCGTCTTTGTGCTGTTATGGTTCTTTCCCTGCTCGGCGGCCTGGTTTCAGTGCAGGCCGCGCCCGCACCGCACCCCCATTGGAGTGTGGGTTTTCATCGCATGAGTTTTCTCGACCCGCTCGACCTGCAGCCGATGAAGGCCATCGCGTTCTACCCCTCCACCGGTCTGGAGCACAGTACCCAGGTCGGTGCGTACCATGTCGCCGCTACCGAAGACTCCAAAATCGCCATCGGACGTTTCCCGATGCTGATGCTGTCCCACGGCAATACCGGTACGCCGCTGGCCCTGCATGACCTGGCGACGTCCCTGGCACGCAAAGGCTTTGTGGTGGTGGCGGTTCTGCACCCCGGCGACAACTATAAGGATCACAGCCGCCTGGGCACCGTGAGCAACCTGTATGGGCGTCCGATTCAGATTTCCGAAGCGATCACCGCCACATTGAGCGACCCGATGCTGTCACCGTTCGTGGATGTCGACCAGGTCGGTGTGATCGGTTACTCGGCCGGCGGCGAGACCGCATTGATCCTGGCCGGGGCCAAGCCGGATTTCGACCGCCTGCGCCGCTATTGCCAGGAGCGCCCCGAAGACCGCGACGCCTGCACCACCAAGGGCGAGCTGGTGGTGGACCGCGACGATCTGCAACCCCAGGCCGACTCTCGCATCCACGCATTAATGCTGATGGCGCCCCTGAGCCTGATGTTCGGTCGTCATACCCTGGCGGACGTGCATGTGCCGGTGCTGCTCTACAGTGGCGACGGCGACAAACTGGTGGCGGTGGACAAGAATGCCGCGGCGCTGGCACGCAAGCTGCCGGAACCGCCGGATTTCAAATTGCTGGCCGGGGCCGGGCACTTCGTCTTCATGGCCCCGTGCGACAGCGATCAGTTGGCGGCCATGCCGGCGGTGTGCACCGATGCCGACGGGGTTGACCGTGAAGGCATTCATCGCGACCTGATTTCCGAGGCCGGGCGGTTTTTCAGTCATACCCTCAGCGAGCCCAGCCGTGCGGGCTTGCAGACCGCGGATCAGTAAGCGCGTCGCTTGAGCAGCACGCTCAGGCCCAGCGCCGCCACCGACAGCAGCGCCGCGCAGAAGAAGATCCAGCCGTAGCCCAGGTTCAGCGCGACAAAGCCCATCAGTGGCCCGGCAATCGCCAGGGCCAGGTCGAAGAACACCGCATAGGCACTCAAGCCGGCGCCGCGACTGCTGTTGGGCACTTGTTTGATCGCCTCCACACCCAGCGCCGGGTACACCAGCGACAAGCCCAGCCCGGTCAGCCCGGCGCCGATCAGCGCCACGCCGGTGCTGGGCGCCAGCCATAGCAGGGTCAGCCCGAGGGTCTCGATGCTCATGCATGCAATCGCCGCGCGAAAGCCGCCGAAACGGCTGATGGCTGAGATAAACAGCAGCCGCGCGAGAATAAAGCACACCCCGAACACCGTCAGGCAATACGCCGCGCCGACCCAGCCGCGATTGAGGTAGTACAAGGTGATAAAGGTGGTGAGGGTGCCGTAGCCGATGGAGGCCAGGCACAAGCTGGTGCCGAACGGGGCGATACGCCCGAACACCGCCCAGAACGGCAGACGTTCGCCGCGTACCACCGGCACCGATGGCTTGTTGCGGATCAGCACCAGGCCCAACGCCGCCAGCACCGTGAGTGCCAACCCCAAGCTGTTGTAGCTGTACTCGGCGACCATCACCACGCCCAGCGGTGCGCCAATGGCGATGGCGCCATATGAGGCGATGCCGTTCCAGGAGATCGAACGCGCCGTATGCTCGACGCCAACCTGGCCCATGCACCAACTGATGGTGCCCACGCCGATCAGCCCCTGGGCCACGCCCAGCAACAGCCGTGCGATGATCAGAATGCCCAGGCTCCAGCTGGGCAGGCTTTCCAGCAGCGTCGCGAAAAATGTCAGCACGCCACTGACCAGAATGCCGGACAGCCCCATCACAATCGCGCGCTTGGTGCCGACGTTGTCCGACATGCGCCCGGCCATGGGACGGCTGAGCAAGGTCGCCAGGTACTGCGAGCCGATGGTCAACCCGGCGACCACTGCGCTGAAACCCAGTTGCTCGTGCACATAGCCCGGGATGACTGCGATCGGCAGGCCGATGCAGATAAAGGCGATAAAGGTGTAGAACACGATGGAGACGATCTGCAAGGTGATCGACAGGGAGGAGGGGGCGGCGTTGGGCATGGGCACTCGTTCGCTGGCGGGCGGTGAGGGCATCATGGCAAGGGCCTGGGGGAAAAGGAAGCAGCCTAACGATTAATGATAGTGCTCAATCAGATGCAAAAAGCCCCGTCACAGTGGACAGGGCTCTATCTTGTCGCTAACCGCTGATCGCTGCCCTTAAAACACCACACCCTGGCTGCGCAGGTAGTCGTCATAGGTGCCGCTGAAGTCGATCACACCGTTGGCGCTCAACTCGATGATGCGAGTGGCCAGGGACGATACGAACTCACGGTCGTGGCTGACGAAAATCAGCGTGCCCGGGTAGTTCTCCAGCGCCAGGTTCAGCGCCTCGATGGACTCCATGTCCAAGTGGTTGGTCGGTTCGTCCATGATCAGCACGTTCGGCTTTTGCAGGATCAGCTTGCCGAACAGCATGCGGCCTTGCTC
>Ga0182008_10000769_pt1 | contig 22485 bp, 17 predicted proteins | sample Sormic07211129_1_FD_120482 | JGI IMG/M metagenome (GOLD analysis project Ga0182008, IMG submission 120482) | Rhizosphere microbial communities from Sorghum bicolor, Mead, Nebraska, USA - 072115-129_1 metaG | ecosystem: Host-associated > Plants > Roots > Rhizosphere | place: USA: Nebraska...
GCGTAAAGGTGTAATGCCAAACGTTGCAGGGATGGGACTCAAAGATGCCTTGTACCTTTTAGGTAATGCTGGTTTAAAAACAAAGGTTTTCGGATCTGGCAAAGTAATCAGTCAGTCTATAGCTGCTGGTACAAAAGTGGGTAAAGGACTAGGTGTACAGATAGAGTTGAATTAAGGTGGAAGGTAGAAAGGTTTAAGGTAAAAAGTTTATGGTTTAAGGTCTTGCTACTTGCTACTCGATAATCACTACCTGATACTAATAAGAATAAAAAAAATGCAATTACAAGATTTACTTTACGGCGTAACGATTAAAGAATTGGTTGGTAAAACCGATAGGCAGATCAATGCCCTGAATTTCGATTCGCGTAAGGTAGGTAAAGATGATATCTTTTTTGCGATAGTAGGTACCTTGGCTGATGGGCATCAGTTTATTGCGCAGACCGTGCAGCAAGGTGCAGGTGTGATTGTATGTGAGAATCTGCCAGAGATCGAAGATTTTACCGTAACCTACGTTAAAGTAGAAAATGCTTCGGTGGCTTTGGGGATCATGGCCGGTAACTATTTTGGAAATCCATCAGCAGATTTAAAACTGATTGGTATTACCGGAACAAACGGAAAAACCACTATTGCAACTATTCTTTTTAAACTATTTAAAGATTTAGGTTATAAAACCGGGCTTTTATCAACTGTAGAGAATTATATTAACGATACTGTTGTGCCTGCAACGCATACTACACCAAACCCAATTGCCTTAAACCAGCTTTTGAGGGATATGGTAAATGCAGGCTGCGACTATTGTTTCATGGAAGTAAGTTCGCATGCTGTAGCACAACACCGGATTGAAGGCTTGACTTTCTCAGGTGGCGTATTTTCGAATTTAACGCATGATCACTTAGATTTTCATAAAACCTTTGATGCTTACCTGAAAGCCAAAAAAGCATTTTTTGATATGCTGCCCAAAACGGCGTTTGCACTGACCAATATCGACGATAAAAATGGTATGGTAATGTTGCAGAATACCAAAGCACATAAAAAAACCTATGCGCTTAAGCAGCTTGCCGATTTCAAAGCAAAAATTATTGAAAACCAGTTTAGTGGCCTGCATTTGGATATTGATAATGAGGATGTTTACTTTAAACTGGTAGGCTCTTTTAATGCCTATAACCTATTGGCTGTTTATGGAACCGCAATTTCATTGGAGCAGGATAAACTAAAGGTACTTACCATGTTGAGCCGTTTATCAGGTGCTGAAGGAAGGTTCGATTATATCACTTCTGCCGATAAGATTATTGGTATTGTAGATTATGCGCATACGCCGGATGCCGTTCAGAATGTATTGAGTACCATAGCCAATATCCGCAAAGGAACAGAGCAGGTTATTACCGTAATCGGTTGCGGTGGTGACCGTGACAAAACCAAGCGGCCAATTATGGCCCAGGTAGCCTGCGATTGGAGCGATAAGGTGATTCTAACTTCTGATAATCCACGTACGGAAGATGCCCAAACCATCATTAGCGATATGGAAGCTGGGGTTTCGCCTACAAATAAACGTAAAACATTATCCATTTTAGACAGAAAAGAAGCAATAAAAACGGCCTGTCATTTAGCGCAGCCAGGAGATATTATTCTCGTTGCGGGTAAAGGACACGAGAAATACCAGGAGATTAATGGTGTAAGGAACCATTTTGATGATAAAGAAATTTTACTTGAACAATTAAAACCAATCAGCTAATGTTATATTTATTATTCGAATACCTGCATAAGCATTATGATATACCTGGGTTAAGGTTGTTTCAGTACATCACTTTCCGAGCATCTATCTCCATTATTCTTTCATTGGTCATTACCACCGTTTATGGTCGTAGGTTAATTGATTATCTGCACAAAAAGCAGGTTGGAGAAACCGTAAGGAATTTAGGCTTGGAAGGACAAATGCAAAAACAAGGTACACCAACAATGGGAGGTATCATTATTTTGCTGGGTATTCTTATTCCAACTCTGTTATTTGCTAATATTTCCAATATCTACGTCATCCTGATGATCATTACCACCATCTGGATGGGGGCAATCGGCTTTTTGGATGATTACATCAAAGTATTCAAAAAAAATAAGGAAGGTTTGGCGGGTCGCTTTAAAGTTGTTGGTCAGGTGGGTTTGGGTTTAATTGTTGGCACCACCATGTATTTTCACCCAAATATTGTGGTTAGAGAAACGGTTCAGGATAACGTTAAAAGTACTTCTACGGTGCCGATGGTATTGCGTCAGAAAGGTGAGACCTTTTATTATACACAAGATGTAAAATCGACCAAAACCAACATGCCATTTTATAAAAACAATGAGTTCGATTATGCGAAGGTATTGAAGTTTTTAGGTGGCGATTACCAGAAGTATGCATTTATCATATTTCTCATCTTTACCGTATTTATCATCACAGCGGTTTCAAATGGGGCCAATATTACTGATGGTATTGATGGACTTGCCACTGGTACTTCTGCTGTAATTGGCATTACCCTTGGTATTTTGGCTTACGTATCTGGTAATACAATTATGGCCGATTACCTGAATATCATGTACATCCCAAATTCAGCGGAGTTGATGATTTTTGCCGGGGCATTTGTTGGAGCATGTGTGGGTTTCCTTTGGTACAACTCTTATCCCGCGCAGATTTTTATGGGCGATACCGGAAGTTTAGCCATTGGGGGTATCATTGCGGCTTTTGCACTGATGATCCGTAAGGAGCTTTTGATCCCGATTTTATGCGGAATATTCCTGGTAGAACTGGTCTCGGTAATTATGCAGGTTTCCTACTTTAAATACACCAAGAGGAAATTTGGCGAAGGCCGCAGGATTTTCCTGATGTCTCCTTTGCATCACCACTACCAGAAAAAAGGATATCATGAAGCCAAAATTGTAACCCGCTTCTGGATTATCGGAATCATGCTTGCGATTATGACCATAGTAACATTGAAATTAAGGTAGTTCAAGGTGGAAGGTTTAAAGGTGTAGGATGTAAGGTTTAAGTAGAAAAGAAAAAAAATAAAATAGAAAATCAAAGTATAATAGTAGTGTCTTGATACCTGATACTTTTTACTTAATACTAAAAATATAATACAATGAGCACAAATAATATCACATCAAGCAATACGAAGTCAGCAATGACCGGGCAGGGCCGTGTGGTTATTCTTGGTGCCGGCGAAAGTGGGGTAGGTGCAGCAAAACTGGCACAAGCCAAAGGTTTCGAAGTATTTGTTTCAGATTATGGTATAATTACAGATCAGTATAAAAATGGATTAGAAAAGCTTGGTGTACCCTTCGAATCGGAAAAACATACCGAAGAATTGATTCTTAACGCAACGGAAGTAATTAAAAGTCCGGGTATTCCGCCAACAGCGCCAATAGTTAAAAAACTGGTAGCCCAGGGAATTCCGGTGATCTCGGAAATTGAGTTTGCCAAAAGATACACCAATGCCAAAACCATTTGTATTACAGGCTCCAACGGTAAATCAACCACAAGCCTGTTAACCTATCATATCCTGAAAAATGCAGGCTTAAATGTTGGTTTGGCCGGTAATATCGGGCAGAGTTTTGCGGCACAGGTAGCTACAGAAGATTATGAATATTACGTGCTGGAAATCTCGAGTTTTATGCTTGATGATATGTTTCAGTTTAAGGCAGATATTGCTGTTCTATTAAATATTACACCTGATCATTTAGACCGGTATGATTACAAACTGGAGAATTATGCAGCATCAAAAATGCGTATCGTTCAAAACCAGACGGCAGATGATGTTTTCATTTATTGTGCAGACGACGAAGAGAGCCTGAAAGCCATGGCCATTACTAAACCGCTTGCCAAAACCTATCCTTTTTCTATTGTTAAGCCAGTAGAAACCGGTGCTTATTTAGAAGAGAATACTTTACACATCCTTACAGAACCTAATAACCCACTAACCATGTCTATTTTAGATTTAGCCTTACAGGGCAAGCACAACATTTACAATTCTATGGCCTCAGGCATTGTGTCTAAAGTTTTAGAATTAAGAAATGAATCCATCCGTGAGAGCATGGGTAATTTCAAGAATATTGAGCACAGGTTAGAGCATGTAGCCAAAATTTCGGGGATCGATTTCATAAACGATAGTAAAGCCACTAATGTAAACTCTACCTGGTATGCTTTAGAAAGTATGACAAGCGACGTTGTGCTGATTATGGGTGGTGTTGATAAAGGTAACGATTACAGCATGCTGAAGGATCTGGTTAAAAGTAAAGTAAAAGCGATTGTGTGCTTAGGTAAAGACAATAAACGTATTCACGATGCTTTTGAGGATGATGTTGAGATCATCGTGAATACTTTTTCTGCAGAAGAAGCGGCACAGATTGCTTTCCATTTGGCTAAACGTGGCGATGCGGTATTATTATCGCCTGCTTGTGCAAGTTTTGATTTGTTTAAAAATTACGAAGACCGCGGTAACCAGTTTAAGGCGGCTGTTAGAGAATTATAATAGGAGGCTCTATATATGTTGCAGGCACTACTTAATAAAACAAAAGGAGATAGATGGATCTGGTTGATCATCATCCTGCTTTCCCTTATATCTGTAATGGCAGTGTACAGCGCAACGGGTACTTTGGCCTATAAAAAAGGAGAAGCTGTAGAAAAACTTTTGCTTACCAAGCACCTTATTTTTGTATTGCTGGGTATAGGTATGATCTATATCGCCCACCTGCTCGATTACCGCTATTATGCCGGGATTTCGAAGGTGCTGATGATTGTAACCATTCCCTTGCTTTTTTATACCTTAATATTTGGTACCAACCTAAACGATGCCTCGAGGTGGGTTAAAATACCGGTTATCGGATTAACTTTTCAAACTTCCGATTTGGCAAAACTGGCATTAATTACCTTTTTGGCCCGAATGCTGACCAAAAAACAAGAAAATATTAAAAACGTTAAAGAATCATTTATACCAATTATGGGATCGGTTTGTGTGGTATTTGTTTTAATTGCACTGGCCAATTTATCTACAGCATTAATGCTGTTTGGTGTAAGTATATTGCTGTTAATTATCGGTAGGATCAGTATTAAACAGATCGCGATTGTGTGTGCAGGAGGTTTTGTCCTGTTGCTGTTTGTTTTCTTTTTGGGGCCAAGGAGGAAAACCTACATGTCGCGTATCAATACGTTTATGCATCCCGAAATGCAGCATTCAGATAAAACTTTCCAGGCAGATCAGGCAAAAATTGCCTTGGCTACTGGTGGTGTTTTTGGTAAAGGACCAGGTAATAGTACACAACGCAATTTCCTACCACACCCGTATTCCGATTTTATTTTCGCCATTATTATTGAAGAATGGGGAACTGTGGGAGGAATTGTAATCATGATACTATACCTGGTACTTTTATACCGATGTATCAAGATCGTAACGCGGGCGCCCAAGGCCTTCGGTGCGCTGCTGGCCGCCGGACTAAGTTTCAGTCTAACCATTCAGGCTTTTGCAAATATGGCGGTGGCAGTTGGTTTAGGTCCTGTAACCGGGGTTCCATTGCCCTTGGTAAGCATGGGGGGTACCTCAATGATCTTTACCAGTGTGGCCTTCGGCATTATTTTGAGTGTGAGCCGTGATGTAGAGGAACATGCCAATGCAGCAACAAAAGAGGATAAGGAAAAAGTTAAAAATAAAGTAATAATTGGTGAAATACCAGCGATAGCCTAATTGAATGATTGAATGATTGAATGATTGATTGAGTGATGGAATAATTGAATCAAGCATCCTAAAAACTCTAACTTAAATTTATAGCGATGGAGAATGTAAATAAAGTAGATTTTGTTACGGCAATAAAAGCAAGAACGAAAAAGTTTGTTTTGGATTCAATTAAGTTTTATCAAGCATTACCAAAAACAGAAGAAGCAAGAATAATAGGCAGGCAATTTATAAGATGCTCATCTTCGGTTGGCGCAAATTATAGAGCTGCTTGTCGAAGTAGATCAAAGGCTGAGTTTTTTGCAAAACTTAGTATTGTAGTAGAAGAGGCTGATGAAACAGCTTTCTGGATTGAAATTTTAACGGAATCTGGAATTGCAGATTTAATTCAAGCTCAACCACTATTAAAAGAAGCAAATGAAATTTTGGCAATTGTAGCCAAGGCAAGAAAAACAGTAAGTAATAATAAATAATGGTTGGAGAAGTGAACGATTGAATTGTTACCTATAGCATTCGCTCATTCAAAATTCTATCATTCAATAATTAATATAAAAATGAATAATTCCCCAAAAATTATCATATCAGGTGGTGGCACTGGCGGGCATATTTTCCCCGCCGTGGCCATAGCCAATGCGCTAAAACGCATGGTGCCAGCCTGTGAAATCTTGTTTGTGGGTGCAATAGGCCGCATGGAAATGGAAAAAGTTCCGGCAGCCGGATATAAAATTATAGGCTTAAATATTAGCGGGATGCAACGCGGATCGATCGTAAAAAATCTGGCACTTCCGCTAAAGGTAATCGGTAGCGTGCGTAAAGCCCTGCAGATTATTAATGATTTTAAGCCCGATGCCGTAGTGGGTGTTGGCGGTTATGCTTCCGGACCGCTTTTGTATGCGGCTTCGTTAAAAAGAATTCCGTACCTCATCCAGGAACAGAATTCTTATGCCGGGATAACCAATAAGTGGTTGGGTAAAAAAGCTTCGAAAATCTGTGTCGCTTTTGATGATATGGATCAGTTTTTCCGGGCTGATAGGATTTTGAAAACAGGAAATCCGGTCCGCCAGGAAGTGGTTGATATTAAAGGTAAACATTTTCAGGGTGCCGAACTATTAAAACTCGATCCATTGAAAAAGACCATTATGGTTACCGGTGGAAGCTTAGGTGCGGGAACACTGAACAAGGCAATTGAAAAACACCTCCCTGAGATTCTGGCGCAAGATGTACAGGTGATCTGGCAAACGGGTAAGTATTACTACAAAGGGATTATAGAAAGATTGGGCTTGGCCTATCACCCCAATGTACGGATTCTGGAGTTTTTAAATAAAATGGATCTCGCTTATGCAGCTGCAGATGTAATCATCAGCCGGGCTGGGGCAGGAACCATCGCAGAACTTTGTTTGATCAAAAAACCGGTTATTCTGGTGCCTTCGCCAAACGTTGCGGAAGACCATCAAACTAAAAATGCGATGGCCCTGGTTAAAAACGGAGCAGCAGTACTAATCAACGATCGTTCAGCAGAAGATACGCTGGTAAAGGAAGCACTGGCATTATTAACAAATAAAGAACAATGCGAAACCTTAGCTCAGAATCTGGCAAAGATGGCACTGCCAAAGGCAGATGAAATGATTGCCGGAGAGGTATTGAAATTAATTAGTTAAGCTTAAAGGTAAAAGTCTCAAGCTAAAGGCCAAAGTAAAGACAAGTCGTTATTTTGAGGTGCGAGGTAATAATAAGGCGATAGAAAATGAAAAAACGGTAGAAAGGCAGCTTTAAGCTTTGGTCTTTCTGCTTTTAACTGGGAAAAAATGGAATTAAGTAAAATAAACAGGGTTTTCTTTGTAGGTATCGGTGGTATCGGCATGAGTGCGCTTGCCCGTTATTTTGCTCAACGCGGACAGGTTGTTTGCGGTTATGATAAAACCAGTACAAAGCTGACAGAAGCGTTAACACAGGAAGGGATTTTAATTACCTATATTGATGAAACCGCTACACTGCCGAATGCATTTTTGGATCATCAGGATGATACCCTGGTGGTTTATACACCAGCCATTCCAAAGGATTCAAAAATTTTAAACCACTTTAGAGGAAAAGGTTTTGTACTTAAAAAACGTTCGGAAGTTTTAGGGATCATCAGCAAAGGAATGTTCTGTATTGCTGTTGCAGGCACACATGGTAAAACCACCACATCATCTATTGTAGCACATGTTTTAAAAGATACTGGCTACGATTGTACTGCTTTTTTAGGTGGAATAACCAGTAACTATAATAGCAATGTGCTTTTTGGTGAAAATAATGTGGTTGTGGTAGAGGCTGATGAATATGATCGGTCTTTTCTCACGTTACACCCTGATATCGCTGTGGTGACTTCGATGGACGCGGATCATTTGGATATTTACGGAGATAAAAGCCATCTCGAAGAATCTTTCCAGCTGTTTGCCGGTCAACTTAAAGCCGGAGGCATACTTTATGCGCACGAAGGATTGCCGCTTGAAAAAAGTATGAGTTATGCAGCAAGTTCAACCGCAACAGCAAGAGCTGAAAATTTAAGGGTAGAAGGTTCGAAGTTCGTTTTTGATTATACAGATAACAGCCATAGCATAAAAGATATCAGTTTAATGTTGCCTGGTAAGCACAACGTAGAAAATACAACCGTTGCCATGGCTATCGCCTTACAATTGGGTATTGAGGAGGAGAAAGTAAAACAGGCTGTTGCAAATTTTAAGGGCGTTAAACGGCGCTTCGAATATATTGTCAATAACGGCAATCAGATTTATATCGATGATTACGCACATCATCCTGAAGAACTGAAGGCTTGTTTTGATGCAGTGAGGCAATTGTATCCGAATAAAAAATTAACGGTAATTTTTCAGCCGCACCTGTTCACGCGGACGAGGGATTTTGCAGATGAATTTGCAAAAGTTTTAAGCACTGTTGACGAACTGCTGCTGCTGGAGATTTATCCCGCAAGAGAATTGCCACTTGAAGGTATAAACGCACAGTTTTTATTGGATAAAATCACTTTGGTAAATAAAAAAATATGTGGAAAAGATTTTGTGGTTCAGTATGTTAAGGACACAAAACCTGAATTAATTTTAACAGTAGGCGCGGGAGATATCGACACGATTATCGATCCCCTAAAAAATACTTTGAACAATGCTTAAAAGGATAAACTGGAGCGCAATTTTTACCGGCTTTGCCTGGCTGATCAGCCTGGCAGGAGTGGTGGTGCTTTTGGGTTTTATCAATGTGAAGAAACAGACAGTTAAATGTACCGATGTTAAGATCCTGATTCCAGGGGCAGATAATTTTATAGAGCGCGAAGAAATCGACGCTATTTTGAAAGAAGATCAGGGTGTGCTTTTAGGCCGTAACATCGAAAATATCAATATCCATAAAATCGAGAAAAAACTGCAGTCAAATCCGTATATCGGTTTCGCCAAAGTATATGTAGAAATGGATGGGGTATTGCACATTGAGGTAAAACAGCGTCAGCCTATTCTTCGCCTGTTAAATGAGAATGGACAAGATTTTTATATTGATAACGATGGATTAAAAATGCCTGTTTCAGCCAATTTTACGGCTAATGTGCTGGTGGCAACAGGTCATATCACCGAAGTTTTCGGGAGCAGGGTAGATACCTTACACACGCAACTGGCGAGAGATTTATATAAAACGGCACAATTCATTAAAAAGGATACACTATGGGATTCTCAGATTGAGCAGATTGTGGTTGATCAGAAAAATGATATCGAACTGATACCAAGAGTCGGTAATCAGCGTATCATTTTAGGCAATGCCGATTCACTTGAAAAGAAAATGAAAAACCTGTTGCTGTTTTATAAAAAAGCAATGCCTCAGGTGGGTTGGGACACTTATAGAACAATCAATATTAAGTATACAAACCAGATTGTTTGCGAAAGAAGAGATTCTACAGAATTAAGAAAAAAAGCCAAAACAATTTCTGCGGCAGATAGTTTGAGGATACAACGAAGTGTAACCGATTCATTAATCAAAAGTACAATTGTTGCTGCGATGGATGATCGTCCTGAAGCTGATCAAGAAAAAAAAGAAGAAATCAAAAAAACTGAAGTTCGAAAGGTTGAACCAAAAAAGGTTGAAGTAAAAAAAACTGAGCCTAAAAAGGTGGAGCCGAAAAAAACAACGGCAGTTAAAACAGAAGTAAAAAAGCCGGCCGTTACGTCGGCTACAAAACCAAAGGAAACGAAACCTGCGGATAAAAAAGAAAAGCCGAAGCAAACGGCAACAACACAGCCAAAGACGGCAAAATCTGAGGCTCAATTGAAAAAAGAGAGAGAAGCAAGAGAGAAAGAAATCAGAGCCCTGGAAAAACAGTATAAAACTCAGCAAAATTAACGAATATGGACAAGGCAAAATTTACCAGTCAGTCGCCCATCGTAGTAGGATTGGATATCGGTACTACAAAAATTTGTGTTATCGTTGGCCGTAGAACGCAACACGGTAAGATAGAAATCTTAGGAATAGGCAAGGCAGAATCGGCGGGAGTAACGCGTGGGGTAGTTTCTAACATTCAAAAAACAGTGCAGGGCATTGCCCAGGCAGTTGAGGTGGCGAGCGGACAATCTAATGTAGAAATACAGGTGGTAAATGTGGGTATCGCTGGTCAGCACATTAAAAGCTTACAGCACAGAGGAATTTTAACTAGAAGAGAATTAAACAACGAGATCGGTAAAAAGGATATTGATAAGTTGATTGATGATATGTTCAAGCTGGTAATGCCTCCGGGTGAGGAAATCATCCATGTATTGCCTCAGGAATTTACCATTGATAACGAGCCTGGAATTAAAGATCCGATTGGTATGGCTGGGGTTCGCCTTGAAGCTAACTTCCATATCATCTCTGGTCAGGTTACGGCCGTAAAAAATATCATCAAATGTGTAAACAATGCAGGCTTGCAAACTCAGGATTTAATTCTTGAGCCGTTGGCTTCATCTGAATCGGTGTTGAGCGAGGAAGAAAAAGAAGCCGGTATTGCATTGGTTGATATTGGTGGTGGTACTACAGATATCGCTATTTTTCATGAAGGTATCATCCGTCATACCGCAGTTATCCCTTTTGGTGGTAATAGTGTTACTGAAGATATCAGAGAGGGCTGCTCTGTAATGCGCAATCAGGCGGAGTTATTAAAAACACGTTTCGGTTCGGCATTGGCAGAGGAGAATAAAGAAAACGAAATTATTTGTGTACCTGGTTTACGTGGCCGCGAACCAAAAGAAATTTCAGTTAAAAACCTGGCTTACGTTATTCAGGCACGTATGGAAGAAATTATTGAACACGTATATTATGAGATCAAATCTTCCGGATATGAAAAGAAACTGATTGGTGGTATTGTAATTACTGGTGGTGGTGCACTGTTAAAACACTTATCTCAGGCGGTTGAATATGTAACCGGTTTAGATTGCCGTATCGGTTACCCGAACGAGCATTTATCTAAATATGAGGATATGCCTAAAGCCATTTACGACGATCTGAAAAGCCCAATGTATGCCACAAGTGTTGGTTTGCTGATTAAAGGAATCCAGAAAGCGGAAGAATTAATTGAAGAAATGAAACAACCTGGTGTTTTTGTAGAAAAACCAAAAACGGCTAAAGAAAAAGATAAACGTGGACCGGGCTTGTTCGATAAATTACTGGCGAAAACAAGAACTTTCATTCAGGATGATATGAATGTGAGTGATGAAGATTACCTTAAAAGCTAATTATTTTTCAACAAGGAAAGAGTTTTCCACATTCTTAACACTTGTGGAAAACGTCTGTTGAAAAAGTGTTAATATTACATGGAGTAATGAACAGAATTTAAAATTTTTAAACAACTGATTCATAAAGATATGCAGTTCGAAATGTTAAAAGATAAATCTTCAATCATCAAAGTTATTGGTGTTGGAGGTGGTGGCGGTAACGCAGTAAACCATATGTACCTGTCTGGTATTACTGGTGTGGATTTTATTATTTGTAATACAGATGCCCAGGCTTTGGAATCTAGCCCTATCCCTAATAAGGTACAGTTAGGCGCTAGTTTAACAGAAGGAATGGGTGCTGGTTCTATTCCGGAGGTTGGTAAAAACTCTGCTATAGAAAATATAGATGATATTAAAGCCATGTTGGGTAGTACCACCAAAATGCTTTTTATTACGGCAGGAATGGGTGGTGGTACCGGAACAGGCGCTTCACCAATTATTGCGAAAGCAGCTAAAGAACTTGACATTTTGACTGTTGCCATCATTACTACGCCATTTTCTTTCGAAGGAAAAAGACGTAAACTGCAGGCTGACGAAGGAATGGAAGAGTTGAAAAAATATGTAGATTCTTACCTGGTTATCTCAAACGATCGCCTGCGCGAAATCTTTGGAAACTTAACCTTGGGTTCTGCCTTTGGCCAGGCCGATGATATTTTAACAACGGCTGCAAAAGGTATTGCTGAAATCATTACGGTTCCTGGTTATATCAACGTGGATTTTAAGGATGTGCGTACCGTAATGAAAGATAGCGGTGTAGCCATCATGGGCAGTTTTGCTGCTGAAGGCGAAGATCGTGCATTACAGGCTGTAGAGGGTGCCTTGGCTTCTCCATTGTTAAAAGATAACGAAATTGAAGGTGCCCGTTATATTTTATTGAACATCAGTTCTGGTTTGCGTGAGGTAACGATGGATGAGGTTTCGATCATTACAGATTATATTCAGGAGAAAGCTGGCTTATCAGCAGACTTAATATGGGGTAACTGTACCGACGAATCTTTAAGCGATAAACTTTCTGTAACCATCATTGCAACAGGTTTCCAAACTTCAGAAGAACGTGTGCATGAAGAGAAAAATAAAAAGAAAATATCACTTTTAACACCAGAAGAAGCACCACTTGTTCGCCCCGTTGAGCCAGTAAATTCTTTCATTCAGCCTAAAGCAGCACCATCTTATGAGCCTGTTCTAAAAGCAAAGGAAGAAGTTTCGCAAGCAGATCTTTTTGGAGGTATGTTCAATAAATCGGAGCCGCAAAAAGTTCAGGAGCCGGAAAGTAATGTGGTTCGCCATACTTTAATTGAAGAAGAACCTCAGGTAGAAGAAGTAAAGGAAACCGGATTCGAGTTCGAAGTTAAATTGGCAGAAACCAATTTTGTGTTCGAAAAACCAGTAGCCCATGCTGCTCCTATGCCGCAGCCTGAGCCAGAAATCGAAATGCCGGTTGTTGGTTTAGATGACGACAAGAGTGACGAATCGATGGAAGAGCAATTGAAAAAATCTAAAGAGCGTATTTTACGTTTAAAAGATCTGAGTATGAAATTGCGTACAACCAATGGATTACAGGAGCTGGAAAACGAACCAGCTTACAAACGCAAGCAAATGCAGTTGCAACAAGTTCAACATTCTTCAGAATCGCAGGTAAGTAGGTTTACATTGAGTAATGATCAGGATGGTGGTACAGAGATCAGACCTAACAACTCTTTTCTGCACGACAACGTTGATTAAAGTCAGCCAAATATAATTATAAAGCCCCGTTGTAAAATCGGGGCTTTTTTGGCATAAAATTAGCGCGGTAAGATCTTAAAAAATCATTGGGTTGATTTTAAGACGAATAAAGCTTAAATTCGCAAAATTTCATTATAAAACACATACATACATTGGATATATTTGATAAGATAGCAAAGCACATGGGGCCTCTCGGCCAACATCAAAAATGGTCTCATGGGTATTTCTCATTTCCAAAATTAGAGGGAGAAATTGCACCACACATGCAATTCAAAGGAAAAGAGCATTTGGTTTGGAGTTTAAACAATTACTTAGGCTTAGCCAATCACCCTGAAGTTAGAAAAGCAGATGAAGAAGCTGCAGCTCAGTATGGTATGGCTTACCCTATGGGCGCCCGCATGATGAGTGGAAATTCTAATTTTCACGAGCAGTTGGAGCAGGAACTGGCCGCTTTTGTTGGTAAACCTGATGCATTTTTATTAAATTATGGTTACCAGGGGATGGTATCAATTATTGATACATTGGTTGATCGTAATGATGTGATTGTTTATGATGCCGAGTCACATGCTTGTATTATTGACGGGCTTCGTTTGCATATGGGTAAAAGATTTGTCTATCAGCACAACGATATCGACAGTGCCCGTAAACAATTGGAACGTGCTACCAAATTAACAAAAGAATCTGGCGGTGGTATTCTTTTAATTACCGAAGGTGTTTTCGGAATGAGCGGCGCTCAGGGTAAATTAAAAGAAATCGTCGACCTTAAAAAAGATTTTGAATTCCGTATTCTGGTTGATGACGCACATGGTTTTGGTACCATGGGTAAAACTGGTGCAGGTACACATGAAGCACAAGATTGTATCGAAGGCATTGATGTTTACTTTGGTACATTTGCAAAATCAATGGCAGGTATTGGTGCTTTTGTAGCTTCAACAGAAGAAATTACGAATTTCTTAAGGTACAACATGCGTTCGCAAACTTTTGCCAAAGCCTTACCAATGCCAATGGTAATTGGATTATTAAAGCGTTTAGAGTTGTTGAAAAGCAAACCAGAGCTTAAAGATAAATTATGGGAAATAGCTACCACCTTACAAAAAGGACTTCGTGAACGTGGGTTTGATTTAGGCGTAACCAATTCGGTTGTAACACCTGTTTTCTTAAAAGGGGAGCTTTCAGATGCCACAGCCATTACCTACGATTTACGTGAAAACTATAGCATCTTCTGTTCAATCGTGGTATATCCGGTAATTCCTAAAGGAATGATCGAATTGCGTTTAATCCCAACAGCTGTACACACGCTGGAAGATGTACAACGTACCTTGGATGCTTTTAGCGAAGTTGCCGAGAAGTTAGAAAACGGATATTATAAAGAGAATCTGTTCGCTACTGCTTAAGATCAATAGAAATTTTACAAAGCCCTTTAGACATGTTTAAAGGGCTTTTTTCGTTGGTTGTTTTTTTTAATAGCTTGTGTTCCAATTGTTTGTTTGCGATTTTTATGGATTATATGTTTATAAACCTGCTATATGTTGAAAAAAACGGTTTAGTAAGCTGTTTTTTATTGTTCCAAAAGTTTTTTTATTTCCTTAAACCCTTTAAATTAGATAATTAAAACTAAAAACCTTAAGAACCAAAGTAGTAATCAAAATGAAAAAATTCGAAGAAGTAAAAAGTTTAGTGGCGGCTTTAGAAGCTGATGCAGACAAATTTTATAACAAAGGCAACAGCGCAGCCGGAACCCGTATACGTAAAGGTATGCAGGATCTGAAGAACCTGGCTCAGGCCATCCGTTTAGAAGTTCAGGAAACAAAAAATAAAGCTTAAGCAATTTTAAATAAATATGATACCAGATGGCCTCTTTATTCGAAGAGGCCATTGTTTTTATCAGACAAAATTAAATCATCGCGATTCCCTTATCCTACCATGAAAAAACTAATTCTACTCATATTGCTTGGTTGTACACAATTAATGTATGCTCAGGAAAATTTAAATTTTGGTCGTCAGAAAGAAATTATATCACCGCAAGCGAATCCTGATGGTACTTTTACTTTCAGGCTTAAAGCACCAAATGCCAGGAAGGTAGAAATACAGGGTGATTTTTTGGTTTCGAAGCCAAACACGCCACCCATGCAGGAAATGAAATTGGGAACAGATAGTGTTTGGACCTATACTTCGGCAGTTTTACCTTCGGAACTTTACAGTTACAGTTTTATTGTTGATGGTTTAAAGATCCGGGATCCAAACAATGTTTACCTGATCAGAGATGTATCTTCTGTTGTCAATGTGTTTCTAGTGGGAAATGGCAAGGCAGATTTATATATGGTTAAAGATGTACCGCATGGAACGGTGGCAAAACGTTGGTATCAATCCGCCGGGCTTAAAACCAGTCGAAGACTTACTGTTTATACGCCGCCAGGTTATGAAGCATCGAAAGGGAATTATCCGGTTTTATATCTGTTACATGGTGTTGGAGGGGATGAAGAAGCTTGGATGCAACTTGGTAGAGCTTCTCAGATTTTAGATAACCTCATCGCTGCTGGCAAAGCCAGGCCGATGATTGTGGTGATGACTAATGGCCACACCAGTAACACCGCTGCCCCTGGAGAATCATCAAAAGGACTCTATAAACCGATTATGATGACACCTGATGTTTTTAATGGCGATATGGAATCCTACTTTAAAGAAATTATCGGTTTTACAGAGGAAAACTACCGTACCGGTAAAATGCAGAATGATCGGGCCATTGCAGGTTTATCAATGGGAGGATTTCATTCCCTGTATATATCGGCCAATTACCCTAAAACTTTTGGTTATGTAGGTTTATTTTCTCCGGCAATATTACCACCGGCCAGTGCAGCAAGCCCTGTCTACAAAGATTTGGATTTGAAGCTGGAAGCGCAAAAGAAAAATGGCTATAACTTATATTGGATTGCGATAGGCAAAACAGATTTCTTATATAAAAATGTGAGTGAGTTTAGAAAGAAGCTTGATGGAATGCGCTTCAAATATGATTATCAAGAAAGTGAGGGCGGGCATACCTGGTCGAACTGGCGGGATTATTTATCAGCATTTACGCCAATGTTGTTTAAATAATTCCCACCAAAAGAAGAAGCCTTCCAGATTTTGAATCTGGAAGGCTTCTTATGATTTAATCACGCAATTAAGCCGTTTGAATTATTTTATCAAGTTCAGCAATAATTAATTGTTCTAAAGATGATGAAGCTTTTATCAGCGGTAATCTCACCGTGTCTCCACAAATATTTAAATGTTTCAAAGCAACTTTAATTCCTGCCGGATTTCCTTCAGCAAAGGCTAAACGCGTAAACTCTATCAAACTTAAATGGGGAGGATTAGCCGCTTTAAATTCGCCTTGCAAACATAAATTAACCATATCTGTAAACGGTTTTGGAACCGCATTTGCAATTACGGAAATTACCCCCGACGCTCCTAAAGCAATCATGGGTAAAGTAACCGGATCATCACCAGATATTAAAAGAAAATCTGCGGGCTTATCTCTCATGATCTGGTTAAACTGATCAAAGCTCCCTGATGCTTCTTTAGTGGCAATAATGTTTTTAAAATCATGCGCAAGTCTGCAAGTCGTTTCCGAACTCATGTTGCTTCCGGTGCGGCCCGGCACATTATATAAAATCAAATCTAAAGGAGAAATTTCAGCTAAATGTTTATAGTGCTGATAAATGCCTTCCTGAGTAGGTTTGTTGTAATAAGGACTAACGGATAAAATTGCGCTATAGCCTGTAGTGTCGAAAGATTTAATATCCTCAGCCACAGCCAAAGTATTATTGCCACCAATACCTGCAACCAGCGGTAATCTGTTATTGTTAATTTCAGCAGTATAAGCCCACACCTTCTTCTTCTCGTCTTTGGTCATTGTAGCGGTTTCGCCGGTTGTACCTAAAGAAACGAGGTAATCTATCCCTCCTTCTACCAAATGATTAATCAGGTTTTTTAAGCCATTATAATCAACTGATCCATCTGTGTTGAAAGGCGTAACTAAGGCTACACCAGTACCCTGAAATTTGTTCATTTTTAATTTATAATTATTGAATTTTGAATGTGAGATTGAATGAATGCTTTGTACAGTCTATCATCCACTCATTCAATCACTCTTTCACTTTATTTTATCATTTCCAATAGCTCAGCATCGCTGATGATCGGAACATTTAGTTTATTTGCTTTTTCCAGTTTGGATGGCCCCATGTTATCACCTGCCACCAGGTAATTCAATTTGCCAGAAATACTGCTCAGCATCTTGCCTCCATTGGCCTCAATCATATCTTTGAGCTCATCACGGCTAAAGTTTTCAAAAACGCCCGAAATTACGAATGTTTTTCCAATAAGTCTATCACTATCAAGCGTAATTACTTTTTCTTCAATTTCAAACTGCAATCCGGCTAATTTTAATAATTCTACCTGTCGTAAATGCTCCGGTTTTCCGAAATACTCAACAATGCTTTCCGCAATGCGCTGTCCGATCTCATCAATGGCGATTAATTCTTCTACAGTAGCCTTCGATAGATTATCGATATTTTTTACACCAGCGGCAGTTTTTCTAGCAACTGTTTCGCCAACATAACGGATGCCTAAGCCAAAAAGCACTTTTTCGAACGGCATTTCTTTAGATTTTTCAATACCGTTAAGCATGTTTTCTATTGAGCGTTCTCCAAAACGGTCTAAGGTTTTGAGCTGATCAGATTTTTGATACAAAGTGTATAAATCGCTAATGTGATTTACAAGACCATGTTTGTAAAAGGTTTCGATAGTTTCATCTCCAAGTCCGTCAATATTCATGGCCTTGCGTGAAATAAAGTGCTGGATTTTTCCAACAATCTGCGGCGGACAACCTTCATCATTAGGGCAGTAGTGTACTGCTTCCCCCTCTCTCCTGATTAATTCTGTTCCACATTCGGGGCAGTTGTGCAAATACTGAACCTTTGTAGCATGAGGCAAGCGCTTAGCTACATTTACCTTGATAATTTTTGGGATAATCTCACCACCTTTTTCGACGTAAACGGTATCACCTTCATGTAAGTCTAAACGATCTATTTCGTTTGCATTGTGTAGGGTAGCCCGTTTAACGGTGGTGCCAGCCAATAAAATAGGTTTCAAATTGGCAACCGGTGTAACTGCACCTGTTCTGCCTACCTGATAGGTTACTTTTTCTAAAACGGTTTCAACCTCCGCTGCTTTATATTTATATGAAATGGCCCAACGTGGAGATTTTGAGGTGAAACCCAATTCCTGTTGCTGCGCATAACTGTTTACTTTAATTACAATACCGTCGATGTCATAACTTAGTTTAAAACGTTCATTTTCCCAATGATGGATAAATTCCAGTACGGCATCGATATTAGCAACCAGGCGGTTATGTTCGCAAACATGGAAACCCCAATCTTTTACGGCAGTTAAGCTTTCCCAATGGGTTTTAAATTCATTTTTATCGGTATACAGGAAATAAATAAAGCCATCCAAAGGTCGTTTGGCCACTTCTTTGCTATCCTGCATTTTTATGGTGCCTGATGCAAAGTTCCTGGGGTTTGCATAAGGGATTTCACCAAGTTCTTCGCGGGCCGCATTTAAACGTAAAAATGCCGCTTTGTGCATAAAAATCTCCCCACGGATTTCGAAATGATCAGGTGCTACCGCAGATTTGATCTGATGTGGAATGGTATGGATCGTTTTTACATTATTGGTTACGTCATCGCCTTTTGTGCCGTCGCCTCGGGTAACTGCACGCAAAAGTTTGCCATTTTCATAAGTAAGACTGATAGACAGGCCATCAAATTTTAACTCACATACATATTGGAAATTATCGCCAATGGCTTTACGGATGCGTTCGTCAAAATCACGAAGATCCTGTTCATTATAGGTATTCCCCAATGATAGCATGGGGTATTTATGTTTTACCGTAACAAAATTTTTGGTAATGTCGCCACCTACACGCTGGGTTGGCGAATTCGCGTCGGCAAAATCAGGATTTGCTTTTTCTAGCTCGGCAAGATGCTTTAATTTTTTATCAAACTCATAATCGCCAATGGTAGGCATGGCCAGCACATAATAATTATAATTGTGCTGGTTTAATTCGGCCATCAGGGCATCCATTTCTTGTTTTATTGCAGTTAGCGACATAAGACAAAGATAGAAAAAGGAGCAGAGTGATTAATATTTTAGTTGCAAAAGCTGTAAATCTACTTTCTTGCTAAAAATGCCCATACGTTCCACAAATGGAATAACAAAGCTATTATTTAGCCAGCTGATTGATTCTGTATCGGCATAATAAGAACTTTTAATATCATCTTTCGGAATCATATTGATCTTATTGATTGTGCCCGATCCGAGATCCATTTCAGCGTACATAGTAGCAACAGAACCACCATCTGATTGATTAGCCAAGATACGAAGTGTATTCCCTATTTGGTTAAATGATGCATCCGAACCTTCTCCCGTACTACGGCTTAAGTAAGTGCGTGGAATAAATTGGTGATAAAGCGGTTTCATCTGGGTATCATATCCATTCATCAGTACTGAACCTTCGGAAGTAAAAGAACCACGACTGCTCGAAATGCTGTATTTTGGAGAAATAGTAACGAGTAGTATATTGTTGTATTCTGAAATATGTCTGATGTTCAAGTATTTAATGTCGGAAAAATCAAGGTCGTCGAATTTCTTATTGAATGGTACAAAAGATTTTTGTAGCTCTTTAAGGTGGACTTTATCAAACACTTCTTTTGTAGAAGTAAAGGTTCCATTATTAAAATCGATTCTTGCGATCAACGTAGAGCGTTCTTTGTTCGCATTTTTATAGAATATACCAATATAATTAATCAATGGTTTTTTACTGCTTGCAAAAGTAATTGAGGAAACATCATCCTGATTAAAAGCATCAACAGGAATACTTACTGTTTTGAGCGGGCTCGGGCTACTGCTTAGATAAATCGCTACATTACATTTGCCTTTGGAAGCATCTACAGTACTGACAATAAAGCTCCCGTCATCACCATAAGACGCTTTCCAGGTATCTCCATCTGGCATGTCAGGCTCCATTTTTTGAATTTGTTCCAGTTTATCATTAAAATCAATTACCGTATAGCTTTGAGATTCGTTGAAATCCTTTTCCATTTTAAGTGCGGTGAAAAAGCCTACTACTGGTAAACCAATATGTACTTTACGCTCTAACCCTGTTAGTCTTGTCGCCATTTTAAAATAAGCGCCATTTTCAGAAAAAAAGAATTCCGGTGTTTCCACAAAATCCTTACTTCCGTCATAAATTATCTTTTCAGTAATTAGTTTGCCTGTTTTTTCTTCTAAAAGATAGGTTTTGAACTGATTGGAAAAACTTTTAAAGTAGCTGCGATCTGTGGCAGCAATAACCATAATGTTATTTTTGAATTTTCCGATCGCCATTGGAAAACCAGAAAGTTCGGTAAGCCACTTTTGGCTCAGCTTATCATCAATTGTAACCACGGCGAAGTCGGCTTTAGGTACATCAACAATCATGGCAATGGCGTTGCCTGATAAATCTACTTTTGTGCCGTACCTGTTATCATAAGAAGCCCTGATGTTCCATGTTGGTTTTTTAATAACATTAATCTGCTGTTGAGCGAAGGTATTAAACTGCAATAAGATGAGCAATACGGAGAGAATTAGTTTAATTTTCATTTAGTTATCTGGTTTTTGCGCAAATATATCAAAATAATCAAACCAGTTTTTCCTCAATCTCCCTAAATATATCCATAAAATCCTTTTCTAAAACTGTTTTAAAAATCCCTAATGCTAAGGTAAGCTGCTGCAGTTGTTTTTCATCCAATGTTTCAGGCCAAAGCCGCATGCAGATCCGGTTCAGGGCATAACTGATGTTTTCTAGCTTCTGGTAACTCAAAAGATATTTGCTGCTGATAAACTTTTCCAAAAAATTAAAGAATATCTCAGGATTTTTAAGGTTACAGTGTGCCAGGAAATCACTTAACGATTCTTCTTTTACCGCACTCAGCTTTTCATAAAAATGCTTTACCTGAATTAAATTATGTTCAATCAATAAATGATCTAACAATAACTCCAGGCCGATGTGCGCTAGGAAAGATGGTCGAACAGGGGTATTTTCGACAATGGGCTTAATGTGCTGTTTAAGCTCAGTGGTTTTCTCCAGGAAGAAATTTGACGAATGAAAAAGCAGGTCAACAGCTAAATGTCTTTTCCAGCCAAGCAGCAGATTTTCTTCATCTGGATTTCCTTTAAACAGGAACTCATTCTTCTGAGGGTATAAATTGGACTCTTTTGCCGCATTTTTAACCAGATCTGGCAAAACCGTTCCCATTACCACATTGGCATCATTATTTGTCCGGTCGAAATAATAATGGGATAAAAAGTTCATCCTGCAAGGTAATGTTTTCTGGTATAGTTGAAAAGGCAGCCTTCAATTATGATAACTGATTTACAAAACCAACTAATTTGCTTTAAACTAAGCGAAAATTTTATCTTTGCACGCACATTATTAAAGTGTTTGTACAATGACGAATTTTGTTGAAGAGTTAAGGTGGCGTGGCATGCTGCATGATATTATGCCGAATACGGAGGAAAAGTTAAACGAGGGTATGACTTCTGGTTATATCGGGTTCGACCCTACTGCAGATTCGTTGCACGTTGGTCACTTAACGCAGATCATGACACTGATTCATTTTCAAAATGCTGGTCACAAGCCATTTGCTTTGGTTGGCGGTGCCACCGGTATGGTGGGCGATCCGTCAGGTAAATCTGATGAACGTAATCTTCAGACCCCTGAAATGATTGAGCACAACCTGAAAGGGATGAAAAAGCAACTGGCTAAATTCTTAACATTTGAAGAAGGTGGAAATGGTGCAGTAATGGTTAACAATGCCGATTGGTTTAAGGATATGAATCTTTTCACCTTTATCAGGGATGTAGGTAAACACATTACCGTAAACTATATGATGGCTAAAGATTCTGTAAAAAAGAGATTTAGCGGAGAAGGTGAGGGAATGTCTTTTACAGAATTTACATATCAGTTAATTCAAGGTTACGATTTCTATCATTTATATAAAAACAACAATTGTATTCTGCAAATGGGAGGTTCTGATCAATGGGGTAACATTACCACAGGAACAGAATTAGTGCGCAGAATGGGAGGTGAGAATGCTAAAGCTTACGCTTTGACGACGCCTTTAATTACAAAAGCAGACGGATCTAAATTCGGAAAATCTGAAGGTGGAAACGTTTGGTTGGATGCTGATAAAACTTCTGTTTATAAA
>Ga0182008_10000770_pt1 | contig 22485 bp, 20 predicted proteins | sample Sormic07211129_1_FD_120482 | JGI IMG/M metagenome (GOLD analysis project Ga0182008, IMG submission 120482) | Rhizosphere microbial communities from Sorghum bicolor, Mead, Nebraska, USA - 072115-129_1 metaG | ecosystem: Host-associated > Plants > Roots > Rhizosphere | place: USA: Nebraska...
GGCCATGCAACGGACAAGAGCCAGGTAGGCCATCTCGCATCGGGGGTGCCGGGATCGGTAGCGGGCCTCACGGCGGCGCTCGCGCGGTATGGGACGATGCCGCTGGACAAAGTGATGGCGCCCGCGATCCGCCTTGCAGACAGCGGATTCACGGTGGAGCGCGCGTTCGAGGAATCGGTGCGCGGCAACTCCGATCGCATCGCGCCGTACGCCGGCGCCGCCGTGTTCATGCCGAACGGGCAGCCGCTCGCTGTCGGAGCGAAGCTGAGGCAGCCGGCGCTCGCGAACACGCTTCGCGCCATTGCCAGTAGTGGCGCGGCCGCTTTCTATACGGGACCGATTGCCGACGCGATCGTAGCGGAGATGAAGCGCGGCGGCGGCATCATCACGAAGGAGGACCTGGCGCGCTACGCTCCGCAGTGGCACTCGCCGCTGAGCGGCACCTACCGCGGGTACACGCTCCTCGTCATGCCTCCGTCCTCATCGGGCGGCATCACCGTGCTCGAGACGCTCAACATGCTCGAGCAATTCCCTCCCGCGCGCGCCGGGAGTACTCTGAGCTACCATCTCATGACGGAAGCGCTGCGGCGTGCATTCATGGACCGGAACACGAAGCTGGGCGATCCGGCGTTCGTGCGCGTTCCGGTCACGGAGCTCACCAGCAAAGAGTACGCTCGCGAGCGCGCCGCATCGATAGACCCGGAGCGCGCCTCGCGGACGGGCGCGTTTGCCGGAACAAAGAGTGAGGGCACCAACACCACCCACTACTCGGTGGTGGACGAGCACGGGAACGCCGTCGCCACGACCACGACGCTCAATGATCTGTACGGATCGGGTGTGTACGTGCCGTCGGCGGGATTCTTCCTGAACGATGAGATGGATGACTTCACGGTGCGAAGCGGACAGCCGAACATGTACGGGCTCGTGCAGGGTGAGCTCAATTCGATTGCGCCCGGCAAACGGATGCTGAGCGCGATGTCGCCCACGATCGTGCTGGATCCGAAAGGGCAGCTGCTCATCGTGATCGGCTCGCGGGGCGGCCCGCGCATCATCACGAGCGTGGCGCAGGTGATCGTGAACGTGATCGATCATCACATGACCTACGCGGACGCGATGGCCGACCCGCGAATCCACCACCAGGCGTGGCCGGATGAGCTGCGCTACGAGCCGAATGGACTGAGCTTCGCCACCGTGGACTCACTGCGCCTGATCGGCCATAAGATCGAGACGGCGACATTCGCGCCGGACGGATACGTGGGCCGGGTGATCATGGTGGGCCGAACGGACGCGGGCTGGGAAGGCGTGGTCGATCCGCGTACGAGTGGAGGGGCCGCGGGATATTAGCGCGGCCCGCACGCTCGCGACGGCCGAGGCCGCGCGAGCGTGGGGCGAAATCGCTACTCGCTCTGGATCTGGGCGGGAGCGTTCAGATGGATCTTGATGTTGCCACCGACCGGCACGCAGCCATCGTAGCCCGCAGTGCCCATCGCGACGGCCGTGCCGGCGGCGGCACCCGTCGCCGCGCCGATGACCGTGCTCTTCGTGCTGTGTCCAATGATCGAGCCGATGATGCCGCCGACTACGGCCCCGCCGCCGACCTTCACCGCGTCCGACTTCGTGCTCGCGTTGCGCACCTTGTCCACGTCGACATGATCGATCGAGGCGTCGATCGGAAAGCTCTTGTCGCCCCACGTCAGATTCGTGACGTTGAAGGTCATCTGAATCGGGTCGCCGGTTTTGGTGCTCTGCTTGAGCTGCGAAATCTGGATTACCGCCTTCGCGCCCGCCGGAATCGCGACGCCATTGCTCCCGGTGACTGCTTCGTTCACCGTGGCCGTGAACTTGTCTCCGACGTGATTCGTGTTCGTGCACACACGGTCGGTGGACGTGAGATTGATGGCCGTGCCGCTCGCGATGGTACCGACCGCCGCCTCGCTACCGGCCTTGCCGGTCACGACCGTGTTACCACTGGCAGTCGTCCTCGAGGTGGTGGTTGAGCCTGCGGGCGAGGTCGATCCGGTTGTGGAACGGCGCGTGTGCGTCGGTGCCGGCGCACGCGGGGCCGGGGCGGGGGCCGCCGCCGGAGCAGCCGCGGGAGCAGGCGGCGCGTCGTTGAGCTGAGGCTGCGAGGCGGAGTCGCGATTCGCCATCTGCAGGTCGCGCGCGTACGCGGTGGAGTCCTGCGTGAGTTGCGCGTTATCGGATTTCTTGCACGCGCCCATCAACAGCGCGGACGTCAGCGCGACAGGCGTAAGCCACCGAGTAATGGACATGTAGAGCTCCTTCGGGTAGTGAGTCATAGCAACGTAAAGGCAATCCGCATGCCGCGCATGGGTTCGCCGGCCGGTGACACCGGATCACGACGGATAATACCCTCCACACGCATCAGGGGTGCGTGATTCCGGTCACTCACGGACCGTATCCGAGCGCGATGGTACGCAAAATACATTGGAATAAGCACTCGCTGCCGGTATCATATATCGATGACACGCGCCTACGTAGATGACGTTTCGGCGGAACGACTGTCCTCACTCCAGGAACAGAACCTGGAGCTTTCGAGGGTGGTCGCCGAACTCCGCAATGAGGCCGCACTCCGGACACAGTTTCTATCCAACATTTCGCACGATCTGCGTACGCCACTGACCGCGATCATCACGCACGGAGAAATCCTGCGCGACGGCATCCTGGGGGAGCTCACGCCGCGGCAGAAGGAAAGCGTGAGCGGGATCATCGGCGGAGGGCGCCAGCTACTGGACATGATCGGCGAGATTCTGACCTACGCGCGGGGGGCCGCGAACCAGCTCACCCTGACACGCAGCGAGTTCAGCATCGAGTCCGTCGTCGATCAGGTGTGCGCGATGAACGAGTCGCTCGTCGCGAAGAAGGGGCACGCACTGTCCGTCTCCATCGAACCGGGGCTTCCGCCGCTCTATGCGGATCGCGAGAAGATCGCACACGTGCTCGGAAACCTCCTCGGCAACGCGATCGACTTCACCTTACCCGGGGGACGCGTCTGGATTCGCTGCACGCGCGCGCCGCACTCGGAGCGGGGACAGGCGATGCTCATCGAGGTGGGGGACAGCGGCATCGGCATCGCCCCCGAGCACCACGAGCTCGTCTTTCGCGAGTTCGCGCAGGTGGACGCCTCCGCATCGCGGCAGCACCACGGCACGGGACTCGGCCTCGCAATCGCCCGCAAGTTCGTGGAGCTGCACGATGGCCGCTTGTGGGTGGAAAGCATTCTCGGAGCAGGAAGTCGCTTTTTCTTCACGCTACCGGTGCGCGGCACAACCTGAATGCTTCCGCACATCCTGCTCGTCGAAGACAATGCGTTCGTCATCGGCGCGCTGCGATTGCTGCTCGAGGCAACCGGCCACCGCGTCAGCGACGCAAGCAGCCTCGCTGCCGCCGTACGTGTGCTGAGCACGGATCCGCCGGATGTCGTGCTGCTCGACATCACACTTGGTGACGAGGACGGGCTCGCACTGATGTCGTCGCTCGATGCCAGCGACCCGCGACGGCCGATTGTCGTTGCGGTCACCGGCCACGACGATCCCGCGACACTCGAGCGATGCACGCGCTCCGGCTGCCGCGCGGTACTCGTGAAGCCCATTCGGCCACTCAAGCTCAAGTCGCAGATCGCGGAGTGGCTCGGCGAGCGCGCCGTGGCCTAGAGTCGCGTGCGCAGTGCGTCGGGGGTGAGCGCTTGCAGCCATCCCGCGAGCACGGTGAAATAGTTGGTGACCAGCAGCAGCCCCGCAGCAATGAGCACCACGCCGCCAACACGATTCACCCACTTCATCGCACCATGAAAGCGGGCGAACGTCGCGAGAAAGCGGTCAATCGCGAGTGCCGCGACGATGAAAGGGATCGCGAGTCCTGCCGAATACGCCGTGAGGAGGAGCAGGCCGCGATGCAGATCCGCCGTGCTCGATGAATAGATCAGAATCGAGCCCAGGATGGGGCCGATGCAGGGGGTCCAGCCCGCGCCGAATGCGAGACCGACGACCACCGTGCCGAGATAGCCGAGCGGCTTGTCCGCGAGATAGACGCGCTTGTCCTGCGACAGCAGGCGAACGTTGAAAGCGCCGAGAAGGTAGAGTCCGAAGACGATGATGAGGGCGCCGCCGATTCTGGCGATCCACGCGCGCGCCACGAAGAGCACGCGACCGAGTACACTTGCGGTGGCGCCGAGCGCGATGAATATGAGTGAGAAGCCGAGCACGAACAGGAGCGCGTGTACGAGCGCGGTGCGTCGAGCCGTGCGCACTTCCTCGAGGCTCATCTCGGTGATGAACGTGACGTAGCTCGGAACGAGCGGAAGCACACAGGGGGAAAGAAAGCTGAGCAATCCGGCCGAGAACGACACGAGCAGCCCGAATGAGGCTGGACTTTCCACACTACCTCCGGGTTTGGATCGGCGGGAACACCGCCGCATGGGGCCACTGCTCAGGCGGTATTACGACCTGAAGTATCGCGCATTTCGACGGGAGAGTCGAACTCGCGACGGGCGGCGTGGCATCGTGGCGCTCCAGATCGATGCCCTGTCGTACGCCGATCTGCGCCGAGCGATGGCACTGGGTTACTGCCCGACGATCTCCCGGCTGCTGCGCGATGAGGGATTTCATCTCAGGCGCTGGTTCAGCGGGCTTCCGTCCGCGACGCCGTACTGTCAGGCGGGAATCTTCCATGGGGAGAATGCCGGAATTCCCGCCTTCCGCTTCTTCGACAAGGCCACGCGACGGGTGATCACCTGCAACGCGCCGCACGGTGTACAGTACATCCGTGACCGGATCCACGCACCGGGCGCGCTCGCGAACGGCTCCAGCTACGTGAATCTGCTCGACGGGGATGCGCGCACGGTGGCGTTCACCGTTGCGACGCGCGAGAAGATGTCCGTGTACCGGCGCCTCGGGGGCACGCGCATGCTGCTGCTCGTCGCGATCCATCCGATTCGCGTGCTGCGCATGGCGTTCCAGTCCGTGGTGGAGTGGTTGCGCGAAGAGTGGGAGCGCGCCGCGGCGACGCTGGCCTCGCGGACGACGCATTCGGAGGGGATTTTCCCGTTCGTGCGCATTCTGAGCAACGTCATCGTTCGCGAGCTGCAGACGATGGCGATCGTGCTCGACGTGTGGCTCGGCGTGCCCGTCATCTACAGCACGTACATGCAGTACGACGAGCTCGCGCACCACTTCGGACCATCGAGCACCGGTGCGCTCAGCGACTTGAAGCGGACGGATGCGCGCATCGCCGAGATCTGGCGGATGATTCAGGACGGCGCACCGCGGCACTACGACCTGGTGATTCTCTCGGATCACGGGATGACGCCGGCCAAGAGCTATCGTGTGCTATTCAGGGAGTCGCTGGGGAGCACGGTCACGCGGCTGATGTCGAGCGGCCCCGCGGCCGCTGCGGACGCGAGCTCGCGGAATGCCGACGTGCTGACGAGTGCGAGTGAGGACAGCGAGTACGCGGACGTGGGGCCCGGCATCGTCGAGAGCGTGGCGCAGCTGTCGCGGCGACGGCACAAGGGATGGCGGCGGGCGATGCGCTCGGTGCGTGACTGGCTGCGGAGCCGTTACGGCCTCCGAGAGATCGTCTTCCCGGAGAAGTACCGCGTGGACGCGCGGCACGAGCTCGTGGTGACGTACAGCTCGTGCCTCGCGCTCATCTACTTCGATGACACGTCGGATCAGCTCGAGCGCGAGGACATCGTGAGCGTGCCGCGACGCGCGTATCTGTATCGCGCGCTGCTCGAGCATCCGGGCATCGGTCTGGTCGCGACGCGCAGCGAAAAGGGGGTCGAGCTCGAGAGCCCGCGCGGACGTGCGGTGATCGAGCATGGGAGCGAGGAGGTGACGGTGATTCAGGGAGAAAATCCGCTGGCGAGTTACGGCACCTCGGACTCGGTGGTGCGCGCGGTGCGGGATCTCGTTCTACAGGCGAATTCGGGTGACATGGTCCTGTTCGGCGCCTTCGATGGCTACGACATCGTGTCGTTCGACGACCAGGTGGGTGCGCACGGAAGCGCGGGCGGAGATCAGGTGTATCCGTTCATCATCACGCCGCCCGATCTCGATCTGAGCGGCGAGGTGATCGAGGATGCGCGCGATGTGCATCGGGTCGTGATGTCGCGATACGTGTGAAGCGCGGCGCGCCTCACATCACCCCGTTGCCGAGCTCCACGGCTCGTCCGCCACGATCGCGCGCAGATCCGCGGCGCTCATGCGCTCCGGCTCCTCCGCGTCTCCCGCGCGCTCCAGCACGCCGCGAACCACCTCGTCCACGGTCACGGTTGGCGCGTCCGCCTCTTCAGTGATGTCCATCTCCCACTTGCCGCGCTCCTGCCCCTTGAGCGCGAGTCGATAGCGCGCGCGGTAGACCGTTCGGCGTGCCTCGCTTCCCTCCGCCTCGATCTCCGGTCGCAGCGCCACCACGGCGATCGCGCTCTCGTTCCCACCCTGCCGGATCGACGCGAACAGATGGAGCTCCTCGATGCGGTCGACCGGCAGCTGCTCCGCGATTTCCTTCAGGAATCGCTCGCGCCCCTCGGCGACGATCTTCTTCATCGCGCTCTGGCGGTGGCCGCGGATTCGCGCGGCAGCTGCGCACGACGCGCATCGAGCTCTCGCTCGACATAGAGCTTCAGGATGTGCATGAAATCCTGTGCGTTCGTGACCACCCCGAACGCCTGATGCGTCCCGCGATCCTTCAGCTTGCTCACCACGAACTCCGATGAATCGACGCAGATCGTCGGCAGCTCGCGCAGCGTCCCGTCGGGCTCAGTCACGAATGCGGGAAGCATGTTGCCGGTAGCGATCGCATGTAGCGCGGTGGCGATGAGAATGGCCATGGTGGCCTTGACCGTGTGCGCCTTCATGGCGTCCTGCGCCTGCGCCATGTCGTTCAGCACACCGGGAAGCGGCCCATCATCGCGAATGGAGCCGGTGAGCACGTATGGCACCTTGTGCACCACGCACGCGTGCATGATTCCATCCGTGATCGTGCCGTTCGCCACCGCGGCCTCGATCGAGCCCGCCGCGCGCACCCTGTTGATCGCGCGCATGTGCAGCCCGTGTCCGCCCTCGGTCGAGCCACCCTGCGAGTCCATGCCCAGCGTGGTCTTGAAGATCGACGCCTCGATATCGTGCACGGCGACCGCGTTGCCCGCGAGCAGCGCGCCCACGAAGCCGTTCGCGATGAACCACGCCATGTCCGCACGCGCGCGCGAATGCACGAGGGCCGGTCCCGTGACCCAGATGGGATAGCCGCCGCGCTCCCGCTCCTCGATCAGCAGATGCGCCATCAGCGCGTAGTCGATCGGCTTCTCGCGCGAGACCTCGCTCGACATGAACTTGAACTCGCCCTCGGCGCTGTCGCCGAAGAATGCCTGCGCGTGCACGAGAATTCCTTCGCTTCCATCCTCCGCCGCACCAACGGCGATCAGCTCGCCCTTCTTGACGCGCCGCATCTCGCGAATCCACAGCTCGCCGTCCTTGGCGAGCATGAGCACTCCGTCCATCCGCGGCTCCCGCGGCATCTTCCACTCGCCCTTGATGCGAACGTAGGTGGGAAGATTGGTCGTCGAGAAGAAGCCTTCGGGGAGCACACCGTCGGCGGGCGCGGGGACGAAGCGCGCATCGGGGGCGCTCGCGAATCGGGGCGCCGTCAGGTCGGGATGAAGAAATGTGGGCACGCCTAAAGCTACTGAGGGGCCGGCGGCCGCGGCAGGTCAGAGCAGCGAGACGGGATCCCTGTCGAACGCCACACGGAGCGAATGTGATGACGGCACTGTAAATCGCTCGACGAAGTATCTGCCGACCCTGGACAGCGAACTCGCGCGCTGACTCTTGAGGAGCAGGTGCCATCGCCAGCGCTTCTTGATGCGATCGACCGGGCACGGTGCGGGACCCACTACGGTGACCTCGCTTATCTCCTGCGTCGTGAGCAGCGCGCGCAGCCACTCGGCCGCGTCGAGTGCGAGATCGGCAGTCGCCTGCTCACGCATTCCACTGAAGATCACGTTGGCCATTCTGATTGCCGGCGGGTACGGCGGATTGCGCCGGGCGGGCGATTCCTGGCTCACGAATGCCAAATAGTCGTGCGTGACGGCACACTGAACTGCATGGTGGGTTGGTACACGAGTCTGGATAATCACCTCGCCGCCCTTCGGGCCCCGACCCGCACGTCCGGCCACCTGGCTCAGTAGCTGGAAGCTCCGCTCCGACGCCCTGAAGTCCGGAAGGTTGATGCCGATGTCTGCATCGATCACACCCACCAGCGTTACGTTCGGGAAGTCGAGCCCCTTCGCGATCATCTGTGTGCCGAGCAGAATCTCGACCTCGCCTCGGCCCACGCGATCCAGGATCTCCGCGTGAGCCCACTTCCCGCTCGTCGTGTCCACATCCATTCGCGCGATACGTGCGTACGGGTACCGCTCGGCGATCAGGCGCTCGACCTGTTGCGTACCGAGTCCGCGTTGCCGCACCGTCGCGCCTCCGCACTTTCGGCAGACGGTCTCCGGCATTTCCTCGTGCAGGCAGTAGTGGCAGATCAGCCGCTCCGGGCTGCGGTGATAGGTGAGCGTTATGCTGCAGTTCGGACAGCTCCGCACCGTGCCGCAGGCATCGCACTGCAGAAACGATGCGTAGCCGCGCCTGTTGAGCAGCAGGATACTCTGCTCGCCGCGCTGCAATCGCTCCCCCAGCGCCGCCTCGAGCGGCTCGCTGAACACGAAGCGGAACGGCATTCGCGATGGGTCCACCTGCTGCGCGTTTGCCGGCCGCTGTGAGTGTCGCAGGTCCACGACCTCCACGTTCGGGAGCCGCGCTGCGCCCACACGCTCCGGAAGCGAGAGCAACGTGTACTTTCCCTGCGTCGCATTTTCCCAGCTCTCGAGACTCGGCGTCGCGCTCCCGAGCACGACCACCGCACCCTCGGAACGCGCCCGAACCATCGCCACCTCGCGCGCGTGATAGCGCGGCGTCTCGCCATTCTTGTAGCTGCCCTCGTGCTCCTCGTCGACGATGATCGCGCCGAGGTTCGCCAGCGGCGCGAAGATGGCCGATCGTGCACCGACCGCGATCCGCTTCTCGCCGCGCCGCAGTGCGAGATAGGCATCGTAGCGCTCGCCGTCGCTCAGCGCCGAGTGCAGCACGGCGACCTGATCCCCGAATACGGCGCGAAAGCGATCGACGGTCTGCGGTGTGAGCGCGATCTCCGGCACGAGCACGATCGCGCTCTGGCCGCGGTTGATCACGATCTCGCGAAGGAGCTCGATGTAGACGAGGGTCTTGCCGCTGCCCGTGACACCATGCAGCAGGAATACATCGCCTCCCTTTCCCGCCACGAGCGCATCGATCGCGGCCCGCTGCGCGGCCGATGGCTCGTGCGGCGTCGCCGCGATGCGCTCGCGCGCGAGAAACGGATCGCGTGCGACCACGGAGGTCTCGATGGTCACGAGGCCCCGCTTCTCGAGCGCGCGCACGAGCTCTGCGCCGAAGCCGAGCTGCCCGGTGAGATGCGGCACCTCGCCGCGACCGCCCATCTGTTCGAGCACCTCGTAGAGCGCGCGCTGCCGCGGCGAGCGCTTGAACGTGCTGTCACGCTCCTGGAGCGACGGCAGCTCGCGCGCGATGCTCGCGACGCGAATCGTCTTCGCGGATGGTGTGGGCGCGCGCTCGCCCGTGAGCAGCACCGGGAGCACGCTGCGCATTACGACGCCGAGCGGCACGACGTAGTACTCGGCCATCCACCGGCAGAGCGCGATCATGGACTCGGAGAGCACGGGCTCTGCGTCCGGCGCTTCGATGATCGCGCGCGGACGCGCGACGCCGGCGCCATCACTCGGGCCGAGGGCAATGCCGATCGCGCGCCTGTTGCGCACGGGCACGAGCACGCGCGAGCCCGCGGGTGGCAGAGGCCCGCTTGCTACCGAATACGTGAAGCTCTGGAACAGCGGAAGCGGCAGCGCGACCTCGATGAACCGAGGCGGGGTCATGCCGCCGTGACGCCCAGCCCCGGCCCGGAGGGAATGCTGAACACGCCGCCGTGGATCGTGGCGCCGCGATACGGGTCCGCCGCGAGCAGCGCGGCGCCATCCAGATCGGCGTAGTCGAGCAGCGGCGCGAGATGTGCTGCGGTCGTGATGCCGACGCTCGTCTCGATCATGCATCCCATCATCACGCGCATGTCGTGCGCCCGGGCGACCGCGATCATCCTGAGCGCCTCACGCGGCCCACCGCACTTCGCCAGCTTGATGTTGATCCCATCGACGGCGCCGGCGAGCTTCGGGATGTCGCTCGCCACTACGCACGACTCGTCCGCGATGATCGGAAGTGGCGAGCGATCGCGCACGAAACGCAACCCTTCGACATCCTGCGGCGCCAAAGGCTGTTCGACGAACTCCACCCCGTAGTCCGCGAGCAGCGCGATCATGTCGAGCGCCTGCTTGGGTGTCCATCCGGCGTTCGCATCGACGCGCAGGACCTTGTCAGGCGCTTCCTCGCGGATGACCCGGATGATGTCTTCGTCATCGGGCGTTCCGAGCTTCACCTTGAGCAGCGGATACTCGGCCGCCTCCTGCACCTTCGTGCGCAGCTCGGCCTCGGGCGCCACGCCAATGGTGAAGCTCGTGAGCGGCGCAGCATCGGGATCGAGTCCCCACATCTTGTAGAGTGGCACGCCAAGCCGCTTGCCCATGAGGTCGTACAGCGCGGACATCACGGCGCTCTTCGCGGAGCCGTTGCCGCGCCACATCTTGTTCATCTCGAGCTCGATGGCGTCGAGCGACCACGCATCCGCCTTATCGAGAATGGCGGCGAACTGGTCGAGCACGACCGCCGCCGTATCGGGGTTCTCGCCGTAGTAGCGGCTCGGGTTGGCCTCACCCACACCCTCGGCGCCATCCCTGTCCGTGATCTTCACGAGGTTGACGCGGTACTCGCTCCCGCCTCCCCGCGCAATCGTGAACGCGTGCTTCGTGCGCAGGGAGACGATCTCGTGAGTGAGCTTCATTTCGCCGTTGGTGTGATCCCGAGCCGGCGCGAGAGCCACGCGTTTCGCAGCGCATCCGCGCCGGCATTCTGGGAAAGATAAGCGATGAGGGCATCGGCCAGATCGTTGCCGCGCTGAAAACGGTCCGCGGGTGCCTTCGAGAGGCACTTCATAGTGATTGCGGCGAGCGCAGGCGGCGTGCGCGAGTCCACGATATCGGGCGACGCCGCGTCCTCGTGCACGTGCTTGTAGCCGATCGAGTACGAGTCCGCGCCATCGAACGGCGGAAAGCCGACGAGCATCTCGTACAGCAGCACGCCTGCCGCGTAGATGTCGCTGCGTCCGTCGACCATCTTTCCCATCGCCTGCTCGGGCGACATGTAGTGCGGCGTTCCCATCGCGCGCCCCGTCATCGTCAGCCGCTGGTGGAAACGCGCCGTCGCGATGCCGAAATCGGTGATGAGCGCATTGCCATCCTCATCGAACAGGATGTTGTCGGGCTTCACGTCGCGGTGCACGATGCCGTGACGGTGCGCATAATCGAGCGCGATCGACACCTGCGCGCAGACGCTCGCCGCAACCGTGGGCGACACCGTGCCGCCCCGCACGATGAGGTCCGCGAGCGAGCCCCCCGCCATGTACGGCATCACGAGATAGACGGTCGTCTCGAGCTCGCCGTAGTCGAGGATCGAGCAGATGTGCGGATGAAAGAGCTGCGCGCTCGCCTCCGCCTCACGCTTGAATCGCTCGCGCATTTCCGGGTCGCGCGCGAGATGTCCGAGCAGCACCTTCACCACGAGCTGACGCCCGAGTTGCACGTGCTTGGCCGCATACACGCTGGCCATGCCTCCAGTGGCGAGGCGCCGGAAGATGCGATAGCGGCCGCCGGCGGCGCGGCGGAGCAGATCCATCTCCTCGTCCGGCTTCTCCGATGGCGCGTCCGACACCTCGGGAAGCTCGTGCGAACAGCGCGCGCAGATCACCGCCGAGGCGCGATTCCAGGTACCGCAATCGGGACAGAACATCGCTCAGACTCCGAGATCCAGCCGCACGAAGTCGTGCGGAATCCACGGGCCGGTCTGCTCGAACCGCAGCTGCCCGTATCGCCGCTCCTGCTCGAGCACGGATTCCGTGAACGTGCTCCACTCGCTCGCCTTGAGGAGAAAGGCAACGCTCACGAGCATGGGAGGCTCGGGCTCGCTCAACGTCACCGTTGCCACCGCCCCGTGACGCAGCGCCCGGATCGCATCGACCGCCTCGCTCTTCGCCGCCTCGATCTCCTCCGAGGTGAGTCCATGCCCTGCCGCGCGCACGTGCACGCGTGCTTCACATCGTCCCGAGAGAAAGCTCACTCCTTCCGCGAGTCCCACGTAGTTCTGCTCCATCCACGCACGCAGGGTGTCGGTCGTGCGGAACACGAGGCCCGGCGGGGCGGGAAGAATTGCGCCGCGCGCGAAGACCGATTCGAGCAGCGCCTCGTACTCCTCAGTGTCATTGCCCGGCTCGTACGCGACCACGGGCGCCGCTCGAGCAACGGCTCCGAGATCGCGTACACGGATGATCAACGATCCGGGGGCGGGTGGCGCCACATCGTCGTGGGCAACCGCCATCAGGCCCAGCAGCTCTAGCGGCACGCGACTAAGTTAGGGTCCGGCGCGCTCCGATCAAGCTTGGAAGCCCTCAGGAAAGCTGCTCCAGATGCACCATGCACGCTTCGCCGAGTCGCTCGGGCGCGTAACCGCCCTCCAGCGCGCTCACCACGCGTCCTGCGCACCACCCGTTCGCGCGCTCCACCAGCTCGCGCGTGAGCAGCGCGACATGCTCCATCTCGAGAGTGAAGCCTCCGAGGGGATCTCCCGCCAGCGAGTCGAATCCTGCGGAGATGAGCACGAGATCCGGTGCGAAGCCCGTCGTCGCTTCGTCGATCGCAGCTCGCAGCGCGTTCACATAGCGCTCGGGCGGCAATCCCGCCGGAAGGGGAACGTTCCACAGATTCCCGCTCCCGCGCTCAGTCGCGGCGCCGGTGCCCGGATACCAGGGCCATTGATGCATCGACACGAAGTGAATTCCGGGATCGTGCTCGACGAGCGCCTGAGTGCCGTTTCCGTGATGCACATCCCAATCGACGATGAGCACACGGTCTGCACGATGCGTACGACGGGCGTAATGTGCCGCGAGAGCCACGTTGCCGAAAATGCAGAAGCCCATCGCGGCATCGTAGATGGCGTGATGTCCCGGAGGACGAACCGCGCAAAAGCCGCGTACCGCTCGACCATCGAACGACATGTCGACCGCGTCGAGCACGCATCCCGCCGCGGCCGTGGACGCGAGCCAGGAGCCCTCGCTCGCGACCGTGTCGGGATCGAGCCGTCCTCCACCCTGCAATGAGATCGCTTGAATTCGAGCGATATACTTCGCGTCGTGCGCCAGCGCGAGCTCCTCGGGCTCTGCGTGCCGCCCCTCGTGATGCAACAGGCGCATGAAGAGCTCGGGACGCTCGCGGAACGCGCGCGTGATCGCGCGCAGCCGCCCCACGTGCTCGGGCGCGCCCCACCCCGTATCGTGGCGCCCGCAATCGGAGTGCGAGATGAACGCTGTCGTCATCGCGCGCCTCGAAGCCTGCGCGAGCTCCATTCCGCGAGCAGGAGCACTGTGAGCAGCACGAACATCCACCAGCGCAGCCCCGCGCTGATCCGCAGTGAGGACGCGAGCGGTGCGCTCGGCGCACCTAGATCCGCGTACAGCGATGCGAGGGGTGCCGCATCACCCGCTAGGCGCGCGCCCTGGACGGGCATGGTCGCGCGATACGCGGCCGCGCCTACCACCGTCGACCAATAGTTGCGATGCGCCGCGGGTGCGTCTCCAGTGCCCGCGAGCCTCCATCGCCACGTCTCGTCGTAGCCGAGCTGCACGACTCGTCCGGCGCCCACGCGCCGCGCCGCTGCAACGACACGGCCATCGCGTGACTCGAGCGGTACGGCGTCACCCGCGAGCACAGTGATCGGAAAGAAGCCGAGTGCGCGACGAGGTGTGGCGTTGGCGAAGGAGAGCGATGCAGCGGCGACGCGCGGACCAGGACGGCCGGGCGCAAGTGCGCGCAGCGAGGCGGGGAGCGACGCGTCGCCCGCGAGCACGACGCCGCCGCCGCTGCGCTCGAACGCGGCAATCGCGCTCGCGTACGCGGCTGCGCTCGAATCCAGCGCGATCACGGTGCCGGTGTGCGCGGTGTCGAGCGCGAGCGGCGTGCCCTGCGTCACGAACACGCTCGGACCTACGCGCAGACGCGAGCTCACCTTCCATCCGCGCTCCTCGAGCGCCGCCATCACGAACTTCCCTTCCCATCCGGCGCGTCCGAGCACGACGACCTGTCGGGGCAGGACCGAATCGGGCGCATACGCGCGTGCGTGTTGATTGCGTACCAGGAGATCGAGCGCGCCCGCGGTCACGGGAAGTGTCATCGCAACCGAGCCCGACGCGATGTCCACGGAATCCATGAGCCCCACCGCGTCGGAGACCGTGGCACGCGAGCCTTGGGGCGCCGCGATGTACGCGCGCACGCCGCCAGCGGGATCGGTGCGCGCGGCCACCTCGATCGCGGAGGCCGGAATCGAGTCGCCGCTCCAGCTCACGCGCACCCCCGCGCGTGCCAGCGCGCGCAGCCACTCCCGCTCTCGCGCCGCAGGTGCAACCGCCGCGGTGACGTGCACCGATGTCGGCTCCGGCGCGAGCGTCCAGGCGGCGAGCGCCGAGCCGAGCGCTCGCGAGTCCGTACGCTCCTGCACTTCGGCGTTCTCGCGAGGGGCAGCCGAGCGCACGATCATCCACGCGAGCAACACCAGCGCGCCAATGCGCGCCGCGAGCTCGAGCGAGCGGCGGAGATCAGGCGGTGAGCGCATACACCACGATGTTGACGGCGAATTTCGTGTTGTCCACCGATTGCATGCGCTTGGTGTCCGGGTGGTACCCCCACTCCGAGCTGTAGTCCTTGCTGCTGTAGAGCACCGCTATGCGACCTTCGCGCATCACCGCGAACAGATTCTTGTGAACGAGATTGTCTCCCCAGCCATTGAGCTCGTGGCTCGTGGTGGGTGGACCATCCGAAAACTTGAAGAACGCCGAGTAGAGCGGATGATTGTTGGGCAGCAACTTGGGCTCGCCGATCGTGCGCGTGATCTCTTCCGTGGCAGTCTTGTGAAAGACTCCGTCGACATCGTGATTGTGATCGTCAACGAAGAGCATCCCACCCCGCGCCAGATACTCGCGCAACTGCCTGCGCTCCGCGTCTGTGAAGCGCACCGGGAGATGTCCCGTGAGATAGACGAGCGGATATCGGAGCAGATCGGGCGATGCGAGCGACACGATCACGCCCGTGGGCGTCACTTCGATCTCCGTGTAGCGCGCAATGGTGTCGATGATGTTGGGCGGCACGAGCGGCGCGGAGTCCCAATCGCCGGATTCGTATTGCGCTGTGGCGAAGGTGAAGGTGGCCACGTCAGGTCACCACGCTCCGGACCATTGCGCGCTGCGTGATGACTCGACGCGCGCAAGCGTCGCACCCGCCGCGATGCGTCGCGCACGCACGAGGGCCTCAGTCGCGTCGTGGCCCGCCCGCAGCGCATCGATCGCCGGCGCGAGTGCGGCTGCGAGATCGGGAGCGCTCACGAGCGCGTCCACGCGAAGCGCGAGCAGCGAATCGATGGCTCCCGCGGAGTTCGACGCGAGCTCCTCGACGGCAGCATCGAAGCGCTCGGCGCGGCGCTCGGACGAGCTGTCCAGCGGCATGCGTGGAATTCGCGCGGAAGAGCCGGCATCGTCGCGCTTGCCGGCGAGGCGCACCTTGGAGATGTCCACGACGATGACAGGCGCCTTGCCGCGCAGATAGAGCCGTTCCGCGTTGCGTGCGCGCTGGATCGCCGCGAGCGCCGCGCGCATCGACGGGAGCGCCGCACCGGGCTCACCGACTTCGAGCGAGCGACTCGCATTCCACATCGCGTTGTAGGCCTCGAGCAGCGGTCGGTTGACCGCAACAACGGGAGTTTCGTCGCCCTCGAAATCCGTCGCACCGGCGGCTGCCTGTGTTGCGGCATTTGCGGCCGCGAGCAGCTGCTCGGGCGTGAGATGCTCGGTCGGAGAGTTGCTTCCCGCATCCTCGCCGTTCTGAGCGGCGCCCAGCCGCGCGAACACGATCTCGCCGACGTGCTGACGCAGCCGCGCCTGATCGCTGCCGATGCGCTGCGCCTCCTTCACGACATCGGCACGCGCCATTCTCGCGCGCTTCGCCTGCAGCTTCTCGGCGAGAATGATCAGCATGCGCTGGCTGATTTGTGAGCTGTCGACGTCCGGTGGCGGAGCGCCTTCAATGGCGAGCGAGTCGTACTCGTTCGCGCGGGGAACGCGGATGGTTCGCGTCTCGGAGACGCCGACACCAGGTCCAGTGACGTCGTTCCGATCGCGCGCGACGGCGCGCACGTGCACGAGATCGCCGGGCTTGAGCGCAAGCGAATCGAGATTGAGCGCACCCGCGAGATTGACACTCCGTGCCCCACCTGCGCTCACGCGATGGATGACGCCTGACTTGAACGTGAACGTCTCTCCCTCGCCCGAGCTCACGATGTACTCGAACCAGCCGGCGTCGAGCCCATAGTCATCGCTGGCGCTCGCGCTCAGCGGGAAGCCGCCTTTCGGTGTGCGCATCACCGTGTCGCGTAATGGAGCGGCGAGCGTGACCACCGGCAGCGAGTCGGGGTGCGGCGCGATGATCACCGTGCGTACGAAGCTCCGATCGTGCAGCTCGATTGCGACGGGCTTCGCGGGCACCGCGATCTCGAGACGCCACTGATCGGCGGTGTCCCGAAGAAGCGCGGAGGCGAGGGCGGCTCCGCCCATTGCCGCGGTGATTCCAGTGGACGATCCGCGCCCGCGAAGAACCAGGTGGCTTCCGGCGAGCGCCTCGACCGACGAGGGCTCGTCCAGAATCACGTGCTTGTCGCCGGTGTAGCGCGGAGGGACCACCTCGGCCACCAGCGGGGTGAGTCGGTTGCGGAGCGGCGCAGGAGCACCCGAAGGACGCAGCAGCGAGTCGCCCGCACGCGGCTCGGAGATTCGCGCCCGGACACCCGCGGGAAGCGCGAACAGCAGCGTCGCGGCGGCGCCGAGCACGAGCACGGGTGGCAGGAGCGCGTGGCCCAGCGCTCGGCGAATCACCGGCGTCCAGTGCACGGCGGCCACTCCTCGCTCGAGATACGGGACCGGGTGCGGAGAGTCGAGCGCGGTGACCAGTGCATATCGGAGCTCGGGGACGCGCTCCTCGAGCCAGAGCGCTATCGCGGGAAGCGAGCGCACGCGTCGTCCACGCCAGAGCGCGTACCCGCCGGCACCGAGCGCCACTGCAATGGCCGCCGGAAGTGCGAGCACGCGCACCGCGCGTGGAATCCCGACGAGCCAGTCGAGAATTCCTCCTGCGGTAAGGAGCGCAACGCCCGCGGCGCCCGCCCACAGCGCCGCGCGCACGATGGTGGCGGTGCCGAGAGTCCGGCGTGCGGAGGCGACTCGCTCGCGCGCGGTCATGCGGATGCTCGCCGGCGACGAAGCAGGGGCTCGAGCAGAAGCAGCGCCAACGCGGCCGAAAGCAGCCAGGTCGCGAGATGGCCTGGCGGCGCAGTGCGCGTCTCGAGCGCGCGCGTTGCGACGAGAGGTCCGGCGCCGCGGAGCGCTGCGAGCACGGAGTCGGCGGCGGGAGTGAAGTCGATGCTTCCTCCGCAAGGTGACACCAGCACGGCGAGCAGCTTGCGCGTGCTCTCGCAAAGCGCGAGATCACCCGTGCGCGTCAAGGCAATCGCAACATCGCGAATGCAGCCTTGGCCGGTGGCGCGCTCCGTGGCCGCGACGCTCCCGTCGGCCCAGCGCGCGACGACGCGCCCAGGTGTAGGCTCCCCCGTTCGCCGGAACGCGGACACGACCACGTCTGGGGCGCCATCGTCGACCACGATTGCACCGGCAGTGTCGCCGCGCGCGCGCCCAGTAGCGCCGAGCGAGTCGACTGCGGAGGGCCAGCGCACGAGCACGTGCGCGCGATCGTGTGCCCATGTGGTATCGGTCGCTGATGCGGGCCCGCGATCGATGCGCGCGATCGCCGCATCCGCGCTCACCTCTCCAGCCGAAGACGCGCTCACAGTTCCCGATGTCTTCGCCGCCCCGGCGCCGAGCAGTGACGCCGTCGCTCGCACAGGGTCGTCCTCAGATGCATTGATCAATTCGATGCGCGGTGCGCCGTCGGAGCCACGCCGGGCAGCCGCCACGCGCACGAGACGCAGACGTCCGGGCCATGCAGCGCGGATCGCGCTCGTCGCGACATCCAGTTCCTCCGCAGCCACCGGGGACACCAGCACGATCTCCACCGAATCTGCATCGGAGCGCAGCGCGCTCGAGGCGCGCATCGCGGCGGCGAGCGCCGACGAGAGCGAGCCCCGCGGCCTGCTCGCGGTGGCGTTCGTCAGTGCGGCGCGCAGGGAATCCGCTCCGCCACCTCGTACCGGATGCGCGCTGCTGTCGAACGAGATGAGCACGTCGCCCCGCGCGAGCAGTCGTGCGACGCTGTCCACGGCCTCGCCGGGCGACGCGATCGAGCGCGACACGTCCACCAGCACCACCCGCCCGATCGCCCTTCTCGCCCTCGTGAGCTCGGGGCGTGCGAACGCCAATCCCACCAGCATCACCGCCGCCACGCGCAGCAGCAGCAGCGGCACGTCCGACAGTCGGAGCGCGCGCGCCGTCGCGCGCAGCGGCACGTCGGGAACGAACCGGGCAGTCGGCAGCGGAGTCACGCGGGGATTCCTGCTCGCGAGAACGTGCAGCCCGATCACCACCGCGCTCATTCCCGCCGCCACCCAAAGCGCCCACGGCGCGAGAAATGTCACGCGCCCCTCGCCTGCACGGTGGCGGGCGACGCGATCCTCCGCACCGCGTGGTCCGTGGCCTCATCCGCTGGAACCTCGAAGTACGCCGCTCCGGCTTCTCGCCACGCGCGCGCGAGCTCCGCACGCCATGCCGCGAACGCCTCCAGATATCCCTCGCGAGTCTCGCTCAGGAGCGAGCGCTTGAGCTCCGCCCGTTCGGGGTCGATGGCGATGATCGATGCGCTCGACGGTTCGAGCTCCTCGCGAGCTATGATGTGAATCGCCAGCACGTCCGCACCCGCGGTGATCCGCTCGCGGGCCGCGCGGAGCAGCGCGTCTTCGTCGCCGAGGAAGTCTGAGATGAGCACGATGCGCTGCGTCGGCCGCACGAGCGCGAGCACGGGCACGAGGGACCCGCTTCCCGCAGGCACGATGGTCTCGAACAGCCGTGCCGCCTCTCCGATCACGCCTCGCCGCGTGCGCGGCGGAAGCTGCACGACCTCCTTCTCCGCCGGCACGACCACGCCCACGGGGTCGCCCGCATTGTGCGCGACTGCCGCGAGTCCGATCGCGATGCGACACGACTGCTCCCACTTCCCCTGCGTCGCAAGGGGAAAGGCCATTGAGGCCGACGCATCCAGTATCAGAATGGTGCCGAGCGTCGCCCGATCGTTCGTGATCCGGAGAAATGCGCGATCCGTGCGCGCGAGGAGCTTCCAGTCCAGACGTCGTGGGTCGTCGCCCTGACGATACGGGCGATATTCCGTGAACTCGGGAGAGACGCCGCGCTGCCTGGAGCGATGTGTGCCTGCGGCCGGACCACGGATCGAGCGGCGTGCAGGCCACGTCACGCCGCGCAGCGCGTCGAGTAACGCACCATAGCTTCCCGCGAGCGGCATGCTACAACCCGATGTCGCTCCGCGGCGGCGAGATGCGCGACAGAATCTCGTCGATCACCTGCTCCGCGGTGATCCCCTCCGCTTCGGCAGCGAAGTTGGGCAGCACGCGATGCCGGAGCACGGGATGCGCGACACGCTTGATGTCCTCGGGCGCGACGGCGAAGCGGCCCGCCAGCAGCGCATGTGCCTTCGCCCCCAGTATCAGCGACTGTCCGGCGCGCGGCCCCGCGCCCCAGCGCACGTACCGCTTCACGAGATCGGGCGCGTCGGCGCTGTCGGGGCGCGTCGCGCGCGCGAGACGGGCCGCGTACCGAAGCGCCGGCTCGGCCGCCGGGATCTCTCGCGTCAATCGCTGCAGCCCCATGGCGTGCGACGCGTCGAGCACTGGCGTGAGCGGCACGGCCGCATTTCCGGTCGTGGCGCGCAGAATCGACACCTCCTCATCTTCCGCCGGATAGCCGATGCGCACATCGAAGAGAAAGCGATCGAGCTGCGCCTCTGGAAGCGGATACGTGCCCTCCTGCTCGATGGGATTCTGCGTCGCGAGGACGAAGAACGGCTCGGGCAAACGCATCGTCTCGCCCGCCGCCGTCACGCTGTGCTCCTGCATCGCCTCGAGCAGCGCCGCCTGCGTACGCGGCGGTGTGCGATTGATCTCATCGGCGAGCACGATGTTGGCGAAGATTGGCCCCCGCACGAAGCGGAAGCTGCGCGCGCCCGTAGCGCTATCCTCTTCCATGATCTCGGTACCCGTGATGTCGCTGGGTACCAGATCGGGTGTGAATTGAATGCGCCGGAAATCCAGCCGCATCGCCTCCGCGACACTGCGAATCAGCAACGTCTTCGCGAGTCCGGGAACGCCGACCAGCAGCACATGGCCGCCGGCCAGGATCGCCATCAGGATCTCCTCGACGACGGTCTCCTGGCCCACAATGCGCTTCGCGACTTCCTCGCGCAGCTTCCTTGCCGCATGGCCCAGCGTCGCCCGCTCGTCCTGATCGACGGCGGCGCGCGGACTCGCCGCGCTCACCGGACGGGCCGCCTGCGGCGGTGCGTCAGCAAAAAGATCGAGCCGTCGCGCGCGCCTGCAGTCGCGATCGAGACGCCTTCATCGAGCACCTCGAAGCCGCGCAACTTGATCACGTACTCGGACGCATCGTCATCCGGCGACACGGCTCGCAGCGCCGCGAGCTTCACGTCGGCAACGCTCGCCGTCGGCGCCGCAGAAAGCAGCGCGACATCCCAGCGCTCGGGAACCTCGACGCGAATGCTCAATGCATCCGGCCCCTGCGCACCGACGGCGAGCGGGGTGTGCTGCGACGTGCGCAGCGATGCCACAAACGGTTCGCTCACGCAGTGCCAGCCTGTGTCATGTTCGTCATTCCGATCTCTTTCTCGGTGTCCGGAATCGGCTCGAGCGTGGAAAAGAATCGCGCGATCTGCTGATCAAACAGGTACGTAGACCCGCGCACGATGGTTCCAGCATCCGATGGCGTCACGCCGATCACCAGCTCTTCGCCGCCCTGCCCGCGAAAGGTCAGGTACGACGGGCCCTCCTTTTCAAGGAAAGCCGCGTAGATGGGGCTGCGACGCGCAAAGAACTTCTTCGCCGCCGCAAGCACCTCGGCCGGCGGCATTGGTGTCGTGACTTCCTGAATCATCGAGGTCCTGTTGTTGAGTCAGCCTGGCAGAGCGGTCGCGGGCTGCAAGTCGTTGCTGAATTCTAGCGGGATCTCCACCACGAACGACGACCCTTCCTTGGGCGCCGACTCGAGCTGGATATCGCCACCCAGCAAGCGCGCCAACTGACGCGAGAGCGCAAGGCCGAGGCCCGAGCCGCCATACTGGCGCGTGGTGGAGCCATCCACCTGCCGGAATTCGTCGAACACCAACTGATGTGCCGCGACCGGTATGCCGATTCCCGTATCGGATACGGTGAATCGCGCGATATCGTTGAGCACCTGCACGGTCGCGCGTACCTCACCCTGCGAGGTGAACTTGTATGCGTTCCCCAGCAGCTTCGACAGGATCTTCACGACTTTCTGACGATCGCTGCGCATCCATCGCGGCGGTCCCTCGGGAATTTCGGTCCGCAACTCGATGCCGGGCGGGCGTTCGGCCGCCGTCGACTCGAGCGCGGTCTCGAGCGCAGTGCGCGGATCGAAGAGCTCCACCTGCACTCGAACCTCGCCGCGCCGCAGCGCGGTGAGCTCGAGCAGATCCTCGATCAGCACGAGCAGTCGCTCGCTCGAGGTCGTCATGTGCGCGAGCGTCTTCCGCTGATCGTCCGTGAGCGGACCGGACATCTCCTCCTGCAGCAGGTACGCGTAGCCCAACAGCGCGGTGAGCGGAGTGCGAAGCTCGTGACTGATGTTGGACAGGAACTCGTCCTTGAGACGCCGCGCCTCCATGACAGCGACGTACTGCTGCTCGAGCTGCGCGTTCGATTCGAGCAGCGCGCCGTTCGCCCTCCGCAGATCGTCGATCAGCGCAGCCTTCTCCGCCGTCGCAGCCATCTGGTCGGCGACGATCTGCAGCAGGCCACGCTCCTCCACCGTCAACATCCCGGGCTTCGTGAAGTAGAACGTCACTGCGCCGAGCACGCGCGCCGGCGTCTGCAGCGGCAGCGCGACGAGCGCACTGAATCCGAGCTCCGTCGCGACTTCCTGCCAGTCCGCGAGCGAGGGATCGGCGAA
>Ga0182008_10000771_pt1 | contig 22454 bp, 16 predicted proteins | sample Sormic07211129_1_FD_120482 | JGI IMG/M metagenome (GOLD analysis project Ga0182008, IMG submission 120482) | Rhizosphere microbial communities from Sorghum bicolor, Mead, Nebraska, USA - 072115-129_1 metaG | ecosystem: Host-associated > Plants > Roots > Rhizosphere | place: USA: Nebraska...
ATCCGGTAAACAGTGGTTTTGGTGAAGGCAACAACAAATGGGCACTGAAAGGTAAAATGATGACCTGGCTGAGCAGCCGAAACGGGCTTAAATCGCTGGCCATTTCCGGAAATGCCGAGGTGGATGTTTATGGAGTTTTCTTTGACCAGGATGCTTATGACCGGGCCAATATGAGCAAGGATGATTTTGCTCTGCTTAAGGAGCGGGAAGATAAAGAAAAACTGACACCCAAAGACACTGTATCGACTAAGAAAGATAAGGCAAAAGATAAAAAGGTAGCTAAAGCAGATTCTGCTAAAGTAAAATTCGAGCCAGACTTCAATAATCTGGACAACAGAAGAGTAAAACTAACCATCAACAGCAGTTCGATCAGCGATTATGTCTTGAACGAGGATGCCAGCAAACTGTATTACCTGGCTTCATTTGAAAGCGGTTATGATCTTTGGGTAACAGATACCCGCACCCACGAGACGAAAATACTGGCTAAAATGGGCGGTAGCCCAAGCGGCATAGAAATGAGCAAGGATGGTAAGAACCTATTTGTGAGCAACCGTGGCCGTTTGGTAAAAGTAGATGCTGAAAGCGGAAAAGTAAGTCCGGTTTCGATCAGCGGAGACATTACAATTGATGCCGCCGCAGAACGGGCTTATGTTTTTGAACATGCATGGAGACAGGTAAGAGAGAAATTCTATGATCCAAAAATGGAAGGCGTAGACTGGAAACGCTATAAAGAGGTGTATGCAAAATTCCTGCCTTACATCAATAATAATTTTGATTTTCAGGAACTGCTAAGCGAAATGCTCGGTGAACTGAATGCCTCACACACCGGAGGAAGGTACTCCCCTAATATTGCCAATGCAGACAACACTGCTGCCCTTGGTTTATTGTACGATGAAAGTTCTCCTTCTGACGGACTGAAAATTACCGAAGTAATTGCCGGTGGCCCGCTGGACATCAAAACCAGCAAGGTAAAAGCCGGCGACATCCTGGAAAAAATAGATAATGAAACACTGACTGCCGACACAGACTGGGCTAAATACCTGAACAATAAGACGGGCAAAAACATTCTCCTTAGTTTTTACAATGAAAACACGAAAACACGCTGGTCTGAAAGGGTAAAACCGATTAGTGTTGGCGAAGAAAGTGGATTGATGTACAAAAGATGGACGAAACAAATGGCCCAGATGGTAGATCGTTTAAGCAATGGAAAAGTGGGCTATGTGCACGTTCAAGGCATGAACGACGATAGTTTCCGCGAGGTATACGATGTGGTTATGGGCAAAAACGCAGATAAAAAAGCTTTAATTGTAGATACCCGTTTCAATGGAGGTGGCTGGCTGCACGACGACCTGAACACGTTCTTAACTGGCAGCAAGTACCTGGAATTTGCCCCTCAGGGTAACCGCTTAGCAGATGCTGAGCCCTCCAATCGCTGGCAAAAGCCAAGCTGTGTTGTAATGAGTGAAGGCAATTACAGCGATGCTTTCATCTTCCCCTACATCTATAAGCAAAACCGTGTAGGCAAACTGATTGGTATGCCTGTTGCTGGTACCGGTACCGCAGTTTGGTGGGAACGACAAATTGATCCAACCCTGGTATTCGGAATACCGATGGTCGCCACAATTGGAAAAGAAAACCGACCTACAGAGAATTTGCAGGTAGAACCAGACATAAAGGTGAACGTTCCTTATGAAGCATTCTTAAACGGCACAGATACGCAAATAGAAACTGCAGTTAAGGAAATGCTCAAAGAAGCCAAATAGCTTACCAACTAACTCCGCATCTCGTTAAAAAAAAGGTGCAAAAATCGGCCGTAGCTGATTTTTGCACCTTTTTTTTAACCATCCACAGATCACCCCCTCTCCTCTGCAATTTGCTACGGAAAATTCTCGTACGCTGCGGAAAGACCTCAGAGATCTGCGGCTTCTTCAGCCGCCTGATATCGTTAGTCTTGAAGCAGCTGTACAGAATTTTCCAAGAAATTCACCTCCCTAAAAACCTTTAACCACAGCCTCCAATATCTCAACAGATCTGGAAAGTTCTTCCACTGTCTGATTCCCAAAGCCAAGTCTCATAGCCGTTAAACTTTCTGTCTGATACAACAACGTCTGCGGCAGATACAACCCTTTTAAACCACATTGCTTACTGATCCGCATTAAATTCAGAGAAGCATTCCATTTGGTCCATATGGCCAATCCTCCCGGAGGAGCAGAAAAAGTAACAAATTCACCCAAATGCAATTTCAGCAAATCACAAAACACATCCCGCCTTTCATGATATACTTTCAACGCCTTCTTCAAATGCCGTTGAATCTCCCCTTCCTCCAATAGTTCGGCCAGGGCCTGTTCCATTAAAATATCACCCTGCCTGTCTACAATTCCCCTCAGCTTTCCAAGCTCCGCAATTAAGTTCTCCGGTGCCACCAGATAACCCGAACGAAAACCAGGCGCAAGAGACTTGCAGAAAGAACCGATATAAACCACCATACCATGCCCGTCTGCGCTGGCTAAAGGCAATACCGGGCTGCTGTTGTAATGAAAATCATAATCGTAATCATCTTCCAGGATCACAAAACCATATTTTACAGAAAGACCAAGCAATTCGATCCTGCGTTGTGCACTTAAAGTAACCGTAGTAGGATAATGATGGTGCGGCGTTAAATACAACATCCGGATCCGGTGCTTTTCACACAAGGACTTCACAGCCTCTGCACTGATTCCCTCTTCATCTACGGGAACAGAAATGATCCTCGCCCCTGCCTTTTGAAAAATCATATTGGCCACATAATAACTCAAATCGCCAACCAGCACCAGATCATCTGCTTCCAGCAGCAAATCTGCTGCAAGATAAATCCCCATATCAACCCCCCTGGTGATCATCACATTCTTTTTAGAAATATGTAAGCCCCTGGTATTGTTCAGATAATTCACCAGCATTTCCTTAAAATATTCACTCCCCTCGTTATGGGCAAAGCCCAGGTAACGACGGTTGCTCTTACGCTTAAGATTGGTGCTGTAAACACGCGACAGCTGATCCAAAGGAGCCAATCGCACATCGGGCAGTCCATCGGTAAACTCCAGTTCACTCTCACTGCCCATAGCAGGAAGGTCAAGTAACATACTTTTTTTAAAAGCATAACCAGTACTGGCAGGATAGCTGGCCAGAAACTCCTTATTGTACTTCAATGGATCAGTTTCCTTTGCCGCAGCTATTGACCCCATAAAAGTACCTTTATTGGGTCTGATCTCTGTCCAGCCCTGCGCATCCAGCTCTTCATAAGCCGCAATGACTGTTTTACGGTGTACCTCTAACAGCTCGGCCAGTTGTCTGGAACCAGGCAACTGAATTCCCGGAACAATAACGCCCCTTTGCATGGCATTGATCAGCTGGTAAGCAATTTGCAGATACACTGCTGTATCAGACTGCCGGTCGATATGGACCAAACTCTTAAAAGGTATTTTAACCGGACTACTCATAAACTAAAAACTGGATCATTTTGACTACCCGGCAAGGTAGTAATTTTGAACAAAAAAAGAAATATGCCCCTTCAACAGCTACTTTCCCGGATTATCATTAATGATCAGCAACACGCACGGTTTTTGAATACACTTTCTTTTATGGAGAATGCGGGAGCCCGCAAGATTTCGGCCAGCGAACACCCTCAGACGGTAACCACCATGATCTTAAAACATGCGGCAGAAGAGCACCGGCATGCCTATTATTTAAAGAAACAGCTGGACAAGATTACCGCAGGAATTTGCCCCACTTATACCCAAAATGAACTGATCGCGCCTTCAGAAAGCTGGTTTTACTTAAACAAACTGGACCTTTTTACCTGTCGGTATTTAAAACAAACACTGCAGCTAACCGGAACAGCCCTCCAATACGCAGCTTATTTATTTGTAACCTATGCCATAGAACTCCGGGCAGATGAATTGTACCCGGTCTACCAAGATGCACTGACACAGGCCGGACATAAGGTAACTGTAAAATCCATCATCCTGGAAGAAGCCGGCCACCTGGAGGAAATGATTACTCAGCTGGAGCATTTTTCTCCCGAATGGGAATTACATGCCGCTAAAATTGTAGCCATAGAAAATGACCTTTTCATAAAGTGGATCTCTTCCATGACAAGCGTAATCAATTCATGAGCACGAAATTGTTTGCAGAAGCTTTCCTGATTGAACGCCTGGAAGAACGCAAGCAAAATGGCTTACTCAGAAAACTAAGCCAAACAAAGGATCTGGTTGACTTTTCTTCCAATGATTATCTGGGTCTGGCGCGATGCAAAGAATTAGGGCAGCAGTTACAAAAAGCAGTGCTTTTATATCCTGATGCAATTTTAGGTTCAACAGGTTCCAGACTGTTATCCGGAAATTCAGAATTCGCAGAGAAACTGGAACAGGATATTGCTGCATTTCACGGCACGGAAGCCGCGCTGTTGTTCAATTCAGGTTACGCTGCGAATCTCGCACTTTTTTCCAGCCTTGCGCAACGCGGCGATACCATCATCATGGACGAACTGATCCATGCCTCTGTCATTGATGGCAGCAGAATGGGTTTGGGCAAGCGGCTGAAATTTAAGCACAATAACCTGGAGAGCCTGGAAGAAAAATTAAAAGTGGCTACGGGTATTTGTTACGTAGCGGTCGAAAGTTTATATTCCATGGATGGGGATCAGGCGCCTTTAAGGGCTATTCAGTACCTCTGTTCAACCTATAATGCCCTGTTGATCGTAGATGAAGCACATGCTTTTGGTGTCTTCGGGAAGGGTCTTGTTGCTCAAAACGGACTGAGCAATCAGATTTTCGCAACACTTTTCACCTTTGGAAAGGCACTTGGTGCACACGGCGCAGTAGTAACAGGCAGTCATTTGCTCCGCAATTACCTGATCAATTTTGCCCGTCCCTTTATATATAGTACAGCCATGCCCTTTGCACAATTGCTCCATATCCGGCTGGCCTATAAATACCTTCAGGACCACCAGGAATTACCCTTGCTGCTGAAAAAGAAGATCCGTTTGTTTCAAGAATACCTGTCGTCAATACCTAATATTCAAATCATGGAAGGCCCTGTTCAGTCCATTTTAATTCCGGGGCAGACAGCCGTTCGCAAGGCCAGCCTGGAACTTGAAGCCATGAATATAAAGGTCTATCCAATTGTGAGCCCTACTGTTGCTCCGGGTACAGAAAGATTAAGAATCTGCCTTCATACTTACAATACAGATCAGGAAATTGGGCAACTCTGCCAGTTTCTGCAACACACATTACACATATGAATACACCTTTATTTGTAACCGGTATTGGAACCGGTATAGGAAAAACCATCGTATCGGCATTAATTACGGAACAATTACAAGCCGATTACTGGAAACCAGTACAGGCAGGCGACCTGGAACAAAGTGACAGCATGAAAGTAGGTAGTTTAATATCTAATGCATACAGTATTATCCATCCTGAGACCTTTCGTCTAAAAATGGCAGCCTCTCCCCATAAAGCTGCAGCAGCAGAACAACTGGAGATCTTACCTGAGGATTTCAAACTACCTGAAACCAGCAAACAGCTGATCATTGAGGGTGCAGGAGGTTTAATGGTTCCACTTTCGGAATCTTTCCTGATGATTGATCTGATCCAACAGCTGAAAGCAGAAGTGATCCTTGTCATTCGCAACTACCTGGGTTGTATTAACCATACCCTCCTATCTCTTGAACTTCTGAAATACCGGAATATTCCAATCCGGCAGATCGTGTTCAACGGAGAAATGGATATCGCTACTGAACAAGTACTGCTAAAACATTTTCCTCCAGACGTAACCTATGCAAAAGTTCCCCAGTTCGGGGAGCTCAGCCAGCAAAATATACGAAACTCAGCAAAAGTATTCTCTTTCCTTCAACATCAAAATTAAATCAAAACCAAGATATATGACAACAGAAAAAACGGTTCGGAACGACTGGACTTTAGAAGAAGTAAATAATATATACCATCAACCCCTTTTAGATCTTGTCTACCAGGCAGCTACAGTTCACCGCAACTGGCATCCGGCATCTGAAGTTCAGGTATGCACCCTGCTGTCGGTCAAAACAGGCGGATGTCCGGAAGACTGCTCTTATTGCGGGCAAGCTGCGAGGTACCATACCGACATTAAAGTAAAGGCGCTGATGACAAAGGAAGAAGTGGTTTCTATTGCTCAAAGAGCAAAAGATGCGGGTTCATCCCGTTTCTGTATGGCGGCAGCCTGGAGAGAGGTCAGAGACAACCGGGACTTTGACCGTATTCTGGAAATGGTAGAAGGGGTCAATGATTTAGGGTTAGAGGTTTGTTGTACCCTTGGAATGCTAACCGAAGATCAAGCCAAACGCTTGCAGGAAGCAGGCCTGTATGCTTATAACCACAACCTGGATTCTTCAGAAAATTATTACGAGGAGATCATCACCACCAGGACCTATAATGACCGTCTGAATACCATTGGTAATGTAAGAAAGGCAGGGATTACCGTTTGTTCCGGAGGGATTATTGGCTTAGGGGAAACTCATAAAGACCGGATTGGCATGCTGCTGACACTGGCCACCATGCCCAAACATCCGGAATCGGTACCTGTTAATGCCTTAGCAAGAGTAAAAGGAACACCCCTCGCCGATTTACCTAAAATCGACACCTGGGAAATGGTAAGGATGATTGCTACAGCCAGGATTTTAATGCCTGCATCTGTAGTAAGGCTTAGTGCCGGCCGGGCAGAAATGAACGAAGAAGAACAAGCCTGGTGTTTTATGGCAGGTGCAAATTCCATTTTCACCAGTGAAAGTGAAACCCTGTTGGTTACCCCAAATCCAGGATTACAGCAAGATAAAAAAATGTTTGAGGCGCTGGGTTTAAAGCCTATGGTGAGAAAAAAACAAGAAGCATAAAATGAAAAGCCTCACAGAAAGAGATCAGCAGGTCATATGGCACCCCTATACTCAAATGCTAACCGCATCTCCCGCAATTCCTATTGTAAAGGGCAAAGGTGCTCACTTGTTTGATGAGCAGGGAAAATGCTATCTGGATGCGGTCTCTTCCTGGTGGGTAACCCTTCATGGTCATGCCCACCCTTATATTGCAGAGAGAGTTGCCGCGCAGTTGCTCCAGCTGGAACAGGTTATCTTTGCCGGTTTTACACACCGGCCAGCCATTGAACTGGCAGAGGCCCTGTTGAATTTACTTCCTGAAAATCAACAAAAGGTATTCTATACAGATAATGGCTCTACAGCTATTGAAGTAGCATTAAAAATGTGCCTTCAGTATTGGAGCAATAAAGGTCAGAAAAAGCAAAAGATACTGGCCTTCACCAATGCTTATCACGGAGATACTTTTGGTGCAATGTCTGTAAGCGGAAGAAACCCCTGGACGAAACCCTTTGACACTTTGCTGTTTGATGTCATTGTGATAGACCCACCATCAGAAGACAATCTCCAGGAGCTGAAGACTTACATCTCACTTGTTGCCCCCGAGATTGCCTGTTTTATATATGAACCCCTGGTTCAAGGCTCTGCGGGCATGCTGATGCACAGTGCTGCAGCGCTGGACCAGCTCCTGGCTTATTGCAGGGAAGAAGAAATTCTGCTGATCCAGGATGAAGTATTCACAGGCTTCGGCCGGACGGGTAAAAATTTTGCCTGCGATCATTTAACCGCTGCTCCAGATGTGATGTGTTTTTCGAAAGGGCTCACAGGGGGAACAATGCCTCTGGGTGCAACCACCTGTACAAATTTCATCTATGAAGCTTTCCTTTCTGACGACCGTCACAAGGCCTTATTTCATGGACATTCGTTTACAGCGAATCCGCTGGCTTGTACAGCTGCATTGGCAAGTATAGAACTCTTGCTTCAGCAGCAGACCCAGGAAAATATTGAACGCATCTGTAAAAGACATCAGGATTTTCTGCTCAGTCACCAGCACCACCCCAGAATAAAAGCCATCCGGCAAACCGGGACTATTCTGGCTATTGAATGGCAAACCGGAACAACCAGTTCCTATTTCAATGAACTTCGGGACAAGCTTTATCATTATTTCCTGGATGAAGGCATTTTACTCCGTCCACTTGGTAATATCGTTTATCTTCTGCCTCCCTATTGCATCTCTGATAAAGATCTTGACGATATCTACAAGGCCATTTTAAAAGCATTGAAGCAATTCTAAAAAAATATTTCATCTTAGGTATTGTTTCGTACGAAAAGTTTCCTACCTTTATCGTATGAAAGATCTTAAAACAGAAGAACCCAAAAATATTGAGCCGACCAAAGCAGAACTGGAAATCCTCCAGGTGCTTTGGTCGTTTGGCGCTTCAACGGTAAGGTTTGTTAATGATAAACTGAATGAAAACCGGGAAGTGAACTATACCTCCACGCTGAAACTGATGCAGATCATGGCTGATAAAGGCATTCTTAAAAGAGATGAAAGCCAAATGAAACACATCTATCACGTTGCAGAGAAAGAACAGAAAACCAAAGATTTTCTTCTGGAAAAATTTATAGATACCATGTATAATGGTTCTGCAGCAAAACTGATGATGCAATTGATGGGCAATAAAAAAACTTCAAAGGAAGATTTAGACACCATTAAAGAGTTGCTGAAAAAAATGGATAAATAACGAGAATTCAAAATAATTAAGAACCACAATTATGGAATTTCAATTCACAAACTTATTGCCCTCCAACTGGATGCACGCTTTGTGTGCCACCCTCTTTCACTCGCTCTGGATGGGTGTTTTTCTGGCTGTTTTAACCAGTCTGATCATTGTCTCTACCAAAAAAAGCTCAGCTGTCCTGCGTTACAATTTGCTTACTGGAGCCCTTTGCTTATTTGTAGCAGGGATGCTTCTGATATTTTATCAGTCGCTGGGATTTAGTTCCGGAAATGCCTCTAATGCCGCCACTGAACATGGAATCCTGGCAGCAGGACCATCTCCATACCAGAATTTCACGCAAACAGGCATTTCAGATCAATTTAATGCTTTTCTAAACCTGTGGACCTCTTATTCTTCCCAGATTGTACTGATTTGGTTTTTGATCATCTGTGCAAAAAGCATCCAGATGATGATTGGCCTGCATACGTTTTTTTACCTCAAAAGAACGAGTGTTTTTGAGGCTGGTACCTTTTGGGAGAACAAAATAGCCAGTCTTTCTGCAACTCTTGGTATTCGCAAGCATGTACAGCTTTTACAATCGGGCCTGGCTAAGGTACCTATGGCTGCAGGTCATTTAAAACCCGTTATTCTATTGCCATTAGGTATGCTGAACGGTTTATCAACGGCTGAAATAGAAGCTATTTTAAGCCATGAGCTTGCACATATTAAGCGCCGGGATTATTTGGTCAACCTTCTGCAAAGTCTGATCGAAATTGTTTTCTTCTTCAATCCTGCAGTATTATGGGTATCTAAACTGATCCGTGAAGAAAGAGAAAATTGCTGTGATGATCTGGCACTGGCCTGCACCGGCAGCAAACATGACTATATTAAAGCGCTGATTTCCTGTGAAGAATTTCAACATAATACTCCTGCCTATGCAATGGCTTTTACAGGACGTAAAAATCAGTTGCTGGAAAGAGTAAGCCGCATGGTTTTCAATAAGACTACCTCACTGAATAAAATTGAAAAAGCCATACTCACCGTAGTATTGATCTCTTCACTGATCTTAACAGCGGCCTTCAGAAAAAAAGAAAATTCTAAACTACCTTTGTCCCCTGCCACTAGAACACTGATAAAGGAACATCAAGAAGCTGCTGTTCAGGACACCACCAAAAGAACTCTGGTTAAAAAAACAACAACCAAAACCAGATCCCATCAAACAACAACGACGAACGATAAAGATTACATTGAAGAAGAACGAAAAGCCAGGCTTGCCGATGCCAGAAGAGCAGAGCATGAACTGGAAGCTGTCAAAGACAGAGCCCGGGCCGTTAAAGATCAATCTCAAAACGTTGCAGAGAATGCCCGTTTCAATAAAGAAATGGAACGTTACAATAAGGAAATGGCCCAATACAGTCAACATATATCAAAAAACTCAGCCAGATATGCTGCAGAAGCCAAAAAATACGCAGCAGCAGCAGCAAGGTATGCTCAGGAACAAGTCAGATACAACAAAGGTGAAACTTCAGTTCCCCCTAGCCCACCGGCCCCTCCAACTCCTCTAACTTCCCCTGTTCCCCCAACTCCACCTACTCCACCTACTCCACCAAGTCCTGCCATATATGCTCCTAACGGAAGCAAAGGTTCGTCAACCTCTCAGCAAATCACGGAATCATTACTGAAAGATGGCCTGATCAATCAAGCCAAAAATTTGTCCTATAAACTCAGTAAAGATGAGCTGGAAGTTAATGGAGTGACACAACCAGAAGCCATTCATAGAAAATATGTAAACAGGTTTTTAAAAGACAACCTCAACAGAAAAATTGAAACTACGGTCAGCAGCAACTGATAGTCTGGATCAAATTAAACAACGCTAAATCTCTTCAAATGATCAGAAAATTGATGGCTTTATTGGCCATATGGCTTATTATTGCCCAAATTCCAGCATATACACAACAAACTAACCTCTCTGTTTCTGGCCTGATCAACGATGGGGAAGGTAAGCCTTTTGACCTGGCTACAGTGTCTTTATTTACCTCAACAGACTCTGTGCTTGTTAAAACAACCTTTACTGAAAGGGACGGGAAGTTTAGTTTTGACCACCTCAAACCTGGGCAGTACCAAATTAGGGTATCTGCTATGGGATACGTTAATTACCGCAGCGAAAACCTTAGCATAAATTCAGGTTCTCCAGCATTGCAAATAAAGGAAGTTCAATTGCTTCCTGCCTCTAAAAACCTGAAAGAGGTAAGCATCACGGTACAAAAAGCTTTTGTTGAACGCAAAATAGACCGGACGGTGGTTAACGTAGATGCTTTGATCTCTAATGCAGGTTCGACTGCCCTGGATGTACTAAACAATTCACCAGGAATTAGCGTCGATCAAAATGGGGTGATCAGCCTTAAAGGAAAGCAGGGCGTAGCTATATTTATAGACGATAAACCTACCTATTTATCCGGTACCGACCTGGAAAACTACCTGCGTTCACTTCCCTCCTCTACTTTAAACCAGATAGAGATCATGACCAATCCTCCTGCAAAATATGACGCTGCTGGTACTTCGGGAGTCATTAATATCAAAACAAAAAAGAGCAAACAAGCGGGCTTTAATGGCGCGCTGAATTTAAGCCTGAACCAGGGTGAACTGAGCAGGTCAAACAACAGTGCAAATTTCAACTATTTTAAAAACAAGATCAATTTTTTCAGTACGCTGAGCTATAACCTGAACAACAGTTTTACAGACCTTGATCTAAACAGGACTTATAAAAACGCTGATGAAAGTGTAAAGTCCTATTTTAACCAGAATTCCTATTTCAAAAGACATGGAAATACCTTTAACCTGAAAACAGGCTTTGACTATTACGTTTCTGAAAATACCACCTGGGGCATGGTACTGACCGGAATGAACAGAGTGTCCAGCAGTGTAAATGACAATGTGAGCAACCTTCTGAATCCAGACAGGCAACCTTATTCCATCATCAAAGCCAAAAACCTGGATGATATTCATTATAAAAACGGTGCCGTCAATGTGAACTACAGGCACAAATTTGATCATACAGGCAAAGAACTGACTGTAGATCTGGACTACCTGGTCTATAGAAACCAAACTGACCAGACCTATTACAACGACACCTATGCACCCGATCAAAGTCTTACTGCCCAGGACAGACTGGATGGGAACCTGCCGTCTCATCTTGATATTTATACTGCGAAATCCGATTACTCGCAGCCCCTGAACAAAAACTGGAAACTTGATGCCGGCGTAAAAGCCAGTTACATTAAAACCAACAATACCGCCGACTACCTATATACAATTAACCAGACCACCACCCCGGATTATGAAAAAAGTAATCATTTCATCTACAAGGAGAACATCAATGCAGCCTATCTCAATCTGTCGAGAGAAAGCAAAAGGTTTTCTTTACAAGCCGGCCTAAGGCTGGAAAACACTGTTTCAAATGGACACCAGCTTGGGAATATCATGAAACCCGACTCCAGTTTTAAACGCAGCTATACCAGTCTATTTCCAACTTTATATCTCTCTTACAAACTAGATACCGCAGGAACAAACCTTATTAATCTAAACTATGGCAGACGCATTGACCGACCCTATTATCAGGACTTAAACCCTTTCTTTTCCCCTTTGGATAAATTTACCTATTATGTAGGCAATCCTTTTTTGAAACCTGCTTTTACACAAAGTCTGGAACTCTCCTACACCTTTAAGAACATGTTTACAATAACACTGGGGTACAGCAAAACCAAAGACGATGTAAATGAGACTATCGAGATTGTAGATGGTATTTACTACAGCAGACCAGGAAACCTTGGTAAAAAAACAGCCAAAAGTATTTCTGTCGACGGAGGGCGAGACCTGACCAAATGGTTAAACATTCACCTGCATGCCGACTACCAAAACACGCAGTTCGCCACTAATTTTTATACCGGCTTCCTGCAAACAACAGGAAATTATTTTGGTACGCAGGCAACGGCCCAGTTCAAACTGGGCAAGGACTGGAATGCCGAGTTAAATTACATGTACAATAACCGATTCTCCGACGCACAATTTATTATCGGGAAATTACAGGCAACCGGAGCCGCCGTACAAAAGAAATTATCTCCCAGCACTACTCTGAAACTCGCAGTAAATGATATTTTCCGTACAAAGATCTTCACTGGTGTTATCGACCATTTAAACCTTACAGATGCCAGCTGGAGAAACCGCAACGATTCCAGAACAGCGGTACTGAGTTTTAGTTACCGCTTTGGAAAAGCCATGAACAATTTAAGGAAACACGATACGACTGGCGCTGAGGCTGAACAGAATAGGGTCAAGAATTGATTTTATTGGTTTAATTATGTTAATTTTGAAAGAAATCAATCTTCATAATTTTGGCCAAGATCAAAAAAAATTCCCATAAGGTACTTTACAGAAAGTATTCATCTAATATTAAATATATTATGATGGTACTTACAGTATTGATCATTACCTACTTTCTACCCAAACAGCCGCGGTTCAGATACGAATTTGAGAAAGGTAAAGTATGGTTGAATAAAGACCTGGTTTCTCCCTTTAGTTTTGCTATCCTGAAGACCTTGCCCCAGGTGATTATTGACAAAAAAGATGCGCTGGAGAATGTTCTGCCAATTTACAGATATAACAATGATTTGTTTAATGGTGTACAGGAGGCTTATTTAAATGAGTTTGACGTGAAATGGCAAAGCAATTCTTTTCCGGAAAAAGAAAAGCAAACCTATAAAACTGCTTCTTATAACCTGCTTAAATCTATTTATACCAAGGGAATCATTGCCCTTAATCCAAAACATCAGGGCAATGGAAAGAATTACGATATCTCTCTACTAAACAATAACATAACCAGGCCAGTCAGTACCCAGGATCTTTTTACCGTACAATCTGCACTGGACTACTTTAAAAGCAATTTTAAAGCATCCAACATCAAAATCAAAGAGGTCATAGAAAACCTGGTCGAAGACCACTTACAGCCCAATTTGATCTTTGACGAAAAACTGACGACCATCGTGCAAAACAGCACCGTGAACAGCTTGTCTACTACTCACGGAATGGTACAGAAAGGAGAACTGATCATTGCCAGGAACAACGTAATCGACGAAGATACTTATCAAAAACTACAATCGTTTAAGGCAACTTACGAGGCACAAACAAAGACTATCGGCGATAGCAGGCTGGTTTATTTAGGTCAGATCTTATTAGTAGGTTTTGCATTAACCTTACAAATGGTATTCCTGTTCATGTTCCGCAAAGACATTTTTGCAGACAACAGGCAATTGTCTTTATTGCTACTGGTGATCACAACCATGCTACTGGCACTGACCTGGGCAATTAAACTAAACTTGCCCAGCCTTTATTACATCCCATTCTGTATTGTGCCTATTATTATCCGGATTCTGTTTGATACCAGACTGGCGCTTTATCTTCACCTGCTGGTGATCCTGATAGCCGGTTTCTTTGTACCCAACAGCTTTGAATTTGTTTTTTACCAGACCACCGCAGGAATGGTAGCCATTTACAGCATCAGGAACCTGATCAAGAGAGAGCAGCTGCTTTTATCCGCTTTATTCATCTTAACTGCGTATTTCATTTGTTTTGTAGGCATTGGCCTATTAAGAGAGGGTTCATTCCAGGAAATTGAATGGATGAATTTTGTACCCTTTATCGTGAGTGTGTTACTGTCCCTTCTTGCTTATCCCTTAATTTATGCTTTCGAACGGGTATTTGGAATTACCTCTGATGTGGCCCTGATCGAACTCACCAATACCAATAATAAACTGCTCAGAGAGCTGGCTTTCAAAGCACCCGGAACTTTTCAGCATTCATTGCAGGTAGCCAATCTTGCCGAGGCGGCAATCTTTAAGATCGGAGGAAATTCCTTACTGGTTCGGGCTGGTGCTTTATACCATGACATTGGAAAAATAGAGAACCCGCAATATTTTATAGAGAACCAGAATACAGGGATCAGCCCTCATGATAAATTGCCTTATGAACAAAGTGCGCAAATCATTATCAAGCACGTTCATAAAGGAATCGAAATTACTCGTAAGCACCAATTGCCGGAGAGTGTAATTGATTTTATCAGGACCCACCACGGAAACACCAGGGTAGATTATTTTTATCAGTCCTTTTTAAAGAATTCACCTGAGAAATTTGTGGATGAAAATATTTTCAGATACCCTGGCCCTATTCCTTTTTCTAAAGAAACCGGAGTATTAATGCTCGCAGATTCTGTCGAAGCGGCATCAAGAAGTCTGAAAAATCCAGATGCCCAAAGCATAAATGACCTCGTTGAACGTATCATTGACTACAAATTGGAACAAAATCAATTAGATAATTGCGATTTAACTTTAAAAGACCTTGAAACTATAAAGTTGATTTTCAAGACGATGCTAATGAGCATCTATCATGTGCGAATAGATTATCTACAAAATGTGTAAATTTCTTTTGCAAGTATCAATGAATTGCTATATTTGCACTCCCTCAGCACGGATACGCTGAGTAAATCGGAGGGATGCCTGAGTGGCCGAAAGGAACAGTTTGCTAAACTGTCGTACTGGCAACGGTACCGAGGGTTCGAATCCCTCTTCCTCCGCGAAAAAGGACAAATTATCGAAAGATGATTTGTCCTTTTTTTCATTAGTACCTATATTGTCCGACTGGGAGGTGCCGGAAATTCTTTTAAATTTCTCTGTATCATTTGCGATGGATCTCCCGGAATTTCAAAGGAGACATGCCTGATGACCTACGGAATAATCGACAGAAGTAAGAAAAATTTGTGTAACCCAATTCCAGGGAAATTTGCTTTACGTCTGCATCACTATAATGCAACAGACGTTTAGCTTCAGTGACCATTTCCTGTTGAATCCAATAGCTCACTGTTGATCCCGTAGTTTTTTTTAATATTTCATTTAAGTAGCCTGGTGAAACATTTAGCTTTGATGCATATACCGCCGGACTTTTGATTGTACAAATATTAGCAGTCAGCATTTTTTTGAATTGGTGAACCAGTTCTGCTGATCGTGAATGCCTGTTATCCGTATTTTCTGCAAGACTGAAGGTACTGGCAGCCATAGCCAAAAACGATTGCGCAAGGGAATGAATAACAGGCAAATAATATTTATCAACTTTTCGCTGAACAAAACTACTATGCAAAATCCGGAGCAGATCAGTGTATTGCATTAACTCATATGTTGTTAGCGTGCGTGGAGATTGCAAATCTGCTCCTTGTTCAAAAATCTCCCTCGAATAGGCTGGAATTAATGAAACATCAACCGCAAGAAACCATCCTTCAGCGTGATCAGTCTGTATCCGGCTATGGACCTGTGACGGTAGTATATAAAAAATCTGCTCCTTGACAAGCACAATATCTCTTGTATCAACTTGTAAGGTTCCGGAACCGTTTGTAAGTAGAAAAAAAACATAATGATCGTCCCGGTGAGCGTGGGAGCTGTTATGGTTTTTACGCACATCATCAGCATTAAAAGTCTTGATGTGCAGGTTTTTATTCGTCTTATTTTGTAGTTGGTCTATCGGGATTTTTTTCATCAATACAAAAATAGTTTTATGATCTTAATCCCAGCAATTTATCGGCATTGCCATGAGCAATCTTAGCAACCTGCTCGTCGGGTAAATTAATTGCATTTAAAAACCCAATTCCCATTTCGTTCGTACTAAATGGATAATCAATGGAAAATAGAATATTGTCTACACCAAAAGTATCCAAAGCAATCCTTAATGGTGGCTGCGTAAAGAAACCACTGGTTGTGATGTGCACCTGCTGATGAAAAGTTTCGGTAAGGCTACGCTGGTTTGCCCCTCCGTTTCCGGGTTTGAATGCCCGTTCTGATCTTGCCATCATCATCGGGAGCATTTCTCCCATATGGCCAATAATCATGTTGAGATTAGGATACATATCAAAAATTCCGGCATAAAGTAATCGTAATATATGTATAGCTGTTTCAGAATGCCATCCCCAGCCATAACACGCAATCGCTTCTGCCATCCCCGAATGGTTAGGCAATCCACTATAATACATATCGGATACTTCTTTTGGTGGGAGTCCAGGGTGCAGATATATAGGCACCCTAAGCTTTTCAGCGCGTTCAAATATGGGAGCAAATCTCTTGTGATCCAAAAAATGACCCTCTGTCATGCCCCTAATCATTGCACCACAGAAATGATGTTCTTTTACTGCCCGTTCTAATTCGTCTGCAGCAGCGATTGGGGCAGTTGTTGGTAAATGGGCAAAAGCTGTAAACCTATCTTCAAAACCAGAAATATGACTAGCGATGAGATCGTTATACTCTCTTGCAAAAGCAGGACCTTTACGATCATTTAATAAATTTGCACCAGAACTATCAACAGAAAGCACCTGCATAGTAATGCCATTTTCATCCATCGATTTCAAGCGGTCTCCCGTTATATCTGCCAGTTTGGGAATAAGCTGAATCATCCGTTCTGATTGACCAAAGCCCCCAAGTGCTTCCTTAGGTATTTTATTTGCCATTTCCGGAAAAGAAATATGCTCTTCGAGTGTTACTATCCTCATAGAAATTACGGATTGAAAAAAATTGTAATTGCAATAAATTTGTCAATACAAAATTACAAGCAAAGGATTAAGACGCATCTCACAAATGATGGAATTTATAGCATTATTCAGGGATTGTGTTTGGTCAGCATCAAAAAGCTTTCCGCAAAGCATTGAAGTTCCTGATTGGGTTTAATAGAATTATATTATTCTTATTTTGCATCAGAGTTTTCTTACAAAAGACAAATTATCACCGCTCCGGAATAGATTTACCCAAAAAAACTACATATCCAGAAGTAAGGCGCTTAGTTGGTTCATATACTCAAGCCGGATAAAATTAGGATGATCAAGGTTGGATTCTACTTGTTCATGAGCCCAGGTTGTGTGATAGGGTATATGAGCAGCAAAACTACCTAACTCCAGTACGGGTAAAATATCTGACTTTATAGAGTTACCGATCATCAGGAAGTTTCCAGGCTTACAATCCAGATGTTTCAGTAACTTTCTATAATCTTGAGGTTGTTTGTCACTCATAATTTCAATATGGTGAAACTTATTCTGCAACCCAGATTTCTGAAGTTTCCTCTCCTGATCCAGCAAATCACCTTTAGTGGCCACAACCAATCTAAAATTCCCTTTAAGGCTTTCCAAAATTTCAGTTACGCCATCTAAAAGTTCTACGGGCTTCTGCAAAAGCTCCTGCCCTAGTTCTATGGCCTTGTTTATCAAAGAAAAGTGAGCCGTCCCTTCTGAAACACGGCTGATGGTCTCTATCATGCATAGCATAAATCCTTTGACTCCATATCCATACAAAGGCAAATTTTTCATTTCAGTTTTAAACAATTCCTGAGATACTGCATGTTGGGGAAGGTAATCTTCCAGTAATTGGCAGAAATGATGCTCAGCTTCCTGAAAATAGGGCTCGTTTACCCAAAGTGTGTCGTCCGCATCGAAGGCGATCACATGGATTTGATTTTTGATCATTACTTTTGTGTTAAGTTGCACAAAAATAGTTTACAATCTGTGAGTGAAAAGGACAATTGTCCCAACTGGAAATTATGCTAAGAACCAATATCCATTTACTAAGCCTTATCGAAAAGCTCTACACAGCTCAACAAAGAAAGGAAGACATTATCCTGAGAACCTTCTCTGCAGGAGAACGGCTGCTGGAACAGGATTGCAGATCGGAAAAAGTATTTATCATCCGGGAAGGACTGGTTAAATGTTATCATACAGAAAACAATGACAAGAGATATCTTTTTGAGTTTCTTGGGAGAGGTGAAATCGTGGGAGAAATAGAAGCCATTAAAAAGCAAAATTGCCTGTGTACCATTGAAGCTATCAGTCCTGTTACAGCATATTCCATCTCGATTCCATTTTTTCTTTCCTTCATAGATCAGTATCCGGAAATCACAAAACTGCTGCTGCTTGAATTGGCAGACCGTATTTCCAACACCAGCAGAAGGGCCTCTTATCAGCAGTTGTATACAGTAGAATATGGCTTATCGAAACTGCTTCAACGCCAGGAAATGGAACAAATCCGTTTATCTAAAGAAGATATGGCTGCTTACCTGGGAATCTCCGTAAGAAGTTTAAACCGCACGCTAAAACAGCTTGGAAGTTAACACCTGCACCTGTGTTGCGCCAATCTTACTTTTGAAATTTAATTTTAAGACGAATCACCCCCGTTGAATCCAGAGGATCAGTGGTCCATTTTGAGCCTTGCATCAATATATCAACCGCTTTTTGATTATTTTTTTCAGACAAACCTTTTTTGATCCTCACATGAACAGGGTTACCTTGAGGGTCTACATTAAACTCTAATTTCACTGTTCCTGGCTGACCATTCGCGAGTACCGCCTCCTCCTTAAGATACTTCTGGTAAGCTGCCCATCCAATAACAGGCTCAGATGAGTGGGCTTTCTTTTTCGTTCCATAACCCATCACAACAACTTCATTTAAACTGCTTGTACTTGGACTTAAGGCAACATCTAAACTGTCCTTGCCTTTAAGCTTTATTTGTTCCTGATTATAGCCTAATGCCGATACCACCAGATCTTTGTTTTTTAATTTTGAAGGAACAGACAATGTAAACTCACCTTTGACATCTGTCGCAGTTGCTATAGATGATACCCCCCTTATCCTGATTACTGCACCGGGCAGAGGAGCATTGTCTTGTTTATCTTTAACAACCCCTTTCATTAATACAAGCGAATCATAACGACCAGATTTTACACTTACACCAGCAACTTTACCCTCCAAAGAATGAGTTAACTCCGTGCCCAGAATTGTTGTCTGGGAAGATGCAGTAACGGATTTTTTCCTTTCAGTTGTAAAACCTACAACCGCCACTTCAGCCAGGCTTGTCTTCGCTGTATACAGCGAATCTTCTTTTTTATTGCCAATAAGCGCTATATCTTTTGAAAAAGCACCCGGATTCTTTTGTTTTATGGGCAATCTATTTCGATGGGATTTTCGCAACTGTTTCTCAGGCTTTATTTGCGTAAGAATCTGCTGCTGATTTTTTACAGAATCTGGTGGTAAAACAGGCTGCGCTTTTGCAGAAACAGAAGGCTGCCGGAAAAGTTTCACTTCCGGAGTTCTGGTCATCCAGAAAAGCGCCGTCCCCATAACTATAAATAGCGAGGCCGCTGCAGCAAGTATTTTCCATGAAATTATTTTCCTGGTTTTAGCTCCAGCTGTACGCCTGGAAATCATTTGATCTATTTCCGTTAAATTATCCTGGTGTAGTCGTCCTTCAGCCAGCTCCATCCCCATCATCAAATCCATAAGCTCAGGATCATGCTGTGCACGTCTTTCCAACGCGTACATTGCACGTTCATCCAGCTCTCCTCTCAGATACTGTCTGATCAATACTATGTCGTTCTGGCTACTCACGATTTTTCTCCATGCAAATTTTCAAATTCCTTTTTCCGTTCTGTATATAGCTCTTAACATCATTTAAGCTAAACCCTGTAAAATCTACAATTTCTTTATAGCACCTTTCTTTAAGAAAAAACAAACTGATGCTCTGCTTTTGTTTTTCCGGCAGCCTTTCCAGACACTTCTCCATGGCTGTCAACTGACGCTCTTTGTCTTCCAAATCTTCCTGATGCGGTTTCAAAGGAAATTCCACAAAATCATCAATAGCCACATGCTGCCTGTTTTTTGAAGACCGCAACTGCATTAAACAATAATTTTTACTCAGCACATACAACCAGCTTCCAAACTGGCGGATCTCCTGTTTTTTCACTTTAACAATCAACTCTTCAAAAATCTGCATCACCGCATCCTTACTTTGTTCACTATCCTGCAAATAACGGTAGCAAACATAGTAGACCATAGAAGAATGGGCACGAAACAATTCACCAAGCGGGGCAAGATCACCCGTTTCCAGGTAAAGCTTCAGCAAGGCTGCATCGTTAAGCGGATCTGTATCTTTAGAGCGTTTGAGCCAATTCATTCCTGTAAAAATACTTTTTTTTCTAATCGTTTATGGAAATTTTAAAAGGGATGCATCCCCCTGCAAAAATCCATAATATGAAAAGAATTATTTATTTGATCATGCTGCTCTTAGGTCTGACGACCTTCAACAGCACCGCCCGCACCATTCGCGGAAGTGTATATGGCACAGACGACAAAAAACCGATACCTGGTGTCGCTGTTCTCGTAAAGGGTACGAATATTCGCACATCAACAGATCTCAATGGGCAATATGCTGTGACCACTAAAGAGGAAAAAGTTGTACTGCTCTTTTCCATGATTGGTTACGAATTCCAACAGGTAGAAGCAAAAAAGTCCAATACAATTAATGTGTGGCTGCAGCCCGCCAAAACTTCTCTTCAGGAAGTCGTGGTAATGGGTTATCAGACACAAAGAAAGCAGGTACTCACAGCATCAGTCAGCACCATACCCGGGACTACACTAACCGGCAAAATGGCGGGCATCCAAATCCGAGGCTCAGTAACTGTTCCTCAGGATAGGGAAAGCTATAGAGGTATCGTAGAAAATGGTTTTTTAAATCCTGTAAAGGAGCCCTTATCTACATTCGCAATAGATGTAGATCAAGCTTCCTACAGCAACGTACGCAGGTTGATCAACCAGGGTCAATTGCCCCCAAAGGATGCGGTACGTACTGAAGAGTTGTTGAATTATTTTCATTATGACCTTCAAGGTCCTGTTAACCAGGATCCTGTCGCCATACATACTGAGCTGTCTTCTGCCCCGTGGAATCCCCTGCACCGCTTACTGCGCATCGCTTTAAAAGCAAAAACACTTAAAACAGAACAGCTACCTCCTTCTAATCTGGTTTTTCTACTGGATGTATCCGGCTCTATGGAAGGGCCAAACCGGCTTCCACTGGTCAAAGCTTCCATGAAAATGCTGGTAGACCAACTCAGGCCAGAAGACCATGTAGCAATTGTAACCTATGCTGGCACAGCCGGCTTAAAACTGGGCAGTACATCTGGTGATCAGAAAACCAAATTAAAAGAAGCGATTGACCAATTGGAAGCCTCCGGCTCAACAGCTGGTGGAGATGGCATAAAAATGGCCTATCAAATTGCCAGGGAACATTTTATCAAACAGGGAAACAACCGGATTATATTAGCCACCGACGGAGATTTTAATGTGGGTGCTTCGAGCGATGAGGACATGGAAAAACTGGTAGCCAATGAAAAAAACAGTGGGATCAGTTTATCGGTCCTTGGCTTTGGAATGGGTAATCTGAAAGATAGTAAAATGGAAACAATTGCAGATAAAGGACATGGAAACTATGCCTACATAGACAATATATCGCAAGCCAGGAAAGCCATGGTTACCGAGTTTGGCAGTACACTTTTTACAGTCGCAAAGGATGTAAAAATACAGGTAGAGTTTAATCCCGGAAAAGTACAGGCTTATCGTTTAATTGGTTACGAGAATCGTCTCCTGGCCAAAGAAGACTTTAATAACGACGAGAAAATGGGTGGAGATATGGGTGCTGGCCACAGTATAACGGCACTTTATGAGATTATACCTGCAGGTTTAAAAGATAATTTCAGTAGTAGTGTTGATCCGCTTAAATATCAAGCACCAAAGGATGTTATCTTTAACAATACCTTATCAGAGATTGTTACTGTTAAATTCAGATATAAAAATCCTGATTCTAAAAAAAGTCGCATGCAGATGGCCTCTTTAAAGGATGAGCCAAAGCCCTTTTCTAAAACAAGTGATGATTTCAGATTTGCCAGTGCTGTCGCAGAATTTGGACTGTTGCTCCGAAATTCAGAATATAAACAGCAATCAGACTTTA
>Ga0182008_10000773_pt1 | contig 22437 bp, 16 predicted proteins | sample Sormic07211129_1_FD_120482 | JGI IMG/M metagenome (GOLD analysis project Ga0182008, IMG submission 120482) | Rhizosphere microbial communities from Sorghum bicolor, Mead, Nebraska, USA - 072115-129_1 metaG | ecosystem: Host-associated > Plants > Roots > Rhizosphere | place: USA: Nebraska...
AAAACGTAGTCAAATACTTCATCTGAAATCGGAATTATTTTTTCAAAATGTGCTTTGAGCAATTGTTTCATCGGGGATGCTAATTTTTAGATCAGGATTGCAATTATAAGGGAAATAACGCTAAGCTTTTCATTTGTCTATCCTTTTTTTTAGATTTTTCTTCTCTTTTGAAACCATTATCAAATAGTTTTGAACCTATGAAGAACACGAGTAAGATCTATCTTTTCTTTATTTTATTTGCCAGCCAATCCTATCTAATGGCTCAAAATAAAGTTCAGATGAAGCAGCTTATTGATGATCAGTTTCATTTTGCTGCAGAGCAATATAAAGTTCTGGCTAAAAATGTTCCTGCCGGAGTGATGCCTAAAACCTATTATGCTAAAAGCGGAAAGATAGAAACCAGTGATACAAAGTGGTGGTGCAGTGGTTTTTATCCGGGTTCATTGCTCTATATTTACGAATATACAGGAGATACAGCAATTTTAGCTGAGACCAACAGGAGACTGTCTATACTGGAGAAGGAGAAACATTACAAGGGTAATCATGATTTGGGTTTTATGATGTTTTGCAGCTTTGGAAATGCGTACAGGATTTTGAAGGAGGAGAAATACAAAGCGGTAATTGATACATCTGCGGGTTCACTTGCCACCAGGTATCGTCCTGCTGCAGGGGTAATTCAATCCTGGAATTCCAGTAAGATCTGGAAAGGACCTGTGATTATTGACAATATGATGAACCTGGAGCTGCTGCTCTGGGTAAGTTCGCATGGTGGCGATTCAAAATATAAACAGATTGCTGTTTCTCATGCCAACAAAACCCTGAAGAACCATTTCAGACCTGATTACAGCTCTTATCACGTAGTAGATTATGATATGTTGACCGGAAAAGTGATCAGAAGGGGAACGGCTCAAGGGGCTGCAGATGAATCTGCCTGGAGCAGGGGCCAGGGCTGGGCTTTGTATGGCTATACCATGATGTATCGTTTTACAAAGGATCAAAAATACCTGGACCAGGCCATGCATATTGCTGATTTTATATTGAAGCATCCAAATCTGCCTGCCGATGGAATTCCTTACTGGGATTTTAATGCACCTGGTATTCCTGATACTTACAGGGATGTCTCTGCAGGAGCTGTCATTTCATCGGCTTTGCTTGAACTGGGGCAATATACTACCGGAAAAAGCAAAGACAGGTTCGTTTCTGCCGCCAGAAAAATGATTGTCTCTTTATCTTCTGGCCAATACCGCTCGAAGCCCGGGGAAAACGGTGGTTTTTTATTATTGCACAGTGTAGGTGCATTGCCTTTAAAATCTGAAATAGATGTTCCCCTAACTTATGCTGACTATTATTTTCTGGAAGCCTTAGCCCGATATAAAAAGTGGTATTTATAAGTTGTTGTTTTTTAGTTCGTTCATAAATTCTCTGGGTGTCTTTTCATATTGTTTTTTGAATTCCCTGCTGAAATATTTAGGGTCATTAAATCCAATCAGATAGGAAATTTCTGAAATGGTATAGCTTTTTTGTTCTAAAAGCTGTACCGCTCTTTTTAAACGAATGGATTTGATAAAGTCATTTACGGACAGATCCGTGATTGCCCTTATCTTTTTATACAGGACCGGCTGGCTCATGCCGGTTTCTGAAGCCAGGTCTGGCACCCCGAAACTTTGCTCAGACATATGTGCTTCTATATATTGAATCACTTTTGTAATGAAAGCCTGGTCTGTTGACCCAATCTGGATGTTCTGTGGCTGCAGGGTAATCTGCTGGCCATATTTTATGCGCATCAGGTCCCTTGAATGGATGAGGTTTTTAATGTTCAGTTCCAGGAGTTCCATGCTGAATGGCTTCATGATATAGGCATCAGCGCCAGTTTCCAGTCCGGTTACCTGATGGATATGGGAGGACCTGGCGGTGAGCAGGATGACAGGGATATGGCTTGTCCGTTCGTCGGTCTTGAGTTTTCTGCAAAGCTCTAAACCGTCCATGACGGGCATCATTACATCACAAATGATCAAATCCGGCAAGAGTTCTATGGCTGTTTCCCAGCCTTTTAAGCCATCAATGCTTTCGCTTACCTGGTAGGACCGACCGACAGATCCGGTAAGCAGTTGTCTGATTTCTGCATTGTCTTCTATGATCAGGATATGCTCTTTGTTAGGCGTATCTTTTTTGCGGTCTTCATCTGTTGAGGCCAGGTCATTACTTATATCGGCATTGAAGATAGAATGGGTTTCTCTGGTCACTGCAAATTCTTCAGCTTTGAAATGTATTTTTCCTTTTTTTAGTTTGACTGTAAAGCAAGTGTCTCCAGTGGCGTGTGCTGTTGCAGGAATGCTCTCAATGTCTATCGTTCCATGATGTGCTTCTACAATACTCTTGGAAAGTGCGAGTCCAATGCCCGATCCAATATGGCTGGAGCCCCGGTCGTCTACCTGGAAAAAACTACTGAAAAGCTTGTTCTGGTTCTCATAGGAAATGCCTGCACCGTTATCGTGAACCTGAATCTGGACCTCTTCTTTATGTTCAATTATCCTTAATGTGATGGCGCCATTCTCATTTGTAAATTTGAAGGCATTGCTCAACAGATTAAACAATACTTTTTCGAGTTGCTTTCTGTCAAAAAAGATCTCAATGGAATCTTTTGAGGTTTCAAAATGGTATGTGATGTTTTTTTCTATAGCCACATGCTGGAAGGCCAGGAAAATCTCTTTGCAAAAAATAACGATATTATCAGAGCTGACGTATAATTTTAGATGACCTGTTTCTGCTTTCCTGAAATCCATGAGTTCTGTAATCAGCCGCATTAAGCGATCTGCGTTGTTTTTTATAGGAATAATCTGCCTGCTGATTTCCAGATTATCCTGTGTGTTCCTGAGCAGATTTTCAAGCGGGGTGAGAATTAAGGTTAGCGGGGTACGTATTTCGTGAGAAATATTGGTGAAAAAATCCAGCTTCATTTGTTGCAGATCTACAGAGCGTTTTAATAAGGCTTTAATGAAAAGATACCTGACCACCAGGAATAGGATCACAGAAAAGATCAGCAGATAAGCACTGTAAGCCCACCAACTCGCCCATATAGGTGGTCGGATCTTTATTTTTATACTTACAGAGCCCTTGCCGGGGATACCATCATTGTTTATGCCTTTGACGGTAAATACATATTCTCCGGGCGGAAGGTTGGTATAGGTAGCGCTGGGTGTATGAACATAGGTCCAGTCCTTTTCATAGCCGTCTAATTTATAGGCATATCTGTTTTTATCTGATTTAATATAGTTTAAGAGTGCAAAACCAATAGTGAAATGATTCTGATCGTGTGCAAAAGTGATTTCTTTCTGGCTATTGATGTCTTCTTTAAGCAATTTGTCTGGCCCATTTACATCAACCGGTTGATTGAATAATTTTAAGCCTGTAAATACAATAGGTGCAGTGGATGTATTGATCTCTATCTGGTCTGGAAAGAAGGTTGTTAGTCCATTATATCCCCCAAAATAAAACTCGCCTTTACTGTCTTTAAAGAAGGACCTGACATTGAATTCATTTCCGGCAAGACCATCACTTCTGGTATAGTTCCTGAATTTTCCTGTTTTAGGATCTAGTTTGGATAGACCGTTATCTGTACTGATCCATAAATTGCCTGATTGATCTTCTACTATGCCCAGTACATTGTTGTTGGATAAGCCGTCTTTTTCTGTATAGGTTTTAAAGTGATTGGTTTTGGGGTTGTAGCGGCTGATACCTTCAAAATGAGTGCCTATCCATAGGTCACCTTTTGTGCTTTGGGCGATACAATTGATGTAGTCTGATTGTAAGCGATTGCTATCCGCAGGGTTTTTCAGAAAATAACTCAGTTTTCCGGTCTGGGGATCATATCTATGCAATCCGGCTGCAGTGCCTATCCATAATTTTCTTTGCCGGTCTTCAAATAGTACCTGGATGCTTTTGTTTTTTAAACTTTTTTCTACGGGGCTTTTGACTGTATGTTCTGCATATTGGCCATTGACTTTCTTCAGCCGGTTCAGGCCATCTAAAGAGCCGATCCAGGTATTTCCATAACTATCTTCGTTAATAGCAATAATTTCTGCTGTTCCAATATCGTTCTTATAATTTTTCACATTGGCAATGTGCCTGAAAGTCTTTGCCCTGGGGTCAAAGAAATTTAACCCGCCATGATGGGTACCAATCAGAAGATCGCCTTTTTTACTTCTGTAGATTGTTTTGACAAGGTTAGAGGTTAAACTGGTGTGGTCAGCAGGCTTATTCTTATAGTGGGTAAAGGTACGGGAAGAGCGGTTGTAATAATTTAACCCACCACCTTCTGTTCCAATCCACAGGTTATGCTGTTCATCTTCAACAATGGAACTGATCACATTGCTGCTCAGACTGGAATGCAGCTTGTTGTTCTGTTGTACTTTAAATGCTGTAGAATAGGGGTAAGCAAAATTGACGCCTCCATAATAGGTGCCTACCCACATGGTTCCACTGATGTCCTGAAAGATGCTGTGAACGGAATTTTGGGCAATACTCCATTTTAACTCAGGATCATGCTGGTAATTTGTGAAATTTTTAGTCGCGGGATTCAATATACTTAAACCTTCCTGTGTCCCAATCCACAACATGCCATCATTTCTGAGTGCAATTGTCCGGATGTCGTTGTGAACTATAGAGTTTGGGTCTTTATTGCTATGGGTAAAGGAAGTGAAAGTTTGATCACTGTCGTGATAGAGATTGATCCCATTATCTGTTCCGATCCAGATATTTTGCCGGGCATCCATTGCAATACTGGTGATATAACTGGAGCTGAGGCTATTCGTTTTACCTGGCTGGGTTTGGAAGAGCTGGTACTGCATATGTCCATTTGAAAAATGTACTTTCATCAGACCATCCGTACTGCCTACCCAGAGAAATCCTTGTTTATCCATTAAGATAGCGGTTATTGAATTCTGGTTGGGGTGGGCCAGGGTATCTTTAAAGGAATACAGTTTAAAGGTATTTGTTTTTCTATCTAGTTTATTCAGCCCTTTATAGGTACCAATCCAAAGATTTCTACTCTTGTCCTCATATATATATTCTATTGAATTGTTGCTAACGGCCGTTTTGTCTTTTGGATTGCTTAGAAACCGTATAAAACTATCTTTTTGACGGTCGTATTTGTTTAAGCCTTTGCTTGTTCCTATCCAGAGGTCGCCTCTGGAATCTATATAGGTATATTGGATACTGCTGGAGGAAAGGCTGCCGGGTACGGAAGGTATATTTCTGTAGATCTTAAATTGATATCCATCATATCGGTTCAGACCGTGTTTTGTTCCAAACCAGAGAAATTGTTGATTGTCCTGGCAAATGGCAAGCACCGAGTTTTGTGAGAGACCATTTTCCAGGGTCAAATTACTGAACTGAACCTCTTTTTGGGCATAGGCATGCAACTGTACGAATACTATAAATAAAATCCAGGACAGATAGTTGCAGCTCTTTTTAGCGAACATGATGATTGTGGTTTGATTGGAACTCTGAATATCTGAATAATCGAGTTGAATCGGAACAGAATCTTGCTTAATTCTTTCTAAATGTATGTTTTTTTTGATTTTTCTATCTTTTTCTTTTGAATAATCCTCTTTTAAAAAAAAATAATCTGACAGTTTTGGACAAATGAATCCAGTTCCCGGATGAAATTTCCATAACGATGAATATGAATAAAAATATAGCCTTTTTAACTTTGGCATTTTCCTTTTTTTGCTTGGCAGTGCAAGCCCAGTCCAGATCAACTTTAAATTTTAACAGTGGCTGGAAATTCAAAAAAACAAATGAAAACGTGGTCGCAAAGACGGAATGGGAAAGCGTAAGCATACCGCATACCTGGAATGCGGAGGATATGCAGCTGTCAAAAGACTTTTATGAGGGCGAAGGACAGTATAAAAAGGAGTTTGAGCTGGGCGAAGAATATAAAGATAAAAGGACTTTTCTGCGTTTTGAAGGGGTAGGGCAGGTTGCACAAGTCTATGTAAATGATAAGCTGGTTGGTACCCATAAAGGATCTTACAGTGCTTTTTGTTTTGAGATCACTTATGCGGTTAAACCTGGTTCAAAAAATACCGTTCTGGTTAAAGTTAACAACAAGGCCAGAAAAGATGTTATCCCGGTTAACCACTTTTTGTTTGGAATTTATGGTGGTATTTACAGACCGGTAAGTTTAATTGTAACCAATAAGCTAAACATCAGTACCACAGATTATGCATCGCCAGGTATTTATTTAAGCCAGAAAAACGTAACTCCAAAATCTGCAGAGGTTAACCTGGCTGTTAAGATAGAGAACAAACTTTCTGCTCCACAGGAAATAACGATAAAGACGACGGTATACAATAAAGAAGGAAAATCTGTTCTCACTAAAAGTACAGGGGAGCGGGTAACGATGCAGGGGAGACAGCGCTTTGAACAGAATTTTACGGTGGAAAATCCACATTTATGGCAAGGATTAGGTGACCCTTATCTGTATAAAGTGGTAACCCAGGTTCTTCAAAAGGATCAGGTTATTGATGAAGTTGTACAGCCACTAGGTCTTAGAAAATTTGAATTTGCCGGAAAGAAAGGATTTTTCGTAAACGATAAGGCTTATCCTATGTATGGGGTTACCCGACACCAGGACAGGTGGAAATATGGAAATGCATTGAGCAATTCGCAGCATAAGGAAGACCTGGATATGATCAGGGAAATGGGGGCAACCACCATTCGCTTTGCTCATTATCAGCAGGCAGAATATATCTATTCGCAATGTGATACAATGGGATTTGTGATCTGGGCCGAAATTCCTTTTGTAAATACCTATACTTCTGAAGAAGGAGATAATGCCAAACAGCAATTAACCGAGCTGATCCGTCAGAATTACAACCATCCGGCTATTTATGTGTGGGGATTGCATAATGAGGTGTACGGAAAAACACCTGCAGATTTTCCGGCTGCTTTGACCAGGGATCTTAATGAGATTGCTAAAATAGAAGATCCAGGACGTTATACCGTAAGTGTGAGCGGCTATGGCGAAATGGAAAGACCGACAAATCTGAATGCAGATATTCAGGGAATGAACCGTTACTACGGCTGGTATGAAGGTAAAATCGGCGGGCTGGATAAATGGGCTGAAAGTCTGGAGCAAAAATATCCGGATAACAAAGTGGTTTTATCGGAGTATGGAGCAGATGGGAATGTATTTCATCAGAAAGAGCAGGCGCTTCTGGGCGAGACCTTTAATTATACTTTGCCTGCTTATCCTGAGAATTATGAAACAAAGACACACGAGATACAGTGGCCTATTATCGCGAAACACCCTTATATCGTTGCTTCCTATTTATGGAATATGTTTGACTTTGCTACCCCTATGTGGGATAGAGGAGGAATGCCTGCACGAAATATGAAAGGCCTAGTCACTTTTGACCGCAAATTAAAAAAGGATGCTTTTTACTGGTACAAGGCAAACTGGAGCAAAGAACCCGTATTGTACATTACCGAGCGGAGAACAACAGAGCGTACACAGCAGATCACACAGGTTACCGTATATTCCAATACCGGACAGCCTGAGCTTTATCTGAATGGCAAGAAAATAACTGCTGCGCCACTAGTAGTTGATGTTCCAGTACATTATGTATTCGATCATATAGAACTAAAGAAAGGGAAGAATGTGATCAAGACAAGAACCACAAAGGACGGAAAGAGCTATACGGATGAGGTGATCTGGAATTATAATGGCAGATAATGGGATTTGCCATTAACCGGTCTGTCATTTCGATTTTTCTACCCTTTTGCTTTGAATATTCATCTTTTTTAGCTGTTTAAAACAACATTTTTGATTATAACCAAATAGATTTTCTAATTGTCAACTTAACTAACCAACCATATATGAAAAGAAGAAGACTACTCGATGAGCTTTGGCGGCCAGTATCCAGGAGGTTCCTGGTGATGGTCCCACTGCTTGCCTGCTTACCTCATGCAGAAGCATTTGCAGGCCCACTTTTAGCACCAATAGAGTTGAAACCGACGGCTCAACAAAATGTAAAAGGGGTTGTGAGGGATGAAGATGGAATGCCACTACCCGGAGTTAGTATTATGGAAAAGGGAACCAAGAATGGGGCCAGCACCAATGGCAAAGGCGAATTTTCCATTGCGCTTAAAAACCCAAATGCTATATTAATAGTAAGCAGTATCGGTTTTTTACCTCAGGAAGTCCCTGTGAAAGGAGGTACTGTAAATATTGTTCTGAAAGCGGATAAGAAAGCCCTGGATGAAGTTGTTGTTGTAGGGTATGGCACACAGAAGAAAGCAAACTTAACTGGTGCTGTTAGCCAGATTGATTCCAAAATGCTGGAAAACAGACCCACAGCAAATCTTGGCCAGGCATTGCAGGGATTAATGCCCAACTTTAACGTAAGCGTCTCCAACGGAAGCCCTAATACCGGGGCAACCTATAATGTAAGGGGAGGGACATCCTTTTTTAAAGATGCGAATGATGGTAATAAGATAAAGTTTCAAAGCGGAGCTCCTTTCATCTTAGTTGATGGGGTAGAAATGGATCCAAACTTACTTAACCCAGAAGATATTGAGTCTGTGACCTTATTAAAAGATGCCGCATCAGCGGCTATTTATGGTGCAAGAGGGGCATTTGGTGTTATGCTCATTAAAACCAAATCTGGAAAGGGAGGGAAATCAAGGGTCACGTATTCTAATTCTTTCCAATGGAATACTCCTACCGCGGTACCAGATCTTCTGAATGCTTATTCTATTCAGGAAGCTATTGTCAAAGCTGCTGCATTGGAAAATGGATCAGCAGGATCAAATGAGGTATTGAAACTCCAGAAGATCAAAGAATATATGGACGATCCTTTGCACAATGAACCTTATTATTTCGAAGCAAACGATGTACAGAAAAATAATATCATCTGGAGGGGAAATGTCAACCCATATAAAGAGGCTTTATTGAATTACTCGCCTATGCAGAAACATAACCTGTCCTTATCAGGGGGCAGCGACAATGTTTCTTATTATGGATCATTTGGATATCAAAACGAAGATGGACTTTACAAAATTAATACAGATAACTTTAAGCGTTATAATGCCTTATTAAATGTGTCTGCAAAGATAAATAACTGGTTCAAGATTGATTTTAAAACAGCCTATAACAATTCTACGTACATCGAGCCGGTAAGTCCATCAGGTAAAGGCGGATGGTGGGTGGCTATGTCTCAGGAACCTTCTCGGAATGTGAGTATGCCGATGCTTGTTCCTGCATCGCTAAATGTGAAACCAAAATATACAGATAATATTTTGTCGTTTATGGATTATGGATCATCTGATCAAACCAACAAATCAAATATTTTACTGGCTGCATCTCCAAGTTTGCAGTTTACAAAGGAGTGGTCATTGAAAAGTGATATTTCGTATTTGGCCAACAGCACAATAGAAAAGACAATTTTGCCAACATTGGAAAGACTGGAAACAACCAGAAATGCAACCACAACTGTTCAAACAAATCCAGATTATATTAAGCGTTACAATTTTAATTCTAATAAATATACGGTAAACATCTATACCGATTATATAAAAACGATTGCAGGAAAACATAACTTTCACGGTTTAATTGGTTTTAACCGCGAATGGTATACTGATCAGGATGTAACTGCGCAGAGAAACAATATCAATGTAAATGTGCCTACAATAAGCCAAGCACAAGGATTGCAAACTGTTGGCGACAGCGAATCTCACTGGGCGGTCCAGGGATTGTTTTATCGCCTGACTTATAATTATGACGGGAAGTATCTGTTCGAATCTAACGGACGTTACGATGGAACTTCGAAATTTCCTTCGGATACAAGGTTTAAGTTTTTCCCTTCATTTTCTGCCGGATGGCGCGTAAGTGAGGAGCAATTTGCAAAGAGTATAAAACCCTATGTCAATGACCTGAAATTAAGAGCATCTTATGGTAGTCTTGGAAATCAAAATGTTAAGAATTATTTGTATATATCCAATTATGGTACAGATGCTCAGATACAATATTTATTAAATGGAGTAAGACCTGTAGGTGTTACTGCACCAGGTCTGATAGATCCAAATTTAACCTGGGAGACTGCAACAACGATAGACTTTGGTGCGGATATGACCGTTTTCAAAAATTTCGAGATCAGTTTTGACTGGTATAACAGAAGGACCACAGATATTCTTACTGACGGTTTGAAATACCCGGCAGTTTTAGGTGCATCTTCACCGCAAGTCAATTCCGGAACCATTGATACCAAGGGCTGGGAATTAATTTTAAAATATAGAAATGCGACAAGTTTTGGATTGAATTATGATCTGGCATTCACGTTAGGTGACTATCAGTCTAAAGTTGTGAAGTTCGATAATAATCCTAATAAGATCATCAGCGATTCGAATTTGTATGAAGGGCAAAAGATGGGAGAAATCTGGGGATATGAAACCTATGGGATCTTTCAATCACAAGATGAAATTAATAAAGCCCCAAGTCAGAAGTTGATATCTTCGGGTTTATGGTATCCGGGAGATGTACGTTATAAAGATATCGATGGGGATAACCAGATTACTTTTGGAAATAATACCGTTGGAAATCCTGGAGATAGAAAAATCATTGGAAACAGTACGCCAAGATACCAGTATGGTTTGAATTCCAATTTCAGTTATAAAGGATTTGATCTGAACATTTTTTTCCAGGGTGTGGGAAAAAGAGATCTTTGGATTGGAAACAATTTATATTGGGGTGCGGGTGCAACGGGTACCTATGAGACTTACAACAATTCGTGGACACCGGAACGCACCGATGCGTTTTATCCGGCCTATAAAAACGCGGCCCGTAACAGGCAGGTACAGACCAGATATTTGGCAAATGGTGCTTATTTACGTATGAAGAATTTGGCGCTGGGTTACACATTGCCACAATCATTTACCAATAAGATCAAATTGCAAAGATTAAGGGTTTCTGCTTCTGCATACAATTTATTTGAATTTAAAAATGTACCAAAAACATTCGATCCTGAATTGGTGGGAATGGATTATCCAATTATCAGATCCTATGCACTGGGACTACAGGCAACATTTTAATTCAAAAGTCACTTAAATTATATAAGATGAAAAATAGTATAAAAACATTCATATTTGGGTTGGTTTCTGCATCATTGCTGTTTGGCTGCAAAAAAGATTCGCTGGACCGTTTTCCATTAGATAATATTACCGACCAAAATTTTTGGAAAACAGAGAATGACTTGAAGCTTTATAACAATAGCCTTTATCCAAGATATATAGTTGGATTCGGAACTGATTACGCTGATGGTACTGTCCAGCCCTGGGGAGTAAATGTAAACACATTGGTCTATGGAGATGTGATCACAGATAATGCAGCTCCACTTACTTATTCGAAGGTCGGAACAGATGAGTATATTGCCTATCTTTCAGGAGGAAGTGGATCGGGAGGATGGAATTTTGAAGGTATAAAACAATTGAATTTCTTTTTGGATAACTACAAAAGAGCAAATCTGGCCGCTGATGTTGCTAATAAATATGTGGGAGAGGTTTACTTTTTTAAAGCTCTTGATTATTTTACCAAGGTTAAGCTATTTGGAGATGTGCCTTGGTTGCAACATGCATTAAACGTTAATTCGCCGGAGCTGACGGCTGCCAGAACTCCAAGGGCACAAGTGATGGACTCGGTAATGTATATTTTGAATAAGGCTATAGATTATTTACCTGCAAAAGGTTCGGAGGAGAGTAACCGCCTGAATAAGGATATGGCACAATTCTTAAAATCAAGAATAGGTTTGTATGAAGGAACGTATAGAAAATATCATTCTGAGCTGGGATTGGATGGATCTAAGTTTTTGGGCTATTGTACAGAAGCTTCAGAGGCTTTGCTGACCAAATACAGCTTAGTACAGGGAGATCAGAAGTCGGTGTATAATAGTTTATTTGCAACTGAATCTTATAAAAATAACACAGAAATTGTGATGTGGAGAGAGTACTCTGCTGCATTAAATTATGGTGCGGCATTTAGCCGTTATTTTGCACAAAATCTGAGGCACCAATTTGGAGCTACCCGTAGTTTGGTAGATGATTATTTATGTTCGGACGGGCAGTCTATCTCTACAAGTCCTTTGTTTCAGGGCAAAGGATCTATCCAGGCTGAAATGCAAAACAGAGATCCCCGGTTGAACCAAACTGTTGCAAATTTTGGGACTTATGAACTGGCCGCAACAACTATTCAAGGTTCAAACAATGCACCCCTGCCAAATTTACCTGGAATGAGCGGGAATAAATGCCCAACAGGATACCGTTTGGCCAAATGGTTTTATAATAGTCCGGCAGACTGGGACCGGGTAACAAGTGGCCAGCAAGCTGCACCCGTATTTCGCTTTGCAGAAATTCTGTTGAATTATGCAGAGGCTAAGTATGAGTTAGGGCAGATTAGTCAGTCGGTTATTGACCAGACTATTAATAAGCTTCGCAGCCGCGTGGGGATGCCCAATCTAGTGATTGGCAGTGAACCTGCAGATCCTCGTTTGGATGCGATCTATCAGACCTATGTAGGCGCACCAATTGCGCCGTTATTGCGGGAGATACGCAGGGAGAGAAGGGTAGAGATGGCTTTTGAGAATACGCGTTGGGACGATTTGATGAGATGGAAAGCTGGAAAACTGATCAATGTTCCTGTGGAAGGTATTAAATTTGTTCAATCGCAGTTTCCAACGGTGGTGGTAAATAAGGATATTTATTTAAGTGCCGAAGGTTATATATTGCCTTATTTTAGAACTCTTCCTGCCGGAAGGAAGTTTAACGAGTCAAAAGCCTATTTGTTTCCGATTCCAACAGAAGATATATTGCTCAACAAAAATTTAACTCAAAACCCAAACTGGTAAAAATGAAGGTTTCAGAAAAAAATATTGGATTAACCTTTTTGATGATGTTGTTTTTAGGCGTTGCTTGCGCGCAGGACAAGGAACAGGTGAAACTTATCCATGGCAGTCATCGTGTTGGAAAAAGGACTGACGAGGTGATGCAAAAATGGAGGGGCTATGGTCTTGGGCAGTTTATCCACTGGGGTTTGTACGCAATACCTGGTGGTGAATGGAACGGCAAGCCATATGATGGCGCTGCAGAATGGATCAGATCCTGGAATGGCATCCCGAATTCGACTTATGACTCTTTGATTTATAAGTTTAATCCAGTTAATTTCAATCCTGAAGAATGGGCTGGGATAGCGAAGAATATGGGCGCTAAATATGTGACCATAACCACTAAACACCATGATGGATTCTGCTTATGGCCTAGTAAATACACGTCTTATACTGTAGCAAAGTCTCCATGGAAGAAGGATGTAATCGGGCCGCTGGTAGATGCCTACAATAAGGCGGGTATAGATGTGATTTTGTATTTTTCTATCATGGATTGGAACCATCCGGGCTGGAGATATGACATCAAAACCAAGTCTGATAGTATCGCCTTTGAAGGCTTTAAGAAATTTACCCGAAACCAATTGATTGAATTGCTGACCAGATATCCAACAGCGAAAGGACTTTGGTTTGATGGGACCTGGGATAAATCCTGGGTAAAACAGTCAGAATTTGCTGATGAACTGGAGACCGAAATGCGTAAACTGCGTCCGGGATTGATTATTGGCAGCCGATTTAGAGCCGATGAGTTTGGAAAACGCCATTTTGATTCTAATCATGTGCTTATGGGAGACTATGAGCAAGGATGGGAACGTAAATTACCCAATAAGATAGAAGATGTGCATGGGAACGATTGGGATTGCGTAATGACGGTTCCGGAAAATCAATGGGGCTATAACAAGGCCTGGAAAGGACATATTAAGACGAGTAACGAGTTGATTGAAATGACGGCCAAAGCTGTGTCCCTGGGCGGGAGTTTTGTGTTGAATTTTGGCCCTAAAGGGGATGGATCGATCCGTGAAGAAGAGAAAAAACTGGCTGCTGAAATAGGGGACTGGATGAAGGTAAACAACGAGGCAATCTATAACTGTGAATATGCAGGACTGGAAAAACAAGACTGGGGGTACTTTACTAAAAGCAGAAATACAAATAAAGTTTATATGATCGTGTTTAATGTTCCTGTATCTGGAAGTCTACTGGTTAAACAAGGAGGTCACATGGGGATAACGCAGGGATATTTATTGGAGGGAAAAAAACAATTATCCATTGAAAAAATAGACGGCAATACTTCTGCAATTCATATACCTACAGTGGGTCAAAAGCAGCCTTTTGTTATTGTTCTGGAGACGGAGAAGGGCAGTGGTGCAAAAGAGGATATCAACAAACATATTTAAGATATTTTCAAACAGTAAAGTACTCCAGGCAATTTTCCTGGAGTATTTTACTATCTTTTCTTAAAAGCCAAACCAGCCCTTCCTTTTGATTAGTAGTTCTTCAGGTATTTCCGGTCCCGCTGTTTTAGCCTCATCCAGATGCTGTTTTAATATAAAAATTGAATATTTTGTTTCCTAAATACGATATGTAATATTTGCACAAAAGTATCATGGGATTATTTAATAATTTATTTGGTTCGAAAAATCAGCTAAAGTCAGAAAATGCAAGTGTCGAAGTACAAATTCCTGATGATGTAAAAAATTTAACAAGCAGAGATCAGTATAAAGATTCAGTATTTTTTTACAATTTTCTACAGAGAATCAAACCTTTTTCAGAAAGGACACTCAACGGATTCAATGACGCGAAAAAAATAATAATGCAGTAGGAATAAAGAACTGGGCAAAAGGCCTGAGTGAAGGGATATATACAAAGCCTTCAATTTGGTACAGTATGGGTGCTGCAATTAATAAAGACTGGCAAAGTTTTTATATGGACGAAATAAAATATTATGAACTCTGCATCAGCAAAGAGTTAATCAACGGATCCTATCAGCTCAGCTCAAAAATATTGTCTATGGGCATTTTATTAAACATCAGTAAAGAAGTATTTAAAAAAATATCCGAACGCTATGTCGCAGAAGGCTATGAAGATTTTGTGTTAGATAGTTTGGTGCATTTTAAATATCAGGAACATCCAATATCAAATACGCTGCAATTCCCCGATGAAACCTATATTCAGAGATTATCATTGATAATAAAATCAACTTCGAAGCAGGAAGCGGAAGCGATTGTAAAAGATACTTTAGAACACCATTTTTACACCAAAGAAACCCTTCAGGCAGCTTATGAAAGTCATAAAACAGAATTCTATGTCGGTTATTGGGCTTGGGAATTAGCGGCTTTAGTAAAGGTAATGGGACTTGATGACAGCAGTTTTAAAGACAATCCTTATTATCCTTGCAATATGGTTCATTGGATGCCAAAGACTTAATAATAGGTTTTATGTGTATTAAATAAGATTTGATAATACAACTTTTGTATTTCGCGTTTAAACTTATACTTACAACCACAACGAAGAGTTCCCTCCAGTTACTACACACTTGAGGATATCATACCATTAGAAAAATAGGGAACTTAAATTTCCCACAAATCTATCCTGTTAAATTTTCAATATTAAACTTACAAAGTGCAATTTGCTTTTTTATTGCCTTTAGCTCTTTGATTTTATCGTCTATTTGAGACAACTTCTTATCAAGAACTTCAATCTGCGCTTTTTGGCTAATTTCCTTTTTATACCAGGCATCAACTACCTCTTTAATTTCAGCCAAAGTAAAGCCTACAGCTTTGGCCATCTGTATAAACCTTAATTTTTCAATAACATCATCACCATAATAAACATAATTATTAGTAGTTACTTCTTGTTTCTTCTTGCCACTGAAAAGACCTGATTTTTCATAAAACCTTATCGTGCCAATAGGTATCCCTGTTTCTTTGGAAAGCTGATTTATTAGTTTCATTCTTATTATATAAAAAAAAGTGAACTATGTAGTATACTTCATACTTGTGGGTTGTAAAATTAGTATATAGTTTTGCCTTCACATAAAAAATAACATTCAATTATAAATAATCTATGGAAATGCAATATTCAGACGAAGAACTCATAAAATCGTTGCCAGGTTTTAAAAATAGTTATACAGAAGTGAATGGAACAACTCTCCATTATGTTGAAGGCGGTAGTGGGGAACCTTTGATTCTGCTACCCGGCTGGCCGGAAACCTGGTGGGCTTATCATAAAATAATGCCTGAGCTTGCAACAAAATACTATGTTATAGTGATAGATCTGAGAGGGATGGGGAGTTCGGGAAAGCCATCAAGTGGATATGAGAAAAAAAATATGGCTAAAGATGTTTATGAACTGGTCATAAAGCTGGGTTACAAAAAAATTAATATTGGTGGGCATGATATTGGTGCTCATGTTGCTTTTGCCTTTGCGGCCAATTTTCCAGAGACTACTTCAAAGTTAATTGTTTTAGATACACCACATCCGGATGAAGGAATGTATCAATTACCTATGCTTCCAATGCTAAGCGCAAATTATGTTCACCCTTGGTGGCTAGCTTTCAATCAGGTAAAAGAACTCCCGGAACAACTGCTTGCAGGTCGTATGTTTATTGTTATAGCCTGGATATTTAAAAACTTATTAAATGACCAAAACAGTATTAATGAGTTTGACAAAGCCGTTTATGCTTTTGCTTACGACAGTAACGAGGGCATAAGCGCATCAAATGCATGGTATCAAGCTTTTCCACAAGATATAGAAGACATAAAAGCTTACGCTAAACTCAATATGCCAGTAATTGGAATAGGTGCAACTGGATTTGAGATGTTGCAAAATACACTTTCCAACTATACTACTGATCTGCAATTAGCAAAAGTTGAGGGTAGCGGGCATTTCATGCTTGCAGAAAAACCAACAGAAACAGCAAATTACATCAAAGAATTTTTAGGCTAATTTTGCATTGATTATACACTAATATCTGCAAACATAACTGCTAATATCTATTAGTTCTATTTGCACTTAATCTTGCTAAAGAAAAGGTAATCAGTGTCGGTAGATCTTCAACCTCAACTTTGGGATCAATGTAATTTGTGGCGGCTGGTTTTAATCTCACCGTAATCTCTAAATTTTTTCCTTTTAATTTTGTTATAGGAATGGTCACTCTATAATATTGGAACTGTTCAATGAGGGAGTAATTTACGATTTGCTTTTTCGTTGAAAAGCAAAATATATAATAATCGCTATATAAATGAAGCAATATTTTTTGTTTTTTAGCGGTGCTTCGGCCTTGACCTGTCATCCGCCTTGTGCTTTTGGTGCCTAAGCATTGAAAATGGGATGGTATGCTGAATCGGATTTAGCGAATAGAATGTATATTACTGATAACAATTTAGAGTCAACCATGGATGAACTTTCGATTTAACGTTTCAATAACCTTTGCTCAACTAAATTCATGATTATATCTTTATAGTTACGACTAATTGGCAATAATTTATTGTTAATTTTTATGTGATTCCCTTCAATACTATTAATTTTAGAAAAGCTGACTAAGAACGACTGGTGTATTTTAATAAATTCATTTAAGGGTAATTGGCTTTCTATGCTTTTTAAAGTCAAATAGGCAGTCAGTTTTCTGTCCTCCAGGTAAACATGAATGTAATTACCCACGCTCTCTATATAGAGTATATCACCTAACTCAACTTTTTCGATACGTTTTTCGCAACGGACAAACAAGTACGATAATAAAGTACTGGGCGTCGCCATATCTTTCAAGTTATTATATTCTTTCGCTTTTTGTACCGCTTTGACAAACCTGCTAAAGGCAATGGGTTTCAATAAATAATCAATAATGTCAAGTTCATAACCTTCGAGTGCATATTCTGGAAAAGCTGTTGTAATAACTATCATTGGTTTAACCCTTAATGATTTTACAAATTCAAGCCCGGAAATCTCTGGCATTTCTATATCCACGAAAATAAGGTCAACCTGGTTTTGCTTAAGAAAAGCGTTCGCATTAATCGCATCTTCAAATTGGCCGCACGATGTCAAAAACGGAATTTTTTCGACAAACTCGCGAATGATCTTTCTGGCCACAGGCTCATCATCTATGATTATACAGCGGACATTTTTCATAAATCAATGATTAGCGCGGTTACATAAATTCCATTATCGCTGCCAACGTCAAGAGAATACCTGTCTTTGTATATTAATTCAAGCCGCCTTGTTACGTTCGCCAGGCCGATACCTTTTTTACCGGCATCCTGTTGTGTGAAAGAATTCCGGCATTCAAAGGTTAGCCTGTTACCGCTTTGTACTAAAGCGATCGCAATTTCATTAATCCTTAAATTACGGCTGACGTATTTAAAGGCATTTTCTATAAATGCCACGAATATCAATGGAGCGATCTTTAATGATCTGTCGGCGATCAGGATGTTAAGTTTAACCTGGAGGTTTTCATTACTCCGGGCTTTTTGCATGGCCACATAGTTTTCAAGATATACCGCCTCCCTACCAATTGCTACAAGGTCAGTATCTGCCTCATACAGATTATAACGCAGCAGGTCCGAAAATTGAACCACCATAGCTCTTGCCTCCTCGTTTTGAATAGCTATCGTGCCATAAATGGTATTTAATCCATTAAACAAAAAATGAGGATTGACCTGGGAACGAAGATACTTGAGTTCCGTCTCTAACTGATTGATCTGTATCTCGTTAACTTGCTGCCTTTGTTCAGCCCATCTTTGTGTGAAATAAAGTAAGGTAGAGTTCAAAATGAAACAAAAGGCATAAAAAAAGTTCCAGATAAAATTAGAAGCAATGGTGCCATTATCCTTAGGATAAACGATGCTGCTCCAAAATTGCTGGTTGATACATTCTGTAACGGTATAAAAAAGGATCAGCAATGCCAGCCCTGCGATATATGACACGATCTTTTTCTTTTCTAAAAAACGCGGGATAAGAATCAGGGTATGGCCATAAACTAAAATTGACATCAAAACCATGTATAAGGTTATGGGCATCAACGCAAACAACCAGCCTCTTTTTTCGATGTACCCACCTGTAAACAGTACCATAAAGACTGCATACATGACCCAAAAAAGCAGATGAAAGGCGTAACGCTTTCGAAAAAGGAAGTTCAGTACCGACTGATTTTTCTCCATAGCTGACCAAAGCTATAAAATAATAAACGCTTTTTCTAACAGTTAAATAGTCCCCAAATGATAATGACCTGTTATCTTATGAATAAGGAAACGTGCGTAGGATTTCCTGCTACCTGTCAGATTATTTTTTTACAACGGAATTACCAAGTATCTTTAAGTGATTAACTTATAAAAGCTAATAAAAGAATGTATCAGTTTGTTTTTTTAAGCGCAGTTCTATGGAAGATATAGCGGATTTCCATCAGGCGGTAGCAGCAATAGATTCCGGCAGAACAATAGAATTGTTTAATCTGCTTTCCAAGCACCCGGGCTTGATAAGATACAGATTACCTAACAACGAGGAAGGATATTTTAAAGACCCTTACTTGCTTTGGTTTGTAGCTGATAATCCTATTCGAACCGGAATGTTATCACCTAATATCCTGGAAACAACACGCCAGTTAGTACAAATTGTAAAACGCGAAGCACCAGACACCTATCAACACCAAATTGATTATACAGTTGGTTTAGTAGCTTCTGGTCGTACTGCGCGCGAATGTGGTGTACAGATAGAAATGATTGATTTACTCATAAATGCGGGAGCTTCGCCTGATAGTGCTATGGTCGCTTTAACAAATGGGAACGTGGATGCTGCACAACATTTAATTAACCGCGGCGACAAGCTCACTTTAGCTATAGCAGTTTGCCTGGGTCGTATCGACGACATTAATTATTTAGCGTCAATGGCAAGTGCGGATGAAAAGCTGACAGCGCTGACAGCGGCAGCGTTTTATGGAAAGGAAAACATGGTTAAACACCTGCTGAAAATGAATATCGATCCTAATGGATTCCCGGAGACCGGCAGTGGTTTCCATAGCCACGCTACACCTTTGCACCAGGCAGTAAGTTCCGGCTCCCTGGATTGTGTTAAACTATTGGTTGAGGCAGGTGCAAAGCTGAATGTTCCAGATAGGATTTACAATGGAACACCACTGGGATGGGCTATTCACATGCAGTCTGATGATGCTTGTGACGAGGCGATGAAAAGAAATTTCTCCGTGATTGAAACTTTTTTGCGCACCTCACAACAACCGCTTTAATTTTAATTTCAAACCGGGACATTCCCAAATAAAGAATGCACGATGGTAACCGCTTTATCAACAACTCAAAACGCGCCTGAAATCAACCAAAAACAAAGAATACAATCAGTTGACTTCTTGCGCGGCATAGTCATGGTCTTGATGGCAATCGACCATGTACGCGTATATTCCGGTATTCCGGCAGGAGGACAAACCATACCTGTCTTTTTCACCAGGTGGATCACCCACTTTTGTGTGCCTGCCTTTGTGTTTTTTGCCGGGACATCGGCATTTCTATACGGCCAAAAAATAAATGATCGAAGATCTCTCTCTGTTTATCTTTTTAAACGCGGAATGCTATTAGTGATACTCGAATTAACGCTCCTTCGGTTCAGCTGGACGTTCAATTTCAACTATTCCGGTTTTATGCTGGCAGGTGTGATCTGGATGTTGGGCTGGTGTATGGTATTATTGTCAGCGTGTATATGGCTAAGCCCTATAGTGAACGAAATAATTGGTTTGATGATTATCATATTTCAGCAAGGCTTCTATTTTATACCGGCCCTATTGCCGCAACAATGGCAAAACCCCTTCGCCTGGTTCTGGGCGTTTATTTATCCTGCAGGCCAGGAAGGACACGCCGGCATTGCTATCCTTTATGTTTTAGTTCCGTGGATCGGCGTGATGATGCTGGGATATAGTTTTGGGATGATTTTAACAATAGAACCGGCGAAAAGAAAAAGGCTTTGTTTATGGATAGGAAGCATTGCAATTGCCGTTTTTTTAATTGCGGCTATTGTTATGTACTTATTAAATTCGGGCACGGATAAACGACCTGTTCTATTCCAATTGCTCAACCAGCAAAAATATCCACCTTCGCAGCTTTATCTTTTAATGACCCTCGGGCCATTGATTTTATTGATGCCATTTGCCGAACAGGTGAAAGGTAAGATTGCTGATATGTTTTTGATGTTTGGCCGGGTGCCATTGTTCTATTATCTTTTACATATTCCGCTTATCCATCTGCTCGCACTTGGGATTAACTATTTGCAGGTAGGAGCCTTTCATCAAGATTGGTACGGTCATGCGCCGTTTACAGAAATCCCGGCGGAACACAGATGGGGACTGCCATTGCTCTACCTCGTCTTTATTATTGCTGAGGTGCTCCTGTATTTTTGTTGCCGCGCATATGCTAAATATAAAGGAGGCCATTCTGAAATTAAATGGTTAAAATATTTTTAATTTCAACTATCAGTAAATACAAATAAAGCAGTTGCTTATGTTGCCAAAACCATTTTATTTCGATGATTCCATTTGGGGAATAGATACCTGGCCTTTGCTAAGTGCGGCCTATAACGGCGATCTCCAAACCGTTGCCAGAATGCTTAAAGAAGACAGCAGCCTGGTTAAATCGCAATTCGCCTATTATGAACCATTGCATTATGCAGTGAAAGGAGGGCATATAGAAGTCGTAAAAATATTATTGGAGCTTGGAGCGCATCCAAAAGCACCTGGCTGGTATTCTTTGGGTGATGAAACGCCTATAGCTAAGGCGGTTGACAGAGGTTTTATGGAGATAGCCGAACTATTGGAAAAAGCGGCAGAAGGAGTGCCTGCATATAGTTGGCCTAAAATTAAATCAAAAACGGTAGACGAAAAGCTAAAATTTGATTTTACAATTGCCTGTGGTTATACTCCTGATCTTAGTATTGTTGAAAGCATTTTAACCGATCATCCCGACTGGGTAAATTTTGGCCTTTATGAAGCCATCCATCATAACCGAATGGATATTGTAAAAATTCTGTTGTCAGTGAAAGGTGACGTCAACGGGTTTATGCCATTTGCTTGCTGGCTTACGCCATTGATGCACTCTGTAAGATATAAGGAGCCAAGATGGGATTTAGCAGAACTACTTTTGGATTTAGGTGTCCCTGTTAATGGTACTAATGGCTTGGGGATGTCTGCATTGCATATCGTAATATTTTATGGTATACCCGAAGCCGCCAATTGGTTGTTAGACCGCGGTGCGGATATTGACTTCGTAGAACCTGAATTTTGTTCAACACCGCTGGGATGGGCGGCGCGTTGGGGGAAAGCTGAAATGGCCAAGACCTTGCTTAAACGAGGAGCCGACGTGAAACATGCCGGAGCGGAATGGTCTACACCAATGATCTGGGCACTTAAGAAAGGACATACTGCAATTGTTGAACTATTTAAACATGGATAATGGAAATAAAACCGCCGAACCTGGCTTGAGCGGGACGCAGTAGCCATTATGTTGCAACAGTCGCGCAA
>Ga0182008_10000774_pt1 | contig 22409 bp, 18 predicted proteins | sample Sormic07211129_1_FD_120482 | JGI IMG/M metagenome (GOLD analysis project Ga0182008, IMG submission 120482) | Rhizosphere microbial communities from Sorghum bicolor, Mead, Nebraska, USA - 072115-129_1 metaG | ecosystem: Host-associated > Plants > Roots > Rhizosphere | place: USA: Nebraska...
GCTACGCTGCGCCTCTGCACGCAGCGGCGTTCACGCTCAGCGCTTGCGAGATCCGCATGTCGCCTGCCGCCACGGCCTTGGCGAAGAACCTTCATGTGGTGGTGCACGAGAAGCCTGGCACCTGGCTCGCCGATGCAGATTGGGTGTTGTCGTGCGTCACAGGCGCCAGGCCGAGCCCACGCGCACGGCGTTGTCTACGTCGATACCGCCATCATGGGCGGGATCTCGCTGACAGGGGTGCCACGGGGTGGTCGGGGACGCCATCTCGCTCAAGTTCCTGCGCAGTGTTCTTACCAAGGGCATGGAAGCGTTGAGCGTCGAATTGCTCATGAGCGCCGAAAAGCAGGGTGTGCGCGAGGAGCTGTACGCCCAGCTGAGCGACATCGACAAGATCGCCTTGCGGTCCGTCATCGACTCGATGGTCCGCACGCATGTGATCCATGCGCAGCGGCGCGCGCACGAGGTGCAAGACGCGCAAAGGGAACTGACGTCGCTGGGGCTGCGCTCCACCGTCTTGCCTGGTGTCGAAGAGCGCTTCCACAAGACCATCGAATCGCTCGCAGCCCATCCGCTCCCAGTAGCCGAGCCCAGCGTCGAGCAGGCCCTCGACTGGCTGCTGTCTACCCACACCGATTCACCCCCCTTTGCGGCCTGAAGCCGCTTTCTTTCTATCTCAGGAGACACACATGCGCACTCTGATGCGAATCTCGACCGCCGCCCTGCTCTGCATCGGTGCTGCCAGTGCCGTCGCGCAAAGCTATCCAGAACGGCCCATCCGGATGGTTGTCCCATTCCCAGCTGGCGGGGGCACGGACAGCCTTTCACGCCTGCTGGCGACGGCACTGACAAGCAAGCTGAACTGGGTCATCACCGTCGACAACAAGCCTGGCGCTGGCGGCAACCTGGCTCTGGACACGGTGGCCAAGGCGAAGCCGGACGGCTACACACTCGTCATGGCCCAGACAGATAACGTCGTGCTGAACCCGCTTCTCTACAGCAAGATGACGTACGACCCGGTCAAGGACTTGGAGGCGGTGTCCTCCGTCGCCAGCGGTGCGGTAGTGCTCGTCGTGCGGGCCGATTCTCCCTACAAGACACTCGCCGACGTCGTCGCTGCGGCCAAGTCGAAGCCCGGTAGCTTGACGGTGGCGACACCCGGCACCGGTACCATCGCGCACTTGGTCACCCAACTGTGGCAGAACGCTTCCGGCGTCAAGTTCACCCATGTGCCCTACCGCGGTATGTCCCAGGCCCTGCCCGACCTCATTGGTGGCCAGGTCGACATCTACATGGGTTCCATCCCCACGCTCCTGAGCCAAATCGAGGGCGGCAAGGTCCGTCCCATCGCCGTGACGGCAGCTAAACGCTCGCCCGTGCTTCCCAATGTGCCGACGTTCACCGAAACCGGAATTCGGGGCGTGGAGCTCGCGAGCGTCTGGGGCGTGATGGCGCCGGCCGGTACCCCCAAGCCGATCATCGAGAAATGGAACGTCGCAATCAACGAATTGCTGAAGCAGCCCGACGTGCGCCAGAAGATTCTTGCGACGGGCGCGGAACTGCACGGCGGCACACCCCAATCCATGACCGACCTTTACAAGGCCGATCGCGAGCGCTTGGCCCCCGTGGTCAAGGCGGCAGAAATCAAACTCGATTGAACATCGACGCAACCGGACGCTCATCATGAACAACGGACTTCGTATCCTTCAAAGACGCCGTGCTGTCAGCCTCGACCTGGCTCGCCAATTCCTCGACGTACCCGTCGCCAATGTCAGTGACTGCATGTCGCGAATGATCGCGGGCGGAGCTCGCCTGCGTCCGATGCACGCGGGGGGCCGCATGGCCGGTCCAGCGCTGACGATCAAGACCCGGCCAGGTGACAACCTGATGATTCACAAGGCGCTGCAGCTCGCCAAACCAGGCGACGTCATCGTCGTTGATGCCGGCGGCGATCTGACGAACGCCCTGGTGGGTGAAATCATGGTGGGCGACGCCATCAAGCAAGGTCTGGGCGGGTTCGTGATGAATGGCGCGATTCGGGACGCCGGTGCGCTGCGCGCCGGGTCCTTCCCCGTGTTTGCCGCCGGCGTGACGCATCGCGGACCCTACAAGGATGGCCCCGGCGAAATCAACGTTCCGATCGCCATCGATGGCATGGTCATCGAGCCGGGCGACCTTGTCATCGGCGACGAGGATGGACTGCTGTGCGTTCCGTTTGATGACGTCGAGCGGCTACTGGCGGCAGCGCGGCAGAAGCAGGTCATTGAAGACAAGATGGTCGCAGACATCGAGGCGGGATGCTTCGACCGGGCGTGGGTGGACGAGACCCTGGCTCGACTGAACTGCTTCATCGAAATGTGATTGCCTGACCGCAACTCGTTCCAGGCGCAGCCGGGGTCCCGCAAGCGATCCGCTCTATCCCCGGTGGTGTGCAAATCAACCAAGGAATTCATCATGTCGACCGAAGCGAAATCCAAGCGCGTGGTGCGCTTGAATCAGTGGATCAATCCCATCTTCGATGAGCGGCTCTCGCAGGAAGATGATGTGCAACTCACTGTCGCTCCTATGAGAGGGGACGATGCGTCGACCTGGGCGGCGCTGACGCACGCCCATGTCTACCAGATCTCCGCTGCCAAGGACGAATTGCCCAAGCAGTTCTGGGCTAAAGAAGAGTTGCTGTCACGGTGCCCCGACCTGCTGTGCGTCTCGGCAGGTGGAGCGGGCTACGACACCGTCGATGTCGACGCCTGTACGCGCGCGGGCGTGGCGGTCGTCTGCCAGATCGGCGGGAATTCCGCTGCGGTCGCGGAGATGGCCATCGGCCTCATGTTGGCCGTGTCGCGCCGCATTGTGGAGTCGGACCGCTTGCTGCGTTCGGCCACTCGGGGCTTTTCGCGCGAGTCGGTGATGGGCCACGACCTGGGCGGCAAGACGCTGGGGATCGTGGGCCTGGGATACGCCGGAACCAAGACGGCTGCGCTGGCCAAGGCATTCGGCATGCGCGTCCTGGCGTATGACCCGCTGCTTGCGGGGGCTGACTTCGAGGCGAGAGGGGCGGAAAGTGTCGACCTCGATACGCTGGTTCGCGAGGCGGACATCGTTTCCTTGCACTGTCCGCGTGACGCGTCCACCCTCAAGATGTTCAATGCCGACCGCTTCATGGCGATGAAGAAAGGCGCGCTCTTCGTCAGCACTGCCCGCGGCGGCGTGCACGACGAAGGCGCGCTGCATCAGGCCCTGCAGTCCGGCCATCTCGCCGGCGCGGGACTGGATGTCTGGGAGCAGGAGCCGCCCTCCAACGACAACCCCCTCCTTGCCTTGGACAATGTGGTCGCGACCTTTCACACGGCAGGCGTTTCCCACGAAGGCCGCGCCAACATCGCGGCCATGAGCGCGGAGCAGATCATTCAAGTGCTTGCCGGACACAGGGCACCGCGCCTGGTCAACCCGGAAGTATGGGAGCGCTTCGAGAAGCGGCGTGACGCGGTACTTGCAAGTGCGAACGAGCGGAGCATCGCATGAGCTTCACCGCGAAGCTCTCTGACATCGTCGGAGCGACCAACGTGTTGACTGGCACCGAGGCGGCGCCATTCCTGACCGACTGGCGCAACCGGTTCACAGGCCAAGCCATCGCGGTGGTGCGGCCGGGAACCACCCAACAGGTGGCCGATGTAGTCCGGGCGTGTGCCGACCATGGAGTTCCCCTGGTTCCGCAAGGTGGCAACACAGGTCTGTGCGGCGGAGCCACACCCGACGACTCGGGACGGGCAGTGGTAGTGCTGACGTCCAGGCTCAATCGTGTCCGAGCCGTCGACACGGTCAACGACACGATGACCGTGGAGGCAGGCTGCATTCTTCAGGCAGTCCAGGAACGCGCCGCCGCCGAAGGTCGCTTCTTTCCGCTCTCGCTCGGCGCGGAGGGAAGTTGCACCATGGGTGGCAACCTTGCGACCAATGCCGGCGGCACCGGCGTGCTCCGGTACGGCAACATGCGCGATCTGACACTGGGCCTGGAAGTGGTGGACGCAGATGGGCAAATTTGGGACGGGCTGCGCGGACTGCGGAAAGACAACACCGGTTATGACCTGCGCGACCTGTATGTCGGTAGCGAGGGCACCCTTGGCATCATCACCGCCGCAACAATCAAACTGTTCCCCCAACCTGCAGCGCGTTGCACGGCCTTGCTTGCGCTCTCCAGCCCAGATCAGGCCGTCGCGCTGCTCGCCAGGGCCCGTTCCGGCTTCGCCGCATCGTTGACGGGGTTCGAACTGATGGCAGGGGTCTGTCTTCAAATGGTGACGCGCACCTATCCCGCCCAACGCCTGCCTTTTGAAGGCCCGTCGGCCGCCGCGCCCTGGTATGCCTTGCTCGAGATCTCGGACGCCGAAAGCGAAGCGCACGCACGTGAACGCTTTGAAGTCGTGCTCGGAGAAGCGATCGAAGCTGGAGAAGCCGACGATGCGGTGGTGGCCGAGAACATCGCGCAAAGCAAGGCGCTTTGGCACCTGCGAGAAAGCATCACCTTGGCTCAGGCAGAAGCTGGCAAGAGCATCAAGCACGATGTGTCGCTGCCGATCTCCCAGATACCGCGTTTCGTCCAGGAGACCGATACGCTACTACAGCTGCGCTTCCCCGGTCTGGTCAACATGACGTTCGGCCATCTGGGCGACGGCAATCTTCACTACAACGTCGGCACCTCGCCAGCGTTCGGGGATGCGGAAATGCTGGCGAACCAAGACGCAATCTACGTGCTGGTGCACGATCGCGTGCACGCCCTCGGGGGCTCCATCAGCGCGGAGCATGGCGTCGGTCAACTGAAGGTCAAGGAGTTGGCGCGCTACAAGAGCGCTCAGGAACTCAAGATCATGTCGCTGCTCAAGCGTTCTCTGGATCCCCGGTGCATCTTGAATCCGGGCAAGGTTTTGCCCAGTTACTGGTGTTCGCCAAACGCCTGACGCGCGCTTGGCAAGTCGAAGGGCCATGACCTCCGGGTAGCTTGCAGAAATAGCGAAGCCGGGCCAGTATTGGATTGCCGAGATTGATTGCGGCCCGGAGGACGCCCGTCGGGGCGAGGGCCTCGGCGTCATGCGCAGAGTAGAGCACCACCAGGACCTCACTCCTGTGAGAGCCAATTGGAAGGGACGAAAACTTGACCCTCCATCAGGCGGCGCGCGCTGCGGCTCATGAGGGCCTTGGTCACTGTCCATGTCCCTTCCTGCTCTGCGGCTTCGGCTCCCACTAGCAGGGTGCCCGAGGGATGGCCGAACCGAATTTCGCCGTGGCGGCCGCCACCGAGAACGCGCGAGACCAAGGTGCCAGGAATTGCCGCGGCAACAGCAATCGCAACGGCTCCGGTGCCGGTCATGGCGTGGTGGAGCTTCCCCATCGAGAAGATACGGGCGCACAAGTCCATGTCGTCAGAGCTGATGGCCTTGCCGCTGGACGCCGTGTACCCAGTCGGTTGTGCGACGAAGGCAATCTTGGGCGTGTGCGGACGCTTTTCGGTTGCCTCTGCCGCGGTCGCCGCAAGGCCCATGGCAACGGTCGCATTGGCCCGGATGGCCTCGGCTTTCGCTAAAAGACCCACGTCCGTGTTGATGCGAGGCTGCAGTTCCGAACCGCTGAGGCCGAGGGTGACAGCATCCACAAAGATGGTCGGGTTGCCCGCATTGATGAGTGTTGCCTCGACGACCCCCACTCCCGGCACATCCACCTTGTCAATCATGTTCCCGGTGGGAAACATCGCGCCGCCTTCGCTGTCTTCATCTGCTCCGGGGTCCAGGAACTCCAGTTTGATTTCAGCTGCAGGGAAAGCCACGCCGTCGAGTTCGAAATCGCCAGTCTCCTGAACTTGTCCATCGCGCACAGGAACGTACGCGATGATTTTCCTCTGAATGTTTGCCTGCCAGATGCGAACCACGGCGACGCCGTTCTCGGATACGGCAACCATCCCGCGTTCAATGGCGAAGGGGCCGACGGCCGAAGAGAGATTGCCGCAGTTTCCGCTCCAATCAACGACTGGCGACTCGATGGCGACGGCGCCGAACAGGTAGTCAACGTCACAACCGTCACGTGTGCTCGGACCGACGATGACCACCTTGCTTGTGCTGGAAGTGGCACCCCCCATGCCATCAATTTGTTTTTCGTACGGGTCCGGGCTTCCCGTGACGCGCAGCATCAGCGCGTCGCGAGCGGCGCCAGGCTGACGGGCGGCCTCCGGCAGGTCTTCTAACGCGAAGAAGATACCCTTGCTCGTACCGCCGCGCATGCAGGTCGCGCGGATGCCAATTTGCTTGCTCATGTAGTTCCTTTCGATGGATGGAGGAAGGCGATGCACACGGGACTGCCCGTGGGAGCCAGCTGTTCAACTTGGGATAGGCCTGCGACAAGGACGATGGAGTCCGCGTCTTCGTTTGCGACACAGAGAGAGTCGGTGCCCGGTAGGGATGCAATGAAGCGGGGCACGGCGCCATGAACGCGCGTCCAGGTCGGACCACTCAGTGTCCCGTCCACGGGGTCGACGTGGTAGCGCACCACACTCCCGTGTCCGCGATTGCTGACGAACAGGTGGTGCTCGTCGTTGGCCAGCACGATGCCTGCGCCAGTGCTCTCGCCAATGAAGGAGTCGGGGACTGATGGCGTGCGCTGCAAAGGCTCGAGCCGGCCCGTCGCAGCGTCGAATCGAGTCGTGAGAACCTGGCTCGACAGCTCCAGCACAACCCACGCTATGGCACCGTCCGGACGAAACACCAAATGCCGAGGGCCGCTGCCGGGCGCCACATCCAGTGTTGCTACGAGTCGCAGCGCGCCGGTTGCCTCGTCGAGCGCCAAAGTGTGGACGGCGTCGGCGCCTTTGTCCGGCACCAGAAGCCATCGGCCTGTTGGATTCACGACGATTTGATGGGGATGCGCACCCTGTTGTTGGGTCTTGTGAGGTCCAGCCTTGGCCGGGAGCTCGAATAGATGAGCCCTTTGCCCAAGTGAGCCGTCCTCCTGCACCGGGAGGCTCACGACGCTGCCAGTGGCGTAGTTGGCGACCAAGACCCAGCGCTCGCTGGCGCTCAGCGCTAGATGCACGGGATTCGTACCGCCCGTCGCTTGGGTACCAAGCCCGAACAGGCGGCCATCGCCGTCAATTTTGAAGCTGCTGACCTCGCTTCCGTCGCCGTGCACGCAATGCAGCGCACTGCGGGCCTCGTCGACGAGCAGATAAGAGGGGTTGTCGCCGGCCGGAACGGTCCACCGATGAGTCCATTTCCCGGCGCTCGACACGTCGAAGACCTCCAGTCCCCGCCCACGCGCGCGGCGCAAAGCGGTCGTTCGGCATCCGACGTACGCCCGAAGGGCGACATCGGATTGCTCGAGATGAGGGAATGTCTCCATGGTTTGACCCTTCGTTAGATTGCATTATATGATTAGTTTCGACAATCAAGCAATTCATCGATGCCTTCCCGCTCACCTCTTTGGAGACAAACCCATGAGCCATCTCTCTCGACGCGCGCTGCTGCAAGCGGGCGCAGTTGCCCTTCCCCTGAGCTTTGCCGGTCGTAGCTTTTCGCAAGACAAGTTCCCCAGCAAACCGGTCACGCTCATCGTTCCCCAGCCCGCCGGCGGAGATGCAGACGTCGTCTGCCGAAGCATCCAGACCAAGATGCAGGAGGTCCTGGGTCGGTCGGTCATCATTGACAACCGCGCAGGGGCCGGCGGAAACATCGGAACCGCGCTGGGTGGCAAGGCAGCCCCGGACGGCTACACGGTCACCTTCGTGAACCAGGGCACCATGGCCCTGAATCCGAGCCTGTACCCGAACCCTGGCTACAAGGTCGACAGCTTTGCCCCGGTGACCTGGCTGACTTCCATCGACTTGGTCATCGTCGCGCATCCCTCCGTTCCGGCGAAAAACCTGAGGGAATTCCTGGAGTTGGCCAAGAGGGAGCCGGGCAAATACACGTACGGCACGGCAGGCAATGGCAGTGCCAATCACTTGGCTGGCGAGATGCTCAAGTCGATGGCCAAGGTGGACATCACCCATGTGCCCTACAAAGGCGGAGCCCCGGCCATCGTCGCTTTGCTGGGCGGCGAAATCAGTACTGTCGTCGCCTTCCCGCTGGCTGCGCTCCCCCACGTGAAGGCCGGCAAGCTGAAGGCCCTTGCCGTAACCGGCAAGAAGCGTTCGAAGGCTTTGCCGGACGTTCCGACCGTGGCCGAAAGCGGCGTGAGCGGCTACGAGTTCTCGTCCTGGATGGGGCTGACTGTTCCCAAGGGCACGCCGGACGCCGCCATCCAGAAAATCCATGCGGCCGCTTCAGCCGCCCTGAAGGAGAAGGACGTTGCCGAGAAGCTGTCGGCTGGGATGACCGAGCCGGTCGGAGCAGGGCCGAAGGAATTTGGCGAGCTGATGCAGCGGGAAAGCGACCGCTGGTCCAAGCTCATCAAGCAATACGGGATGAAGATTGATTGACGCGAGCAAGTCCGTTGGGGAGGCCGGCGGCTGGCCTAGACTACGCGGCATGTCCTCGGCGAATGAAGCGGCTTCGGCCCCGGAATTGACCTCCCTGCAGCAGCGTGTTGCCAGGGAAATCGTGGCGCTGGTGCGTCGAGACAACCGCGCCGCCGGGGACCATCTGCCCGAAATTCAGCTGGCGCAGCACATCGGCACCTCGCGGTCCCCCATTCAAGCTGCGCTGAGACACCTGGCCCAACTCGGCGTCCTCCAGCAGGATGCCAATCGCGGGTTTTTCCTCAGCGTCGACGCCAAGGACTGGGACGGCTCGGTGGCCAGCCTTTTGTCGACCGACGACCCTCTGTACCTGCGCATCGCAGACGACCGCCAGTCTGACCGTTTGCCCGACGAAGTGACCGAGGCCGACCTGATGCGTCGCTACGGCGTCGCCCGCAGCACCCTGCGCAAGGTCTTGTCCCGGATTTCCGAGGAGGGCTGGATTGAGCAGAGCATGGGCCACGGGTGGCGCTTCCTGTCGATGATTGATTCTCCGGATGCGTATGAGGAGAGCTACCTCTTCCGGCAATCCATCGAGCCCGGGGCCATCCTGGGACCGTCCTTCATGTTCGTTCCCGCGGAGCTCAAGCAGATTCGGCGTGAGCAACAGCGCATCGTGGACGGCGGCTTCCAGACGATGACGCCCATTGAGCTGTTCGAGGCGAACAGCCACTTCCACGAGACTATTGCAGAGTGGGGGCACAACCGGTTTGTCCTCCAGTCGATCCGGCGCATCAATCAGCTGCGTCGGCTGGTGGAGTACCGACAGGCCTCCAAACGCACGCCTCGCCACACCCAGGCGTCTGAACATTTGGCCATCTTGGACGCCATCGAGCGCCAAGATTTCATGCAGGCCGCCAACCTGATGCGAGCCCACCTCAACGGCGCGCGCCGCGGCAAGCTGCTGGACCCCAGCGTCTTTTCCCAAGCGGCCTAGCGGCTGAAATTCCACTGAACCGTGGCCCTATGGCCTTGGGCGGCTCAGCTGCGTCCACTCGCCGCGCAGTCGCCCAACAACCCGTTACTCGGCCCGCGGGTTTACCCTTGTCTGTGATTGTCTAAACTGATTAGAAAATACAACTCAGGCGCTATCGATGATTTCGCCCAGGTTGCGCCAGACCCCACACAAGCATTGAAGGAACATTCATGCAAATCAACGAGACAAAGAAGCGGTTTTTTGGTGCGATGCGACGCGCCCTGTTGGCGGCAACCCTGGTCGGTGCTGCCTGTGCCCCCGCATGGGCCGAGGCACCGTATCCAACCCGTCCTATCAAGCTCGTCGTGGCCTTCGCGCCGGGCGGTGGCTCCGACTTCATCGCGCGCCTGGTGGCAGTGAGACTTGGCGAAAAGCTGGGTCAACCTGTCATCGTCGAAAACCGCCCGGGCGCGGGTGGCAACCTGGGTGCGAGTACCGCGCTCAAATCGCCAGCGGACGGCTACACCCTGTTCCTGGCAGCCGCCAGTTACACCGTGAACCCTGCGCTCTACAAGCTCACGTTCGACCCGATCAAGGACATCACTCCCATCGCGCAGTTGGCTCGAGGCCCGTTCATCATTGCGGTGAACCCCGACGTGCCAGCAAAGAACCTCAAGGACCTGGTGGCCTTGGCCAAAAAGGAACCGACCAAGCTGAGCTATGCATCGGCCGGCACAGGCAGCATCGTCCACATCGCGACCGAGTACTTTCTCGATGTCACGGGTGCGCCAATGATGCATGTGCCATACAAGGGCACAGCGCCTGCACTGACCGACACCATCTCAGGTCAAACCCAGGTGGTTTTCGGCACCGTCGCATCCACCCTCCCATTCGCCAAGGCCGACAAGCTCCGGGCCTTGGCCGTGACGACGCCCAACCGCCTGGCTGCATTGCCCGACGTCCCGACGACCGCTGAGGCTGGCTTCCCCAACTACTCGGTGACGAACTGGCACGGAATCATTGGCCCCAAGGGGATTCCGCGGGACATCGTCGACAAACTCAACAAGGCCATCAACGAGTCCATCCACGCTTCGGAGATGACCAAGGGCATGTCCTCGGACGGCCTGACGCCTGCGGGCGGTACCCCGGCTGAGTTCGGCAAATTGCTCACAGACGAGACCGCGCGCTGGCAGGCGCTCGTTGCCAAGCGGGACATCAAGGTCGAATAACAAGCCGCTCACGGTGCGCTCGAGGCCTTGCGAGCTCGCCACGAGCTCTGCGCCGTCACCCAATCCGTCAGGTTGATTGAACGAACCTGACATCGTCGCTCCCCAGAGGAAATCAGATGAAAGCCGTCCCCCAAATCAAGCAGCTTCCCGTGGCCAACCGGACGGTGCGCTATGTCTCCATCGCCGACGTGAGCGGCGTGGAGCAGCTTCCTTTTTCCCTTCGCATCCTGCTGGAGAACCTCTTGCGTCAAGCGGCGATTCGCGGCGTGGACACCCAGGCAGAAGTTGATGCGCTTCTTGACCGCAAGATTGGCGCGGGCCTGAGCTTCTACCCGACGCGCGTGTACGGCCAGGACATTCTTGGCCAAGTGATGTTGGTGGATATGGCCGGCATGCGCGACGCCGTTGCGGAAGCGGGTGGCGACGCCTCGCAAGTTGGTCCCAAGGTGCCGGTCGATGTCATCATCGATCACTCGCTTCAGGTGGACAGCTGGGCGTCGCCAATTGCGCCCAAGGTGAACTTGGAGCGCGAGTACGAGCGCAACGCCGAGCGCTTCGCCTTCTTGCGGTGGTGCAGCAGCAGCTTCGAGGGCGTACGCATCGTTCCCCCAGGCAAGGGCATCATGCACCAGATACACCTCGAGTACATCGGCAAGGTGGTTTGGACCGACAAGGACGGTCAGGGCGAACTCGCGATTCCTGACACCTGCGTCGGAACCGACAGCCACACGCCCATGATCAACGGTCTCGGCGTGCTGGGCTGGGGAGTCGGCGGCATCGAGGCAGAGGCCGTCATGGTCGGCAAGCCCGTCGCACTGGCCCTTCCGGAAGTGGTCGGCATTGAAGTCAAAGGCAAATTGCGCGAAGGCGTGCTCCCGACCGACCTGGTCCTCGCCATCACGCAGCGCATGCGCGCCCTCGGCGTCGTTGGCAAGTTTGTCGAGTTCTTCGGCACCGGCCTGGAAGCCCTGTCCCTTGGCGACCGCGGGATGATTGCCAACATGGCGCCCGAATACGGAGCCACCGCCGTCTACTTCCCAATCGATGAGCGCACGTTGGACTATCTGCGCATGACTGGCCGCGAAGACGCGCAAGTCGAGCTGGTAGAGCTGTACGCGAAGGCCCAGAAGCTCTGGCGCGGCGCCGACACGCCGGCTCCCCGTTTCGACACCGTGGTGACCATCGACCTCGATGAAATCCGGCCGTGCCTGGCCGGCCCTCGCAACCCCGAGGACCATCTGCCCCTGGAGACAGTGCCCAGCGCATTCGTGAAGCACTACCAGGAAATTGCCGGCAGGCCACTCGACCCCGAGCATGCCGCTCCTGTGAAGGGCGAGCAGTTCTCCCTGCATGACGGTGACGTGCTCATCGCAGCCATCACCAGCTGCACCAACACTGCAAACCCCGTCAACATGATGGCCGCCGGCCTGGTCGCGCGGAAGGCGGTCGCGCTAGGCCTGAAGACCAAGCCTTGGGTCAAGACCTCCCTGGTTCCGGGAAGCCATGTCACTGCTGCGGTTCTCGAGACGGCCGGCCTGCAGGAGTCGCTCGACGCCCTCGGCTTCCATATCGCCGGCTTTGGCTGCACCACCTGCAATGGTGGTTCGGGTCCGCTGCCGGACGCTTTGGTCGAGGCCATTGAGGCAGAGAAGCTGGTTGGTACCGCAGTGCTCTCCGGCAACCGAAACTTCGAGGGCCGCATCCATCCGAACATTCGCGCAGCCTACCTGGGGTCGCCCGCGCTCGTGGTTGTCTATGCGCTTACCGGCACCCTGTCGGTCGACGTGACCAAGGAGCCCATCGGGATTGGCAGCAACGGCCAGCCAGTCTACCTGCGCGACATCTGGCCGACCTCGGTCGAGATTTCCAAGGCAGTCGAGGGCGCCTACGAGCCGGCAATCTTCCGAGAAAAGTATTCGGACCTGTTCGAAGGCGGCGAGCCCTGGGACGCTCTGGCCGGTGAGCGCAGCGAGCGATTTCCCTGGGACGACGCGAGCACGTATGTTCGCCAGCCCCCGTATTTCGAAGGCCTCTCGCGCGAGGCTGCTGCGGTCCAGGACATCGTCGGCATGCGCCCGCTGGTCATCCTCGGCGACTCCGTGACGACTGACCACATCTCTCCCTCCGGGGCTATCAGCCTGGGCACCCCCGCAGCGGACTTCCTCCTTGCCAAAGGCGTCGAGCGGCGTGACTTCAACAACTACACGACGCGGCGCGGAAACCACGACGTGGCGGTCCGCGCTACTTTCGCGAACATCCGCTTGCGTAACCGCATCGTTCCCGGTGTCGAAGGGGGCGAGACCAAGCTCATGCCGGACGGTAAGCAGATGCGGGTCTTCGAGGCGGCGGAGGAATACCTGCGGCGCGATGTGCCGCTCGCCGTCATTGCTGGCAAGAACTACGGTTGCGGGTCGTCCCGCGACTGGGCAGCCAAAGGGGTGGCACTGCTTGGCGTCAAGGCCGTGATTGCCGAGAGTTTCGAGCGCATCCACCGGACCAACCTCGTGGGCATGGGCGTGTTGCCGCTGCAGTTCGAGCCAGGCACGACGGCGGAATCTCTGAACTTGGACGGCAGCGAAACCATAGACGTCCCCGCGCTTGCCCAACACCTCGAGGTTTCAGGGCAAATTGAAGCCATCGTGCATCGCACCGATGGGACCTCGACGGCCGTTCCGCTCATCATCCGCCTTGATACCGAAGAGGATGTCGACTACTGGCGCCATGGCGGCATCCTGCCGCTGGTGTGGCGCGACTATGTCTCCGGCAAGTCCGAAGAGCACGTCTCGCATTCGGCGAAGCGTGTGCAGTCGGAGGTCGGAGGTCCTCAACATGAACTACCCGACGCAATGCCGGGCAGCGAAGTGCCCAGTGCCAGTCAAGGCGCGGCCATAGGCTGACCTTGAGGGAAGGCCCAGAAGCCTTCTTCTCCTCCCTCTCTCGAAGCAATCCTGCGCTGCCTGCCTGGCGGCACGGGAGGGACCTGTGCTGCCAGCGTGTGCCGTTGCCGTTGCCGTTGCTCTTCATGGGCGTGTTCACCGGCATCCTGTCTGGAACGACGATGACCGATGCGATTGCACAGAACCTCGTGTCGTCCATCCCGGACTCTGCCGGCCACTTCGTGCCCCTCATCACCGCGCTACTGAGCGCCCCGATGACCTTCTTCCTGTCGAACGATGCGTTCTACTTTGGCGTTGTTCCAATCCTCGCGGAGGCGTCGACCAAGTGGTCTTCCGGCAGCCCATCTATGTTGGTGAGCCAGTCACGTTCCTCGCTTCCATCAATCACACGGCGAATCGATGGAGGTCGGCATCAAGGTGGTTGCGAGGTGCGATCGCCAACCGTCGGCGCTCGCGGATGCGACGGCGGGGTCAGCGCACCATGGTGTCGAGCCAATCGAATGCCGCTGTCCAGAACACGATGGATGCCATGCCTTCGCAGTGCCCCTCGGCGCCCTCGGCACGGGCAGGTGATCGAAGGTGCCAGGTTGGCGCTCGTGTAGCGGCGCATGTCCTGGAAGTAGGTCTGCGGGTCGGCGACGCCGTTCGTCACCATGCGCGGCCCGAGCAGCGTCCGCAGGGCCGGGATCTCGAGCAGCGCGTCGAACCGCGGCTTGGCGGTGGGGTCGTCGACGTGTTCCCAGAGCCCGCCCAGGTGAGCGGCGACGCCGGCCGCCATATCGTACTTGCCCGGGTCGACGACCAAGGCGGCAAGCTGTGGCGCTCCCGCGGCGCCGCGCGGGGCGAGCAGGCCGCCGAACGAGCGGCCGACGAGCACGATCCGGCGGGCGTCTACTTCTGGCTGGCCTGCGACCAGGTCAAACATGCCAGGCACGACGTGCTCCCAGTCGGGGCGCTGCGGCACGCGGCGGTCGTAGAGAACGCTGCCCTGGCCCGGGCCGTCGAGGCCCACGAACGCCCATCCCCGGTCGAGGGCCGGGTACACCGATGCGTACAGCTCCTCGGCTGTGTTGTCGTAGCCGCCGATGTGCAGGATTGTGGGGAAGGGGCCGCTGCCGGGCGGCGCGAACAGGTAGCCCGGCGTGTCGCCCTCGATCAGGCGGCCGCGCCCCAGCAGGCCGGGAAGGGCGCTGCGGAAGGCGTCGACGCTGGCCCGGTAGGCCGTGGTCAGCTCCTTGCCGTCGAGGTCATCTCGATGCCAGAAGAACGCTTGCCGGTAGTATTCGGCCGCCCGCAGCCGCAGGCTGGCAGCGCTCGTGGCGTGACCGGCCTGCGCGGCCGCCGCCGCCTGCGCCACGAGGCCGTCTGCGAACGTCGACCACGCGGCGTACCAGCTGTCGCGGTCGCCCTCGGTGATCCGCGACGCGATGTACAAGCACTCCCCGACGTTGGCCATGCCGGCGTCGCACTTGCCCACCGTGCGCTGCAATTGACCGTCGAAGGCCTCGTCGTCGAAATGCAGCTGCATCCGCATCACTCCTGTATTGACGGGTTCTTGATCGATAGCGACGTTGGGTACCGAGTCGACTCTAGGCGCTGACAGCATGCTTCTTCAGACGCATGCGCAGGCCGACAGGATGCATCGTGAAGGTCATGACTTCTTCAGGGACGCCGCCGCCGGGGGCCCTCGACCTCCAAGAGTTCGAAGTTCCGAGCCAGCATCCCCAGCACGAGGCCTCCGCTGCAGCGGCTACCAACTAACGCGGGAGCCGGTATCGGTCAGGCAGGTATGCGCAAGAATATTTCCCGCGGCATCGGTGATCTGACCATCTACCGCGCCTGTGAAACTGTTTTCATCCGCGGACAAAATGCGCGTTCCCTTTGACTTCTGCAAGCCGAGGAGCGACCCATCGGGGTTGAAACGATAGAACACCAGCGTAATGGTGTAGGTCCGATGGGACTCGCGCTTCCAGGTTCCCATTGAAGCGCTTGTCAAGCCGGGAGGGGAATTACTTCCATATGACGCCGTTCCTCCCACGTTGAACGTGGACAATCCCTTGAAGCCGCCAAGCGCGACGCCGTTATTGCAGTCTCTCACTGTCGCCGTCGACTCCCAAACCCCGACGATGGCCTCCGGGCCCTTTTCTCCCTTTTCCCTTTGACGATCGTCATCGGAGGCGAAGGCGTTGCCGTGGATCAGCAGCATCGCTGAAGCGACTGAAACGCTCACACGGGTGAATGTACGGAGGGCACCGGGCTTGGTCATGAGCAGACTCCTCGAGTTGGGTCGCCGAATTTCAAACCTTCCTCGTGTTTCTTTCAAGACGTCTCAAGCTTGTTACTACCTTGGCTCAGGTTCATGGACAAGCACTCCTATATTGGCGCACCCCACCTACCCGCGCCATGGGGTGATGCGCGGCAACCATCGCCTCACGTTCGCCCGATAGCGCTGGTACTCGTCGCCGAACTGCTCGCCCAGCGCAGGCTCTTCGTAGGCGACAACGAACAAGAAGAATCCGGCCCACACGATCGCGCCGTACGCCAGCACCGTGACGCTCCCGAACAGGAGGCCCTGGCCGGCGATCAACGCCGTGACTGCGACGTATATCGGATTGCGGACGTAGCGATAGAGTCCGGTGACGACGAGGCGCTTGGGAGGCATCACGGGCGCCGGTGTGCCAAGGCCCTGCAACGCGAAGCGAGCGAACGAATCGAGCAAGATGGGCAACCCGGCGACGATCAGGGCGGCGCCGAGCACGCGCGCGATCGGGAACAGCGGAGGCGCGAAGTGCCAGTGCGTGAGGTACCAAGGGACGTACACGGCGAGCGTGCCCGGAGCGATGACCAGGAAGATTGCGGAACCGATGATTGCGGCGGCGCGCTGCACGATCGGATCATACTCAGCGCCGCCGCGGATCGCGCGGATCGGGCGAGCGCTGGCTTCGGCGATGTCCTGCGCGATGTCCGAAATTTCCCCGGCGCGCGCGCTATGCTTTGCGCGGGCCTTCCACCCGCAACCCGACGAGGAGAAACGCAATGAGGTCACGCCGCTTCACGACTCGCAATGGAACGGAGCTCGCCTTCTCGGCCCTCGGTCTGGGTACGGCCCCCCTGGGCGACCTGTACGAACTGCTGGACGAGAAAACCTGCATCGTCACCATCGAACAGGCATACGCCAGCGGGGTGCGCGTGTTCGACACCTCGCCGCACTACGGCAACGGTTTGGCCGAAGCGCGCGTGGGGGCAGGCCTGCGCCATCTGCCGCGCAAGGACGTGATCGTCTCGACCAAGATCGGGCGAGTCATGGATGCCTTTGCCAAGCCAGCGCCGAAGAACCCCGATGTTTTTTCGCCGGGCTTTGCCGGCGGCCATCCGCATGCGCCGCGCTTTGACTATTCCTACGACGGCACGATGCGTTCGGTCGAACAGTCTTTGCTGCGCACCGGCCTGGATCGCCTGGACATCCTCCTGATCCACGACTGCGACGTGTGGACGCACGGTCCGGTCGATGCGCCCGTGCGCTTCAAGGAGGTGATGGAGGGCGCCTACAAGGCGCTCGAGAGGTTGCGCAGCGAGAGGATCGTCGCGGCCATTGGGTTCGGCATCAACGAGTCCGACATCGCGGTGAAGTTCGCGAAGGCCGGCGATTTCGACGTGGCGATACTGGCGGGCCGCTACTCGCTGCTGATCCAGAACGCGGTGGACGAATTTCTGCCGCTGGCGCTCGAGAAGAACATCGGCGTGATGCTGGCCGGTGTGTTCAATTCCGGCATCCTCGCAACCGGGGCCGTGCCGGGCGCCAAGTTCGAGTATGGGCCGGCGCCCGAGAGCATTTTGGAGCGCGTGCGCAAGATCGAGGCGATCTGCGCAGCGCATGCCACACCGTTGCGCCGCGCGGCGCTGCAGTTCGCGATGGCGCATCCCGCGGTCATGACGGTGCTGCTCGGCGGCGTGACACCACAGGAGGTCCAGGCCAACTCCACCGATGCCGATCAGCCCGTGCCGGCCGCACTGTGGAGCGACCTTCAGTCCGCCGGCCTGCTGAGTCCGGCCGCACCGATCGGCTGAGCACCTTTGCGGGCGCGCGTGGCCCAACGTGTCACTCGTTCGCGCTGCGCGCCCGTAGTCTGTCGAAGAGCACCGCCACGATGATGAATCCTCCGACGAAAGTGCCCTGCCAGAAGGTACTGATGCCCAGAAGGATCAGGCTGTTGCGAATCACCTCGATCAAGGCCGCGCCCACCACGGCGCCGAAGGCCGTGCCGATGCCGCCCGCCAGGTTGGTTCCGCCGATGACGGACGCCGCGATCACCGACAACTCCATGCCCTGTCCCAGGCTGGTCGTCACAGTGCCGAGCCAGCCGACTTCGAGCACGCCCGCAATGCCCGCGCACAGCGCGCAGAACATGTAGACGCTCACCTTCACCAACTTCACCGGCACACCCGTCATCGTCGCCGCACGTTCATTGCCGCCGATGGCATACAGGTGCCGGCCCCAGCGCGTCCAGCGAAACAGAAAGCTCGCGATCAGGAGCAGAACGATCAGGAAGAGCACCGGGCTTGGCACCCGGATGGGGTCGACGAATGGCAGTGACACGCTGACGAAGCCGCCACCCAGCGCGAGCAGTTTCGGCTGGTCCGGCCCGAACTCGTAGACCATGCGGTTGTTCGACAGCACCATCGCGAGGCTGCGCACGATGGAAAGCATGCCCAGCGTGACCACGAACGGCGGCACGCCGATGTAGGCGATCATGAAGCCATTGATCGCACCCGCCAGCAACGATGCGCCCAGTGCCAGCGGAATCGCCACCCAGATCGATGTGCCCGTGTGCATCGTCATCCCGACCACCATGCCCGACAGCACGAGCACCGCGCCCACCGACAAGTCGATGCCTCCGGTGACGATGACGGCCGTCATTCCGATCGCAATGATCGCGACGAAGGCGAAGTTGCGAGTGACGTTGAAGAGGTTCTGCTGCGTCGCAAAGACATCGCTCGCGAAGGTAAGCACCACGAACGCGACAACGGCCGCCACCGAAACCCAGAAGGTCTGCTGGCTGACGAGCCAGCTCAGCCAGTTGCCATGCACGCGCCGGTCGATGCTGTCCTCGAGACTTGCGGCCATGTCGGACTGCCTTGTCGTTGGGTCGGGTGTGATCATGCGGTTTCGATGGCGCCGGTGATGAGGCCGGTGACCTCCTCCGGGGAACTGTGGGCGATGGGCTTGTCGGCCACCTTCACGCCGCGGCGCAGCACGACGATGCGGTCCGCCACCGCAAACACGTCCGGCATGCGATGGCTGATGAGCACCACCGCGATGCCGTGCTCTCGCAGGCGCCGGATCAGGTTCAGCACCTCGGCGATCTGGCGCACGCTGATGGCGGCCGTGGGCTCGTCCATCAGCACGATCTTCGGATCGGCCAGGCGTGTGCGCGCGATGGCCACCGCCTGCCGCTGCCCGCCGGACATCCGGCGCACCAGGTCGCGCGGCCGTGTCTCCGACTTCAACTCGGCAAAGAGTTCGGCCGCGCGCTTGAACATGGCGCGATAGTCCAGCACCTTGACGGGGCCGAAGCCGCGCGTGAGTTCGCGCCCGAGGTAGACGTTCTCGGCCGCCGTCAGGTTGTCGCACAGCGCGAGGTCCTGGTAGACGATCTCGATGCCTTCGCCGCGCGCGTCGGCCGGCTTGTGGAAGGCCACCGTGCGGCCTTCCATCATCACCGTGCCGTCGCTGGGCGGGTAGTTGCCCGCGACGATCTTCACCAGCGTCGACTTGCCGGCGCCGTTGTCGCCCATCAGGCCGACGACCTCGCCGGGCTCGATGCGCAGCGAGACGTCGATGAGCGCCTGGATGGCGCCGAAATGCTTGGAGACCCGGGCGAGCTCCAGAACAGCCATGCGACTACTTCGCCGGGCACTTGTCCAGATTGGTCGGCACGCATTCGTCCAGCCCGGTGTAGAGCGGGTCGGCGACCTTCTTGCCACCAATGAGGTCGATCAGCACGGCGGGCGCGCGATGCCCCATTTCGAAGGGGCGTTGGCCGATCTGCGCATGGCTGCGGCCATTCTTCAGCGCGTCGAGCTGCGGCGGCAACGTGTCACCGGCGATGATGATCAGCTCCTTGGACTTCAGCTTGGCCATCACCTGGTCCGTCACCTGTGCATACGCGGACGGACCGAACTGCGCCCAGCCCCCCACGAGGATGAAGGCATTGAGCTTCGGATTCTTGGTGAACACGTCCGACATCTGCTGGTTGGCCAGGTCGATCTGGTCATTGGTGAAGAGCGGACAGCCGTCGATCTCGGTCCAGCCGCCGTCACCCTTCAGCCGGTCGACCCCCTTCTTGCCGGCAATGGTGTCGCGAAAGCCGGCTGCACGGGCATTGATGTTGTCGGCGGCCACGTTGCCCAGTTGCATGCACACCGTGCCGCCCTTGGGATTGAGCTGCTTGAGGTGCTTGGCCATCAGCACGCCCATGTCGTAGTTGTTGGTGCCCAGGTAGGTCTTGCGCAGCGACCGGTCGGCCGCGGCAAGATCGGCATCGATGGTCATGATCGGCATCTTCGGTGCCTTGGCCTTGAGCATGGTGGCCATGGCCGGCGCGTTGGAGGGCGAAATGGCGATGCCCGCCACGCCCTTGTTGATGAGGTCTTCGACGATCTGCACTTCGCCGGCCTCGTCCGCGCTCGATGCCGGCCCGGTGTACAGGCAGGTGTATTCGGAGCTTGGGTTTTCCTTGTTCCAGAGCGCGCAGCCGTCGCCGAGCACGGTGAAGAAGGGGTTGTCCAGACCCTTGACCACGACCGCCAGGGTCTTCTTCTGGGCCATCGCCGGTGCGGCGACGAGAAGCGCCGCCAATGCTGCGCCGACAAACTTGAGAAGCGACTTGTTCATTGCGTCTCCTGGATTATTGGATATGCACAACTGTCGAAATCTCTTGCACCGCCGGCAAGCCGCGGATCTCTCCTGCGGCTGTTCGGGACCCAAGAGAAGTCGGACTATAGGACCGGGGCTGGGCGCTGTCGAGCGTGTAGACCCGAACCGCGAGCAGGTGGCGGGCCTTCTGGACTGGCCCGCGCCGGTCCTGCGGCACGCGGTCGTCGACCGTGCGGCCCCAGCAGCAGTACGGCCCCCATCGACAGTCACCCGACCACAGCGCATACTGCGCCTCGGCCATCGCCGCATGAGGCGTCGGTTCGTGTGCCAACACCGTGCTCGCCATCGACTTCAAGATCTGGGAGATGCGCATGACGCGACGCTTCAACATATCTCCGGTGCCGCGGGGGCGCTTCGAGCGCGACGCCGCATGACGCCCGATGGGACAAGCGCGCTAGACCAGCTGGACCTGCTGATAGTCGGAGCCGGATTCGGCGGCCTTTGCATGCTGACAAAGGCGCGCGCGATGGGCCTGTCGGCGCGAGTGCTCGAAGCCTCGCCCAGCGTGGGGGGCACCTGGTATGCCAACCGCTACCCGGGCGCCCGCGTAGACATCCAGAGTCTGGAGTACTCCTTCTCGTTCAGCGAGACCCTGCAACAGGAATGGCAGTGGACCGAGCGCTATGCATCGCAACCCGAACTGCTGCGTTATGCCAACCACGTGGCTGACCGATTCGGCCTGCGCAGCGGCATCAGCCTGAACACCCGCGTGACGACGGCCTGCTTCGACGATGCCGATCAGCGCTGGGAGGTCGGCAGCACAGGCGAGGATGGCGAGGCGCAGATCTGGCACGCGCGCTTCGTCGTGCTGGCCAGCGGGCCGCTGTCGACGCCGAACACGCCGGCCTTTCCAGGCCTGGAGACTTTCGCCGGGCCGGTCTTGCACACGGCCGCCTGGCCGCATGCGACAGTTGATTTCGACGGTCGCCATGTGGGCGTCATCGGCACCGGTTCCTCGGCGGTCCAGGTGATCCCGCGCATCGCGCAGCAGGCAGCGGCGTCGGTAACGGTGTTTCAGCGTACTGCCGCCTACGTCGTGCCCGCCCACAACGGCCCGCTCGATCCGGTGCAGGAGGCCCGCGTGAAGGCCGACTACCAAGGCTTTCGGGCACGCAATCGACAAATGCGCACCGGCTTCGGCTGCGATCTGCCAATGAACCCGAGCTCGGCGCTGACCACGAGCCCCGAGGAGCGGGACGCCGCGTTCGAGGCCCGATGGGACGCCGGCGGATTCCCCCTGCTCTGGACTTTCGGCGACCTGATGACGGACTTGCAAAGCAACGCCCTGGTGGCCGAGTTCGTGCGCGGCAAGATTCGCCGGGCGGTGCATGACCCCGCGACGGCAGCGCTGCTTTCGCCGCACCAGCCCATTGGCTGCAAGCGGTTGTGCGTGGCCGACGACTACTACGAGACCTTCAATCGGCCGAACGTGCATCTGGTGGACGTCAGCAAACAACCGATCGAGGCCATCACGCCAGGCGGCCTGCGGACCGGTGGGCGCGAGCACACCTTCGACATGCTGGTGTTGGCCACCGGCTTTGACGCCGTCACCGGCACGCTGATGCGACTGGACCTGCGCGGCCGAGGCGGCCTGCGCATTCAGGACAAGTGGCGTAGCGGGCCTCTGAACTACCTGGGCTTGACGGTGGCCGGCTTCCCGAATCTGTTCAACATCGCGGGCGCGGGCAGTGCCGCAGCCTTCACGAGCGTGATTCTCTCAATAGAGCATCACGTGGACTGGATCGCCGAATGCATCGCCTGGCTCGACTCGCAGGGTCACGCCACGATCGAGGCCACCGACGAGGCCGAAAGCGCCTGGGTCGCACATGTCAATGCGGTCGCTGCGCAAACGGTCTTCCTGAGCTGCAACTCCTGGTACCTGGGCGCCAACATCCCGGGCAAGCCGCGCGTATTCATGCCCCTGGCCGGCGGA
>Ga0182008_10000776_pt1 | contig 22352 bp, 19 predicted proteins | sample Sormic07211129_1_FD_120482 | JGI IMG/M metagenome (GOLD analysis project Ga0182008, IMG submission 120482) | Rhizosphere microbial communities from Sorghum bicolor, Mead, Nebraska, USA - 072115-129_1 metaG | ecosystem: Host-associated > Plants > Roots > Rhizosphere | place: USA: Nebraska...
CGAGTTGTCGCGCGGTATACGCACCCAACATCCGGCAACCTTCAGTGAGGGCCTTTTGGGTCAGCAACATGCGCCGCACATCGGGATGAACGATGATCGGGTCGGCAGCCTTTTCCGGTGCCACTGCGCCGGCCAGCGAACGCGACTGCAACCGTTCGCGGGCGTAAGCCAGGCCCCCTTGAAAAGCCGCTTCCGCAATGCCCAGGCCCTGCAAACCGACCTGGAATCGCGCGTCGTTCATCATGGTGAACATGCACGCCAAGCCTTGATTTGGCTCGCCGACCAACCAGCCCTGAGCACCGTCGAAATTCATGACGCAAGTCGAAGCACCCTTGATGCCCATCTTGTGTTCCAGGGCGCCGCAGCTCAGCGTGTTGCGCTGGCCGTCGGGGAGGATTTTGGGCACCAGAAACAGGCTGATACCTTTCACACCCGCCGGCCCATCAGGCAGACGCGCGAGGACCAGATGAATGATGTTGTCGGTCAGATCGTGCTCACCGCCGCTGATGAAAATCTTGCTGCCGTTGATGCGATAGCCACCATCGGTCTGGGGCTGCGCGCGGGTGCGCAGTAACGCCAGGTCGGTTCCGGCCTGTGGCTCGGTCAGGCACATGGTGCCGGTCCATTCGCCGCTGACCATTTTGCCCAGCCAGGCGTGTTTGAGTGCGTCACTGCCATGGCAATGCACGGCCAGCACCGCGCCTTCGGTCAGGCCGGAATAAATCCGGAACGACAGCGAGGCCGCCATCAGCATTTCATGCACGCAGGCCGAGACCATTTGCGGCAATCCCTGGCCACCGTACTCTGTCGGCCCGCTCATGCTTGCCCAACCGTTGTCAACGTAATGGCGATAGGCATCGCGGAACCCGTCGGGCGTGCGGACCTCAGTGCCGATCAGTTGACAGCCTTGCTCGTCACTGTTGCGGTTGAGTGGTGCAATGACTTGGCCGGTAAAGCGTTCGGCCTCTTCAAGAATGCCGTCAAGCGTGTCGCGGTCGAGCTCCACGCCCAGCTGTTCGCAGTGGCCCACTACGTCGAACAACTCGTGCAATACGAAACGCATATCGCGCAAAGGGGCTTGATAATTCATACCGAGCCCTCCACGACATCGGCGAAACGTTTGCCGCTGTCCTTCAATCGCTGGAGCAGACCGGCTGGGCGCCAGTGCTCGCCGAACATGCCCTGCAAGTGTTCAAGCCCGGCGACCATCTGGCTTATGCCCTGCTCATCCGCCCAGCGCATTGGCCCTCCGGTTTGCGCAGGAAATCCATAGCCGTTGAGCCAGACCTGATCGATGTCATGGCTGCTGGCAGCAATCCATTCTTCGAGAATTTTTGCCCCTTCATTGACCAGCGCGAGGAGGCAGCGCTGAAGAATTTCCTGCGCGTCGATTTCACGGCGACGATAGCCCAGGCCCTGAGACACCTCGAGCACCAGGTTATCGACCAGCGGATCATGCTCGGCTACACGGCTGCCTGCTGCATAGCGGTAATAACCCTGGCCGGTCTTCTGGCCGAGACGGCCGAGATCGCACAAGGCGTTGTCGATCCTGACCAAGGGATCATCCATGCTCTGCCCTGCCAATTGTCGGGCGCGCCATTCCAGATCAATGCCGACCACGTCATACATGCGGAATGGACCCATGGCAAAGCCGAATTGCTGCAACGCGTCGTCCACCTGCTGCGGCATCGCTCCTTCAAGGAGCAGTTTGCGCGCTTCGGCCACGTAGCTGCGCAGCATCCGGTTGCCAATGAAACCGGGGCAGTTGCCCGCCACCACCGCCACCTTGCCAGCGCGCTGAGCAAGTAATAGCGCGGCGTCCAGCACTTCGCGGCCCGTGGCGTTGCCGCGGACGATTTCCAACAGCTTCATGATGTGCGCCGGGCTGAAAAAATGCAGACCCAGCACCTGTTGTGCACGTTTGGTCACTGCGGCGATGGCGTCGATGTCCAGTGCCGAAGTGTTGCTGGCCAGGATCGCCTGCGGTTTGAGGTGCGAATCCAGCGCGCGGAAGATTTCCTGCTTCAGCTCCAGGCTTTCATACACCGCTTCGATGACCAGATCCGCCTCAGCGAGGTCAGCGTAACTTTGCACAGGACGTACCCGCGCCAGATGGGCGTCTGCCTCCTCCTGAGTGATCCGCTGTTTGCCAACCTGCTGTGCCCAGGTCTGTTCAATCATGGTCAAACCAGCATCCAGTGTCGGGGCGTTGCTTTCCAGCCATAGCACTGGGTATCCGGCGCTGGCCAGGCTGATGACAATGCCTCGGCCCATGGTGCCAGCGCCGATCACGGCGACCTGCTGAATATCGAAAGGGGTGCTCACACGCGGCGCTCCTGCATCGGTAGGAAATAACAGCCGCCACCGTAAGCAGGCTTCCAGTATTTTTGAAATTTCATTTTCATATGCCATATATTTGCGGCATGAATATTTCAAATTTTGATCTGAACCTGCTGCGTATCTTCGACATGCTGTTGCGTGAGCAGAATGTTTCGCGCGCGGCCGAGCGTCTGGCGCTGACTCAGCCCACCGTCAGCAATGCCTTGGCGCGTTTGCGCGACGCATTGGACGATCCGCTGCTGGTGCGCGTTGGCCGCCGCATGTGTCCGACGCCTAGAGCGTTGGCCCTGGAAGGACCGATCCGCGCGGCGTTGCAGCAGATCGAACAAAGCCTGGCCACGGGCGATACGTTCGACCCGGCGCTTAGCCATCGACAGCTGCGGATCGCGCTCACCGACTATGTCGAACAATTGTGCATGCCGTCCTTGCTGGCCCACTTGCAGACCCAGGCGCCGCACTTGCGCATCGATGTCGTCCACTTGACGGCGAGCCTGCCGGCGGAGGCGCTGGACCGTAGCGAACTGGATATGGTGCTGGGCCGTTTTGATCACGTACCGGCACGTTTTACCCGGCTGCGCTGGCGCAGCGAAACGTTGCGGGTGGCGATGCGTCAGGGGCATCCACAATCAGGCGCCGGCCTGGATCTGCGCAGCTTTCTGCAACTGCGCCACGTCTGGGTGAATGGTGGCCAGACGCGAGGAATGATTGATCAGTGGCTGGCCGAACAGAATCTGGTGCGGCAGATCGTCTATACCACGCCCAATTACTTGCAGGCCGCGCACCTCGTGGCCGCTACCGACCTGTGCACGGTATTGCCGACCCAGCTGGCGCAACAGTTCGCCAGGCTACTGCCTTTGGACTTGCTGGAACTGCCATTCGCATTGCCGCCCTTCGAGCTTGATCTGGTCTACCTGACGCATCGCCAACACGACCCTGCATTAGCCTGGCTGGCTGAACAGATCCTGACGATTGCACCGGACTGAGCCATCAAAAAACACGATGGCCACCATGCCGCTCTGGTATTGGCTGCGGCCAGGCCCTCTCCCTAAAGTGGATCGCCCAAACAATAACAAGGACTTCTCCATGCGTTTTCCACCGACGTTGCTTTCACTTGCCTTGTTGGCACCGCTGATGAGTTCTGCCGCGACACCGGCTAAAGATGCGACGGCGAGCACGCTGCAGAGCAATCAACAATGGTTGCAGCGTTTGCCCTTCGCCGACCGCGGCGATTTCGAAGCGGCGCAGCGCGGTCTGATCGAGCGGTATGAGGGGGTGGTCAGCAATGCGCACGGCAAGACCGTCTGGGACCTGAATCAGTACGCGTTCCTCAACCAGACCAACGCACCCGGTACCGTCAATCCGAGTCTGTGGCGCATCGCGCAGCTCAATACCATTGCCGGTCTGTTCAAAGTCACTGACGGTATTTATCAGATTCGTGGCCTGGACCTGGCCAACATGACCATCGTCGAAGGCGACAATGGCTTGATCGTGCTCGACCCGCTGCTGTCGGTGGAAACCGCTAAAGCCGGTCTTGAGCTGTACTTCAAGAGTCGTCCGCGCAAGCCCGTGACCACGGTCATCTACACGCACCCGCACGTTGACCATTTCGGCGGTGTGCGGGGGATCATCGACGAAGCGGATGTCACCGCGGGCAAGGTCCAGGTGATTGCACCGCAAGGTTTTTTCGAGCACGCCATCGGAGAGAATGTGTTGGCCGGGCCGGCAATGAAACGTCGCGCTCAATACATGTACGGCGCACCGTTGCCGCGCAGCGAGCGCGGCCAGGTAGATGCCGGGCTGGGCAAGGGTATTCCGGCCAACGCAACCATCAGCTTGATCGCGCCCACCAGGGAAATCAGCCAGCCGCTGGAGCGCCTGACCCTTGAGGGTATCGAGGTCGAATTCCAACTCACCCCCGGCACCGAGGCGCCGGCGGAAATGAACATTTATTTCCCGCGATTCAAGGCGCTGTGCATGGCCGAAAATGCCACTCACGTGCAGCACAATGTGCTCACCTTGCGCGGCGCGCTGGTGCGCGACCCGAAGATCTGGGCGCATTACCTGGATCAGTCGCTGCTGCGCTACGGCAATCAGGCCGAGGTGGTTTTTGCCCAGCATCACTGGCCTACCTGGGGCGGTGCGCAGATACGCGAATATCTGGCTGACCAGCGCGACATGTATGCATTCATCGACAGCCAGACCCTGCGACTGATCAATCAGGGACTGACGCCCATGGAGATTGCCGACACCTTGAGTTCGCTGCCGCCACGCTTGGCGAACAAGTGGTACAGCCGTGATTATTACGGCTCGTTGAGCCATAACGTGCGTGCGGTGTATCAGCGCTACATGGGTTTCTACGACGGCAACCCGGCGAACCTCAATCCTTTGCCACCGCAGGCTGCGGGCAAGCGTTACGTAGCGGCGATGGGCGGTGCCGAGCAGCTCTTGAAGCAGGCGCGCAAAGCCTTCGACGAAGGCGATTATCGCTGGGTCGCGCAACTGACCAATCATTTGGTCTTCGCCGAGCCGGACAATGCCGATGCACGCAACCTGCAGGCCGATGCGCTGGAACAGCTGGGCTATCAGAGCGAGAACGCGACTTGGCGCAATGCCTACCTCAGCGGCGCGCAGGAATTGCGCGACGGCGTTGCGGCTACAACAGGCAGCGGCGGAAATGCCGACGATATGGTGCGGGCGCTGCCCCCTGCAATGTTCTTCGATTACCTGAGCGTCCGGGTTGACGCGCTAAAAGCCGCCGACAATGACTTGATCATCAACTGGCGCTTCACCGATCTGAACGAGGATTACGCCCTGACCTTGCGCAACGGTGTCCTTACCCACCGCGACTTGACCCGGCATGACCAAGCCGACGTGAATATCAGCATGAACAAGTCGACGCTGGATCGCATCGCGCTGAAACAGACTGGCTTTTTGAAGGAGGCAACGGTGGGCGATATCACGATCACCGGTGAGCGAGTGAAATTTCTACGCTTCATGGGTGGACTTGAGGAAACGGACGGACGCTTCAATATCGTCACGCCCTGAACGTGGGCGGCGCTCAGGCGCCGCTTTGCAGCTCGACCATAGCGATCAACGCCAGCAAACAGACGCTCGCGCCCAACGCCAGAATCGCCACGGGCGCCGGCGATGCCTGCTCCATGCGCAGCATTGCCAATCCTTGGCGGTAGCGGCGCCCTTGCCTGGCGAGCAGCCCTAGGACGGCGACAGCGCCTATCCCCAGCGACAGCCACGCACCCACTCGCCCCGCCAGAATCACCACTAACAGCAACGCGACCAAAGTCCGTCGCCACGCCAATTCAGTCCGCTCCGCCTGAAGCCCCGGATCACCCATGCCAGCGGGGCCACAGCGCACTGCCAATCAAAGCCACCGCCGTAACGCAAGCCATCGCCAACAAAGGCGCGAGCGCCGGCAATGGCAGCGGCCGACGCTGGCGCAACGCACGCTCCACCCTCAGCCAGCGCACGCAGGCACCGGCGCTGATCAACTGACTCAACACCAACAGGGTAATGGCTACGGCCATGCGCAAACCGGGCTCGAAGACCTGTGTGGCGAAGGCCTCAATGGCAATTGCGCCGCCCAGTAATGCCAGCGACGTGCGAATCCAGGCAAGAAAGGTTCGTTCATTGGCCAGTGTGAATCGCGGATCCGGCGCCTCGCCGCCGCCGAGCAGGAGTTCAGTCCAAGTGCGACGCTTAGTATTCACCCTCATCAGCGCACACCAAAGCTGCGCAATGCGCCGGGCGAAAAGTACGAAAGACTGGTCGGCACGTTGAAGGCGTAGGGGTTGCGTTGCTCGTTTATCAGGCCGGAAACGTGATATCGGCCACTTTTCAGGTCGTAAGTGACCTCCATCGCATTCACCGCCGCCTCACCGCTGGCGTGGTAAAAACTGTGCGCTTCGGAGGTACGCCATAACGCGCCTCGCTGGTCATAGACATCGGCCTCGAGAATGGCCCAGGTATCTTCGTCGATGTAGTAGTGACGTTTGCCGTAGATGTGCTGGGCTCCCGGCTTCAACGTCGCAACCACTTCCCACACACGGTGCAGTTCATAGCGGGTGGGGACAGGGTTGACGTGGCCAGGCTTGATCAATTCGCTGTAGCGCAATCGGGGCGAGGCCAGGCGATAGCTGTTATACGGCACGTGAAGCAATTTCTTGCCCACCAGTTGCCAGTCGTATCGATCCGGTGCGCCATTGAACATGTCACGACTGTCCGCCGTGCGCAGGCCTGCCGTCCCCGGCCCGGCGGTGTCATAAGCGATGCCCGGCGCACGCCGCACTCGACGCTGGCTGGAGCTGTAGACCCACGACAATCGCGGTTCGGCGACCTGGTCCAGTGTCTCGTGCACCACCATCGCATCCCCAGCGAGCCGCGATGGTGCGGTCATTCGGTGGCTAAAATAGTAGAGAACTTTGTCGGCATCAGCACCCGGCAACCCGTCAGGTCGAGCGAATTCCTGACGCGCGCTCATCAACGTAAATCGGCCGTTGCCCTGCGGCGTGGCGCTGTCGGAGACAACGCTGTAACTGGCATTGCGGTTGCGGGTCAGGTGGTTCCAGATCACTTCCAGGCCATTTTTAGGCAGAGGAAAGGCAACCGCCCCGGCGAAATCTCGCAGACCGTTGCCTTGGTCGTCGAGCTGCGCGTGCGTGGCGTTGCGTGCGGCGGATGCGGCGAGGTGCGCGGGTATGGCGACGCTGCGATGGGTGGGGTAGACAGGCAGCTTCATCGTCTCTGGAAAACGCTTGAGCAAAGCGATCTGCCCGGCTGACAGCTGATCCTCGTACTGGCGGTAATTCTGTGCGGTTATCTCGTACAGCGGTCGTTCATCACCGTAAGGATCGACCGGCGTGCCGTTGCTTTCCAGTCGCTGTTGCGCGGTTGTGAGTCCGCCTTGCCATGCTGGGATTCGCCCGTCGGGGGAGGCATCGCGCTCGGCGCCGATCGGCGTCAGGTTCTGCGGTAATTCACTGGCGGCGAGCGCTCCTGCCGCCCACGGTATTGCCAGCAAGACACAGCATGACAACGGAATCAACGACGACTGAATAAAATCTCTGGTACGTGCTGGCATCACTCTTAACCTCTTATTGTGTTTATCAGAGAGTGAACATGTGCAGTGGTCCCGCCAGACGACATAGCGGCTGGCAGGATGGTGGGCAAAAACAATTTTTAGCGCCGGTCAGATAGCCTCTGGATGAGTATCAATGGATACTAAGTAGCCCTCTGGGCCCCGACAAATAGCGTCTTCAGATACTTGCCATAGCACTTCGGCATAGCCAGAGATTTGCCCCATGACTTTGAAACAGCTGCGTTACCTCGTCGCGATTGCAGAAGCTGGAAGCTTCTCCAATGCTGCACGCCGGGCGTTCATCGCTCAGCCTGCCCTGAGCCGTCAGATCGGTTTATTGGAAAGCGAACTGGAAATGCAGTTACTCGCCCGTCAGCACGACGGCATTGAACTGACCGATGCCGGGCGACAGTTATACGAAGTGGCGCGTTCGGTGATTCAGAAGCTCGATTCGGTGAAAGACGAGCTCAAATCCAGTCGGGGCAATCCGATGGGCCATGTCGCGATTTCCATTCCGGCAACCGCTTCGTCGTTGCTGTTACCGACGATCATCACGCAGGCGCAGGCAAAGTTTCCGGGGATCAAGCTGACGATATGGGATGGTCTCAGCCGCGAAGGCGGCCAGGCGATCGAGCAGGGCAAAGTGGATTTTGGCGTTGTGCCGAACGCTGAGGAACTGGAACACGTCATCGCCGAACCGGTCTTCACCGAAGACCTGTATTGGGTAGGCACACCGGTGCATGAAGCTGATCACTCGTCCATCACGCTGGCTGAAGCGGCCGCGACCCGGCTGGTGATGCCGCCGCGCGCCCTGCATCTGCGGCGTCGGATCGAGCAGGCAGCGATGGAAACCGGGGTGACCCTCGATTCAAGCTACGAGCAGCAGTCTGCGCCTGGCATCAGCAGCCTGGTGCGCGCCGGGTTGGCGGCGACCATCAGCAACTGGCCGCCGCTGACGGAATTGCTGGAGCCGATATCGGCCCGGCTGATCGTCGAGCCGCGAATCACCCGCACGATTTCGCTGGCCTATTCGCAGCACAAGCCGCTGTCGTTTGCGGCAACCTGCATGCGCGATCTGGTCCGCGGCGTCCTGGTCGAGGCCGTCGTCGACGACCACTGGAAAGGCAGTTTGATCGAGCGTGTGCCCGAAGAAACCTTGAGCGCGGTCGATCACTAAGGGCGCCGCAACGGTGGGCCGTGCAGCGCCGCACGGTTCAGTTGACCCGAGGCAATGCGATACCTTTCACCTCGTTCAGGCGCTGGCGGGTTTTCTGCGGATCCATCCAGAACAAACCGATCACCCCGGCAATGATCAGCACTGCGCCACAGACCAGAAACCCTTCACCGTAACCTGCCGGATGCTCGGCCCCCACACCCTGCACGAGGATGCCGGTGACCACTGGCGCCGACAAACCAGCGAGTGAGGCAATGCCGTTGCCGATCGCCAGAATGCCCGCACGTTGGCTGCCGGGTGTGAACTCGGCGAGCATGGCCGGCCCTACCGAATACATCACCAGCGCCAAGCCACCGCTGAACGTTAGGCTGACGATTCGCTCTATGCTCGACAATCCCGGCAGAAACAGCGCCGCGCTGAGCAGGCCACTGGCAATCAGGCAAAACGAAACGAATGCTCCACGCGACCAGCGCGTTGCAATCCCGCCGCGAAGCATGCGCTGTGACAGCCAAGCCATGAACAGACTCAGCGGAGTGGTTACCACCACGAACAGCACGAACACCCGGCCCGTCATGATGGGGTCGATGCCCAGCCCGTTTTCCAGATAGCTCGGCACCCAGGTCAGGGTCAGTGCCAACGACCAATTCGCGGCGAAATGGCAAAGGTAATTGCTCAGCACCGTGCTGTCCGTGAGCAAGCGACGATACGGTACGCGTTCCTCGTCCTGCTTCAGCTGGCCGGGACGGATGCGATCAAGCGTACCCTCACGACCCAGCAGCCACCACAACACACACCAGACTGCGCCGATGACGGCCAGAACAATGAAGTTCATTCGCCAGCCGTAATGCACGCTGATCCAGGGGATCATTGCGCCCGCAACCAACAACCCCAAGGCGCTGCCGGTATGCAACAGCGCGACCGGAAGGTTGCGACGGTCATTGGGAAACCATTTGTACAAGGCGTGGGTAGCGACTGGCGAGGCCGGCCCTTCGCCGATGCCCAGCAGCACCCGGCAGGCAATAATGGCCCAGAGAGAAGTGACGAAGAGCATCGGCAGTTGCACGACCGCCCAGAATGCGCCCATGCCCAGCAGCAACGTGCGTGTGGGACGGCGGTTAGCCACGAAGCCGCCGATGACCGCGGAAATCGCAAAGAACCAGTGCAACGCGCCCCCTACGAGGCCGAACTCGGTCGGGGTCAGGCCGAGCTCTTTGGACATCGGCACCGCCACCAGGCCGATGACCACTTTGTCGAGGAAGTTCACCAGCATCAGCAGCGCCAGCAATACAGCAATCATCCAGGCGGTGCCCAGACGTGCGGGTGTGTCAGTGTGAGTCATGGTCGTCTCTCGTTATTGTTCTTGTCAGAGCGTCCGGCCCTGCACGACCGGACGTGCGGCACCCGCTGCTAGCTCGGCATCAGGACACCCTTGGCAATGGTGTTGCGCTGGATTTCGCTGGTTCCCGTCAAGATGCGCATCATTCGGGTCGCGCGGAAAATCCACTCCACCGGATGGCCGCGCAGCAACCCCGCGCCGCCGTGAATTTGCACCGCGCGGTCAGCAATACGGAAAGCGGTTTCGGAGACGAACAGCTTGCACATCGGCGCCTGGGTGCGAATATCGCCGCCGGCGTCGTTCACCGCTGCGGTGGCATAGACCATGCTGCGTGCGGCATGCAGTTCGGTAGCCATATCGGCAATCATGTGGCTGATCGACTGGTACATCGCGATGGGTTGGCCGAACTGCTTGCGTGTGCGCGCGTAATCAATCGACAGGTTCAACGCCAAGCCTGCCATGCCTAACAATGTCGGGCAATGCAGCAAACGGTTGAGCATGATCCGCCCCATCGCCAGTTTGAATCCCTGGCCCTCTTCGCCAATGCGGTTGGCCACAGGCACCCTAACGTCGTCGAGGAAGATATCGCCATGCGCGCCACCACCGGACATCACCGCATAGTCGCTCTCGATCCGCACACCGGGCGCCTTCAGATCGACGAAGAAGGCCGAAATGCCTTGGGCTCCGCCGCCGGTGCCGGTAACCGCAAGCAGCACGGCAATATCCGCATAAGGCGCGCCAGAGATGAAACGCTTGCTGCCGCTCAGCACATAATCATCGCCATCGCGTCGCGCACTGGTGGTGATCGCCGTGGCGTCGGAGCCCGCCTCGCTTTCTGTCAGCGCGAAGCACACGGCTTTCTCGGCACGGCACACCGGCTGCAAGAAAGTCTCGACTTGTTCCGGGCTCGCGACTTTGAACAGATGCCCAATGCGCGGCGGCCCGGACAGTTCGCCGAGGATGTGCGGCGCCAGCATGGAACCGCTTAGTACTGTGGCTTCCTTTACCGCGCACAGGTCTGAAACGTTAAGCCCCGCGCCACCGATCGCCTCGGGAAGCATGATGTTGTAAAACCCCAGCTCGCAAGAGCGCTGCCACACTTGCTGAAGAACTTCGCGGGGATGCGGCTCCGCCCAACTCAGGTCGGCGCTTTGTTCCAGCGGCCGGATCTCATCGCGGATAAAACCGCCGATGGCCTCGATGATTTGGCTGGCCTTTTCACTTGGCTGATACATGGTGATCTCCTCGTCAGATACGGCGGTCGCTGTTTTGCCAGTAGGCATCGCGAATAAGACGGCGAACGACTTTGCCGTTCGGGTTCTTCGGTAGTTCGCTGACGAAATCCACGGCGCGGGGTTTCTTGAACCCGGCCAGGGTGCGTGCGCAGTGATCGATGACCTCCAACTCACTCAGTGCAGTGCCCGGCTTGAGTACAACGACGGCTCGCACCGCCTCGCCCCACTGCTCATCCGGCACACCAATGACCGCCGCCTCAAAAACCTCAGGCAAGGTGTAAAGCACCTGCTCGACTTCCGTGGGATAGATGTTGAAGCCGCCGGAGATGATCATTTCCTTTTTGCGATCGACGATGAACACGTAGCCCTGTTCATCGACTGTCGCCAAATCGCCGCTGAGGTAATATCCCTCACGCATCACCTCGGCAGTGAGCTCCGGCGCGCGCCAATAGCCCTGCATGATGTCCGGGCCCTTGACCACGATTTCGCCGATTTCGCCAGGCTTAACATCCTCGAAGTTTTCGTTTACCACTCGCAGGTCAGTCTCGAAGTAGCAGCGCCCGCAGGAAGCCAGGCGGCGATAGTCGCCCTCTTCACAAATATGGTCTTGCTCGGTGAGTACCGTGACCAGCGAGCAGGTTTCGCCGGCACCGTATCCCTGGGCAAGGATCGGCCCGAACACTTCAATGGCTCGTTTGACCAGCGAGGGTGCCATCGGCGCTGCGCCGTACATGACCAGGCGCAGGCTGCTCAGGTCATAGCGATCGACGCCGGGGAAATTCACCAGTCGGTTGATCATCGCCGGCACCAGAAACAAGCGCGTGACACGCTCACGCTGGATGCTTTCGAGCAGCAGTTGATCGTCGTAGCGTTCCAACAGCAGGTTGCACGCGCCCACCGCCAGCAAAGGCATCAATTGCATGCCGCTGGCATGGGTAATCGGCCCGACGTGGGCCATCACATCGTCCGGCGCGGCTCGCCGGGTGGGGCTGGCGATGCTCTTGCGGATCAGCGCCTTGCGATTGCCCACGCTGAGCATGGCGGCTTTCAGCACACCGGAACTGCCCGAGGTGTAGTGTAAGACCGCCAGTGCATCGTCCGGCAGGTCACAACTGACCGGCGCCTCACTGCCTTGATCTAGCAGTGCCGAATAGGCGATATCACCGCCCTTCTCGCCCAGTGCCACCACCAAGCGCAACCCCGGAACTTCAGCCCGACGTGCGATCAACGCCTCGGCAAACATTGGTGTGGCGATCAGTCCGACGCTGCAAGAGTCGTTGATGATCTGAATGACTTCTTCGAGCGACAGCCGCGCATTGACCGGCACTTTCACCAAGCCGGTCTTGTAGAAGGCGATTTCCGCCTCCACCAGTTCTACCCGGTTTTCCGCAAGGATGGCGACGTGTTCGCCCGTGCTGATGCCTTGGCCCAGTAATGCTGAAGCAAGCTGATTTGTCCGCTGCTCCAGCTGTGCAAAGTTCAGCCTAGTGTGACGATCGATGACGGCCATCCGCTCTGGCCAGTACCTGGCACTTCGACTGATTATTTTTCCGAGGTTCACGTTGTTGTTCTCGTCGACAGTTAAGACGGGGACGATGCTAAACAGCGTGGGCTTGAGGGGCGTAATACTAGTTATTGATGCCGGCTATAACGGTTTTAGCTGGCTGAACAGTTCCATTCCGTGCGCTACATCGCGGCGGTTTTTGCAGCGTCACGCCCATGCCGAAGTGTTATGGCAACGATTCAAAGACGCTATTTGTGAGCCCCGTCGGGGTCTTCCTATTATCGATACCGACCGACAAAAGCCAGACCGCCGCTGACCAGGCGCTGAGGTGCTCTTCCTGTTGTCGGTGCGCTATCCCCTCACTCTCGAATAAACACAATAAGAGGTTAAGAGTGAACACACATGTTTGCGACCGGCTACGGTCATCGCTGGTTTTACTGTCGTGCAGTCTGCTCGCCGCCCCGGTGGGCGCAGTCGAATTTGCATTCGGCGACATCGATGGGCAGCTCGATTCGTCGCTGGCACTCGGTGTCGGGGTCAGCACTGCCAATCCGGCCAAGCTGCAACTGGGGGCCGCGAACGGCAATGACGGCCGACGCAATTATCGATCCGGGGACGTGTTCTCAACGATTTTCAAAGGCACCCATGACCTGGAGCTCAAACGCGACAACATCGGCATGTTCCTGCGTGGTACCTACTGGTACGACACCGCGCAACGTGATCACAGCCAACGCTTCAAGGACATCGACGACAACGATCGCCAGGCGTCGGCAAAAACCGCAGGCTTCCAACTGCTCGATGCCTTCGTCTACTACTTCTACGACATCAGCGGCGAGCCGGGCTCGGCGCGTGTCGGCAAGCAAGTGGTGAACTGGGGGGAAAGCATTTTCATCCAGGGCGGTTTGAACGTCGTAAATCCTTTCAACCAAGCGGCACTGCGCCGGCCCGGTTCTGAGGTGAAGGACGCACTGGTGCCGGTGAACTTGCTCTACATGACGCAGAACATCAATGAAGCAGTGTCCTTTGACGCCTTCTACCAGTTGGACTGGGAACAGACCCAGCTGGACAACTGCGGCACCTTCTTTTCGGGAAACGACTTCACACCTGAGGGCTGCACCGGCCTCGATGTCGGCGGACGCCTGGTCAACGCCGCCGCTGCCAATCGAGGGTTAGGCCCGTTCGGCGTGGTCATGGGTGAGGAAGGCGTGCGCATCCCCCGCAGCGGTGATCAGGACGCACGCAACAGCGGCCAATGGGGCCTGTCGTTACGTTGGTACGTCACACAACTGGATGCTGAATTCGGGGTCTATGCCGCCAATTACCACAGCCGTTCGCCGTATCTGGGAACTGTCAGCAGCCGGTATTACAGCAACACCGGTTTTGCTCCGCAATTGTGCAGCAATCTTGGAGTGCCGTCGGCAGGTTGCGGTGCTTTCCTGGCCTCCAGCGCCGGCCAGACACTCGCCGGCGCGCTGCGCATGGGAACGTCTCAGTACCTTTCCCAATACCCCGAAGACATCCTTTTATATGGCATGACGTTCTCGACCACCCTGCGCACCGGTACGGCGGTGCAGGGCGAACTCAGCTACCGCCCGAATATGCCCGTGCAACTCAATGGCACGGATGTGCTGCAGTCGCTGCTCAATGCCAACGGGCGCAGTCCACTGTCCGAACCCGGCCTGAGGCCGACCACCGACTCAACTCTTTTCAACGGCTATCGGCGCAAGGAGGTCACCCAGGCGCAGGTCTCTGCAATGCATTCTTTCGGCCAGGTCTTGGGGGCGAATCAGTTGCTATTGGTCGGTGAAGCCGGCGCCACTTACGTCGGTGGCCTGGAGGGCAAAAACGGGCCTCGCTATGGTCGATCCGGCGCTTATGGCAACGGCGCGCTGACTGACAACAGCATCTGTCGGGCCATTTCAAGCAGCCCGCAATACTGCACCGACGAAGGCTTCGTCACACCGTTCTCCTGGGGTTACCGGATGCGCGCGACCTTGAGCTACTCAGGGGTGATGCCAGGGCTGGACCTGCGGCCCAACCTGTCCTGGGCGCATGACGTCAAAGGTTATTCGCCGGGCGATGGCTCGGCGTTCAACGAAGGTTCGCGCTCCGTCAGCCTGGGTCTGGACGCGACGTTCATGAGCAAGTATTCGCTGAGTCTGTCTTACACCGATTACATCGATGGCACTTACGGCACGCGCGATGACCGCGACTTTGCCTCCATCGCTATTGGTGCCACCTTCTAACGTAAAAGGAAAACAAACATGCGCAAGTGCCTTGCCCGGTTCGCCTCTGACAAACCCCAAGCCCCAATGGTACTGGGTGCTGCGTTGCTGCTTTCCAGCGCCCTCTGCCCGGCCGTCGCCGCGAGTGGCTCAGCCGATACCGGCGTCATGCACGGTTTTCCACCCGCACCGGAGTTTCGTGTGAACAAAACCAATGCCTTTCACCCGCCTTTCCTGCGCTGGTCAATCCGACACGCTCGGGAAGTGTCCGCAACGCGCAACATTGCTCGTGCCGCACAACCGCTGTCGATCATCGAGGCTGCACCGCACGATCTCGACTCGGTGACTTTCAAGGCTGGCGAAGAGGACCTGACCCTCGCCCGCTACCTGCAAGATACCGCGACCGATGGCTTCATCGTCCTGCGACGCGGCCGCGTGGTGTTTGAACGCTATATGGAAGGATTTGAACCCGGCCAACCGCACATCTGGGCTTCGATGACGAAATCCGTCACCGGCTTGCTGGCAGCGCAATTCATTGCAGAAGGCAAGCTCGACCCGCAAGCGAAACTTGCCAGTTATGTCCCTGAACTGAGCGGCACACCGTTTGGCGAGGCCACGGTGCAGGCCAATCTGGATATGCAGGTGGCTGTGGCCTACCCCGAAGCAGTTCCGCCGGACCTCGGTTTGTTCGCCGCGACCGGGCTCATCCCGCGGAGCGCAAAAATGCCCGGCGATATCTACTCTTTTTTGAAGGTCGCGCAAATCGCTCCCGGGGAAGGCAAGTTTTTTTATCAGAATGGCTCACCCGAGGCGGTGGCCTGGGCGCTGCGGCGTATCTCCGGAACGAATTGGGCGCAACTGGTTCAGCAACGGATCTGGTCGCGCTTCGCTAAGGAAGATGGCTATGTCCAAATCGATGAATTGGGCACTGAGATGGCCAGCGGCGGGATCAGCACGAATCTGCGTGACACCGCGCGCTTCGCCGAACTGGTCCGTCGTGAGCTGGCTCGTGAATCAAGCACGGACAGTTTCAATCAAGCCGTGCGCAATACCTTCCAGCCGGGCGATCCGGCGATTTTCGCGCAAGGCAATCTGGCACCTGGCCGGCCTGGTTATGCCTATCGCAATTATTGGTTTCAGCGCAATGACGGCGAAGGATCGGTGGAGGCCAGTGGTCGCTTCGGACAAAAAATCTACATCAACCCGAAGCGTGAGGTGGTGATCGTTAAACTGTCCTCCACTGCCGACCAAGCGAGGCGCGCCACAAGCGCGGCAGGTGGAGCAAAGGTGGCTGCAAGGATGATCGACTCACCCGGCACGTTTAACAACATGATCAATGCGATATTGCCAGATTTAAGAGACTGAACGTCATCGCAGTTATTTCGATAACAAGCGGCCAATAGCGGACGTTCGCAAGCGACCGCTGTCGGCCATTAGCTGCCTGTCACGATTAGCCCGGTTGTCGCGATCAGCCGATTCAGAACGCACTGCTCAGAGGTGTTCCCCACACCCGTTGAAGGTGCCCACTAAGGGCACCTTTTTTCAGCTCTATCCCCAATGTGGCCAGACTTAAAGCAAGTCTTCATGCTGCATCGTCAAAATGATTTTCCCGACGTTTTCGGAAGACTCCATCCGGCGATGCGCATCAGCAGCCCGTGCTAGCGCAAAGGTGCTATCGACAACCGGCTCAAGGCTTCCGGCACCCTCGAAGCGATCAAGCCAGTGCTCGCGGAAGCGCTTGATCATGGCGTGTTTCTCCGATTGCGTGCGCGACTTCATGACCGTACCGATGATTTGCAAGTGGCGATAAAGAATGTCCTCCAGCGCCACCGTGACGTTGCCGCCACCGCCGAGAATCCCCACCTGAATGAGGCGGCCGCCGCGTGCAAGGGACGCGACGTTGCGGGCGAAGTAGGGCTCACCGATAAAGTCGATGATTACATCGACGCCGCGGCCCTGGGTTTTGTCGGCGATCACTTCAGCGAAATCCTGCGTCTTGTAGTCGATCGCCACGTCAGCCCCCAAATGCTCGACACGCGCCAACTTGCTGCCTTCGGTTGTCGCATACACCGTCGCGCCGGTGGCGTAAGCCAGCTGCACAGCGGCAGAGCCGACGCCGCCAGCGGCCGCGTGAATCAACACTGAATCGCCAGCCTTAAGCCGAGCCAGGTGCATCATTGCTTCATGGGCCGTGACGAAGACCTCGGGAATGGCTGCCGCGTGTACATAATCAAGCTGCGCGGGGATGTGCATGGCCATGCGGTAATCGATGCGTGCCAGCTCGGCGTAGGCACCGCCGCCGACCACGCCCATGACTCGATCTCCGACCTCGAACCCTGTCACCGCGTTACCTTTGCCGATCACTTCGCCGGCGATTTCCAGGCCGATGATCAGCGAGTCACCGAAATTCGGATGGCCGTACCCGCCGGTCCGGTGAGTCAGATCCGCACGGTTCACTCCGGCGGCATAGACACGCACCAGCAGGTCGTCAGGACGCACTTCAGGATTGGCGAACTCTACGAGTTCCAGAACGTCTGGCGCACCAAATTCTGTGATCTTGATGGCTTTCATTCAGTTGTTCTCCGTTTCGTTGAACGTGGCGTTGGCGATAGCAGATGCGGTAATGGCGCCAGGGAAGCCCACATAAAAAGCCAAGTGCGTGATCGCTGCCGCCAGTTCATCGTGGGTCACACCGTTGTCTGCCGCCCGGCGCAAGTGAGCAGGCAACTCTTCCGAATGACCAGCGGCTATCAATGCCGCCACGGTGATCAGGCTACGGTCGCGCGGGGACAGTGCCGGATCGCTCCAGATGAGTGGATAAAGCGTTGAGTCGACGAATTGCGCCAGCTTCGGCGTGAATGCGCGCGCCGCTTCGCGAGGACTATTGAAGTTGAGCCTGGACATGGGCGAGTTCCTTAAACCTGGCTGATGAATTTATGGGTGAGATAGTGTTCGATGCCTTCAATGCCGCCTTCGGAGCCGTGACCGCTTTCTTTCATGCCGCCGAACGGGAGCTCGGTAGCGACGATGCGGTATTGGTTGATGCCGATCATCCCGGCCTCCAATCCGTCAGCGACATCAATGGCCGTGCGCGCGCTGGAGGTGAAGGCGTAAGCCGAGAGTCCGTAGGGCAGGCGGTTGGCTTCCTGCAGTCCATCGGCCAGTTCATCGAACGGCATCAGCACGGCGATGGGGCCAAAGGGTTCTTCGTGCATAACGCGGGCGTTCATCGGCACATCCGCCAGCACCGTGGGTTGAAAGAAGTAGCCTTCACCTGGCAAGGCTTCGCCACCTACCAATACCCGTGCACCTTTTTCGACGGCATCGGCGACCAGTTCTTCCATCTTTGCCAATTGCCTTGGGTTGGCCAAGGGGCCGACTTGGGTGTCCGGATGCAGGCCTTCACCGATCCTCAGGGCTTGGGTCGCCGCGACAAAATGATCGACAAAGGCTTGATAGGCGCCACGCTGGATCAGAAACCGAGTGGATGAAATGCACACCTGCCCAGTGCCGCGAAAGCGGTTGGCGACACCTTCGATGGCGGCTTTTTCAATGTCGGCATCCTCGAACACCAGCACCGGTCCGTGCCCACCGAGTTCAAGGGTGATGGGCTTCACGCCTTCGGCAGCTCGTGCAGACAGCAGGCGCCCGATGGGCACCGAACCGGTGAAGGTCACTTTGCGAATGATCGGCGAGGCAATCAGATGGCTGGACACTTGATCCGGTACGCCGAAGACCACTTGCAAAACCCCCTTGGGCAATCCTGCATCGTCGAGTGCACGCGCCAGGGCCAACGCTGTGGCGGGACTTTCTTCACCGGGTTTGAGAATGACGCTGCAACCCGCGGCCAGCGCTGCCGAGAGCTTGCGTGCCGGGGTGATGGCCGGGAAATTCCACGGTGTAAAGGCGGCCACTGGGCCGATGGCCTGGCGTTTGACCAGTTGCAACACTCCTGGACGGTTGGCCGGGACCACACGGCCATCGATACGCCGGGCGCTTTCGGCAAACCATTCGAAATACTCCGCCGCGCGGGTCACTTCATCGAGGCTTTCACTCAGCGGCTTACCTTCCTCCAGGGTCATCTGCGCGGCGATTTGCGGTGCGCGTTCGAGGATCAGGTCGGCGGCACGCTTGAGGATCTTGGCGCGTTTGTCAGGCACGGTCTGGCGCCATTGCTCGAAGCTCAGGCGAGTTACTTCCAAGGCGTGATCAAGGTCGCCTGCGGTGGCGAGAGGGACGCGGCCGATTTCCCGGCCGGTTGCCGGGTTGACGACAGCGGCGGTATCGCGCCCTTCGGCACTGATCCATTCACCACCGATGAAAAGATAAAGCGGGTCGTAGGAAGTCTTCATGATGTGACCTTCAGTTGGTTGTCAGAGATTCGTAAGAAACCCGGCGCCTGTTCAGGCGGCCTGTGCAACCAAGTTTATGGAAGGAGTGCCCATTGATTTAGACGGGCCAAAGGGAATCATTGTTGTCGCCAGAGGTAATATCGAGCCGCGGGCTGAACGTGTAGCATCCGGAAAAAATGCGCGTTATCACGGGTGAGCGTCAGATCTACAGGAAGGTCGCGATGGATAAGCTTTCGAACATGTCGGTGTACATAAAGGTTGTCGAGATGGGTAGTTTCACGGCCGTGGCCAATCATCTGGACTCCACGGTCGGTAACGTCTCGCGTGCTGTCTCTGCGCTGGAAAACGTGCTCGATGCGCGCCTGTTGCAACGCTCGACCCGACGCCTGTCGGTTACCGATGCGGGGCGACGGTTCTATGAGCGCTGCACGAAAATTCTGGCTGATCTGGAGAGTGCCGAAGCCGAAGCCAGCAATGCCGCGCTGGAGCCTCGGGGAACACTGAGGGTGCATTGCGTTCCCGGACTAGCCCGGCATCTGGTCACCGGGGCCGTGCTGGAATACCGCCAGCAATTCCCGGAAGTGACCGTGGATTTATTGCTCTCGCAACGCATGCCTAACCTGTTGGAAGACCAACTGGATGTCTCGATTCTGATCGCCCGTGCGCTCCCTGATTCGGCGTATGTCAGCCAAAAAATCGGTGTCAGCCATTGTGTACTGGTGGCGTCGCCAGACTACCTGGCCGGGCATGCGGCCCCGGAGACGCCTGAAGATCTGCGCGATCACCAGTGCCTGTTGTTGGGAACCGTGGACTATGTGCGGGATGAGTGGCAGCTGAAGAGCAAAGCCGGGGACGCGACATTTGTCCCGACAGGTCCAAGTTTCAGCGTCAACGATATGGATGCGATGGCGCTTGCCATTCGAGAGGGCGCGGGGATTGGCTTGCTGGCCGGGTTCACGGCCATCGACGATTTGCGTTCCGGCAAGCTAGTGCGGGTTTTGCCTGACTACCATACCTATGAGCGCAACGTTTACGCCGTCTATACCTCTCGGCAGTTTGTCGATGCAAAAATCACCCGATTTATTGAAGCGCTGAAAGATCGGGTTGGCAGTCAGCTGGCAGCCACGGCCCAAGCACTGATCGATTGAAACACTGCGTGGCAAAAAGGTATTTGCGCCTCGATGAGACCACTCTCCGAGGCGCAATGATGGGCGAACATCTGACTTAGCCCTGGCTGCAACGGCCCATGACGCTATAGGCCAGTACGTGCTGTTTGCCTTGTGAATCCTGATAGGTCATGTGCGTCGGCACTACAGCGCAAATATCTGGCACCGGGTCTTCAGAGATGACCTTTGCGACATCAAGGTGGGTGCCATAACCGTATTGCTCGACAGGTTGAGTATTTGCAGCGCCGTCCTGTGCCGCTACCAGAGAGCTGAAGCCCAAGAGTGCGACGATGATCATTGCCGTTTTCATAATGAGATTTCCTAAAGTAAGTGTGATGTTGCTGGCAGGACGTACTTTAGGTTCGAGGGCTTTCTGGAAACAGGAGCGAATCAGGGAAAGACTTTTCTAAATTCCGAACACAATGTGGGGATGTCTGACGTGAAGGCAATTCGTCTGTGACCGTCCGCTATTGGCCGGTAGCGGTCGCGTGTGAACGTCCGCTATTGGCCGATATCGGTTGCTCATGAGCGGCAGCTATTGGCTCATTTCGGCCTATCACAAGTCTCGGTAAATTTAGTTATGAATAATTTGTTCAGGGCACTCCAGAGCCCAAGGAAGTCGTCTCCACCCTCACCTGTCGTCCAATGCGATCCCAAAGTCATCACTAGACACTTGAGCCGCCTCGTTAAGGCGTTGACGGATTGCAGCCGTCAACTGCCGCTCTACTTCCCACGGATCTGACAGCGCAGCGAGCTGGGGTGCCAATTGCGGCGACAGGCTCATCAGAGAATGATTGAGCGATCGCGCTGTTTCAAAGGCGGCCTTCTGCACAAAGCTGATTTCCACCAGTTCGCCTTGTGCCTTACGGAACTCCATCTCCGCCATCCTCGCCAGGTAATGCTCGCGATGCGTTCTTGCTTTCTGAAAGTCCGGAGTCTGCCCCTGAGCAGGGTCAACGGGCGGCGACGCAGCCATGTTAGTCGGCTCGGATTTGGCTGCGACGTGACTGTACACATCACGCTGAAGCCGGTCTTGTTGGTGGCGAGCAGCGACGGCAGCCTTGCTTGGGTCGGCAGTATCGCGGACCAACGCTTCGGTGGCCAGCACGTCGACCTGCTTGCCATTGGGCGTCAGGACCAGCCGCCCGTTTTCCTTAAGCCAGGTGATGTAACTCGGTGATCGGCCGATGCGCGCAGCGAAAGCGTTCTTTGACAGGTACGTAGCTGTGCTCATAAGCCCTCCTTTTCAGCGGCTTTTCAATGAATCCTTTCAAGATTTCAGTGGATTGAAATTTCAGTAAGCTGGCAGACATCCCACTAACACGATCCCGCGGGTTTCCGACCCCGTGTCCTTTGAAAGTCCTCAGGGTCCCCGGCGACTTTTCGGTGGCCTGGGCTGCAGATCCGCCTCGCTCGACTAGCATCAGTGGACGATCCGTCAGAGGGAGAGATGTCATGGACATGATTGCCGTGCGTTCCAGTGCGATGACCGCCGTTGGCTATGACCCAGCAACGAGACGAATGAGGATCCGCTTTGAACAGGGTCACTCTTACGATTTCTGCGGCGTCCCGTCGGCCATACACAATGGCTTGATGGCCGCGGTGTCCAAAGGCGCCTATTACAACCAGCACATCCGTGATCGTTATCAGTGCTGAGGCCCGTACGCCACTTGGAAAGACGGACATCCCTGCGAAGGTTTCAGCTAGAGAGAATCCGCGAGTTCGCTAACCCGTGTAGGGGGCGGCCCTCGGGGAGGACCCGTAAAATCGGCGCCCTACCCGGCCTACCCGGCTCATGCTTTCGGCTCGGCCTCGCTCAGGTCCAGCCGCTTGGCCACCCAGCGTTCGTACAAGCCGATGGCGACATCGGCGCCGGCCATCGCGGTCAGGCAACCCAGGGCGCCCGCTGTCCAGATCGACAGGCCCGC
>Ga0182008_10000777_pt1 | contig 22348 bp, 17 predicted proteins | sample Sormic07211129_1_FD_120482 | JGI IMG/M metagenome (GOLD analysis project Ga0182008, IMG submission 120482) | Rhizosphere microbial communities from Sorghum bicolor, Mead, Nebraska, USA - 072115-129_1 metaG | ecosystem: Host-associated > Plants > Roots > Rhizosphere | place: USA: Nebraska...
CCCGACGACCCGACGACCCGACGGGCCGAGAGGTATGAGGCAGCTCACGAGCACAAGATCCCGGTGAGAGTTACTTGCACGTCAGGGGGCATGTAATGCTCATGCTCGCGTACTCGGGTCACCTTGAGCTGGCGTTGGCGCGTTCCACGGCTCCGTGGATGCAGTGGGGGACGGTGTTGAACGTCCGTTGCTCTTCGGTGAGTTCGGCGCTCTTGGGCTTTTTTGACCGGATGCGGATGCCTGGCCGGGCGTTCTCGTGGTGGAGAGCCGGCGGCGGACACGCGGTCGGTGCGGACGACCGTGCCGTCCAGGTTGAGGTGGGTGTACCCGGCCACCGCCGTACGCTTCGGCGCGGTGGACTGGTCGGGTGCGTGGTCAGCGGGTACGGTCAGCCCCTCGTGCGGGTAGCGGTACGCGGCTGGGGCCTGTATGCCGTTGTCCCGGGCCGCTGGTGCGCATCCTGCCGCGCGCGGTGTGATGCTCTCCTCCAAGGCGTCGCGGACGTTGCTGCCCCGGGACGGGGCGGCCGTCGACGAGGACCGCCCGGGTCCGGCTGCTCGCCGCGTGGGAGCGTGATGTGCTCGCCCTGGTGGCGGATGGGCTGCCTTGCGCTGACATCGGGGCCGCGTCCGCCTGGGTGCCGGCACGGTGAAGGACCACGTCACGCAGTGGGAAGAGGCGGAACCAGTCGACGTAATCGGCCAGGCATTGCTCCTCTTTGCGCGACGGACGCGTGCGCCGGGCGGCTTCCCCTGCCTTCCACAGTTCGCGGACACCGCCGTGGCGTGCCCCGGAAGCACGGCGGTGTCCGAGCTGCGTGACCATGGCATCAGGAGTCGACTTCTCGCAAGGAGTCGTCGGTCAGACTGGCGGCGAGCCATTGCTCGACGGCCGTGATGTGGACGGTCGCGGCAGAGGCGGCCAGCAGGGCATCGCGTGACTGGAGGGCGTCGAGTATCTGCTCATGGTCCTGGTGGGCGTTGTCCAGGGCGTGCCGGGTCTTGCTGCCGCGGACGATACGGACCCGTTGGGTGCGGGTGGAGAGCACTTGCAGCAGCATCGACAGCACGGGGTTCCCGACGGCTTCGACGATCCTGAGGTGGAAGGCGATGTCGTGGGCGACGAACTCCTCCACGGTGGTGACGGTCCGGGACCGGTTGAGGATGTTGCGCAGCTCCTGGAGGTCCTTCGGTCCCAGGAGCGCGGCGGCCAGCCCGGTCGCCTGCGGTTCGAGCAGCCGGCGTACCTGGAGCAGCTGGAGTGCCGCGTGGCCCTGGGAGACGTCCGCGGCGAAGGAGAGGCTCTCGAGCAGCAGGTGGGGCTCCAGGCTGGAGACGTACGTGCCGTCGCCCTGACGGGTGATCAGTATCCGCATGGCGCTCAGCGCCCGCACGGCCTCGCGCAGGGAATTGCGGGACAGGCCGAGTTGTTCGGCGAGGATCTCCTCCTTGGGCAGCCGGGAACCGGGCGCGAGTTCGCCGTCGACGATCATCGCCTTGATCCTGTCGATCGCATCGTCCGTCAGTGCCACGGGCGTGCCTCTCCGTGCCGGGGATGAGTGGGACGGGCTCTGCCGGGGTCGGTTCGAGGCCGGCAGAGCCGCTCGCGGTGCGTGGCTATTCCTGCTTCTCGCCGGAGGCGAAGCGGGAGATGATCAGGGCGACGATGATGATGGCGCCGTTGAGGAACTGGTTCCACAGCGGGGGTACGCCCGCCAGCGTCATGACGTTGACGACCAGTTGGAGGGTGAGGACGCCGGTGAGGGCGCCGAAGACGGAGCCCTTGCCGCCGTTGAGGCTGACTCCGCCGATGACCGTCGCGGCGAAGACCTGGAAGATCCAGCCGCTGCCCTGGGTTGCGGAGATGGAGCCGTAGTGGCCGCTGTAGAGGATGCCGGCGAACGCGGCGAGGAGGCTGCCGAGGATGAGGACGATCCACACGATGCGGTCGACGCGGATGCCCGCGGTGCGGGCTGCCTCCGCGTTGCCGCCGATCGCGTACAGTGCCCGGCCGTGCCGGAGCCAGGCCAGTGCACTGCCCCCGATGGCGAAGAGCAGCGCGCACACCCAGATGGCGGCGGGTACGCCCATCCAGGAGGTCCTGCCCAAGTAGGTGAACGAGGAGGGCAGTTCGACGATCGACTGCCCCTGGGAGAGGGCGACCTGGAGGCCGCGGAGCATCGTCAGGGCGCCGAGGGTGACGATGAAGCCGTTGAGACGCAGTTTGAGGATGAGGAATCCGTTGACGGCGCCGATCAGTGCGCCGATGAGCAGGCAGAGGGGGATCGCCGCCCACTCCGGAAAGAGACCCAGCCCGTTGAACCGGCCGCCGCTGGTCGGCAGGACGAGCCACACGGCGATGACGGGAGCCACGCCGATGGTGGATTCGAGTGACAGGTCCATGCGTCCGGCGACCAGGATGAAGGTCGTGGCGAGCACGAGCAGGCTCAGTTCGGTGGACTGCTGGGCCACACCGATGAGGTTGTCGGCGGTCAGGAAGGCCGGCGAGACGATGAACCCGATCAGGCCGAGGACGAGGATCGCCGGAACCAGGGACAGTTCACGGAAGCGCCCGAGGTCGACCCGGCGGGACGTGGTGGGCGGGGCGACAGGCGCGGCCTTGCCCACTTCGGGGTCGGTGAGATCTGTGGTGGCGGACATGACTACCTTCCGTGCTCGTCTGCGCCGGTTGAGGCGGTTACGGCGGTTACGGCGGATGCGGGGGACGCGGTGGCGGGGGCCGAGTCGCCGCTGACGCCTTCGATGGCGGCGACGACGGCTTCGTCCTTCCAGCCGCGGTCGAACTCGGCGACCACGCGTCCGTGGAACATGACGACGACCCGATCACAGACCTTCAGGTCGTCCAGCTCGTCGGAGACGATCAGTGCGGCCTTGCCGCCGTCCGCGACGTGGCGGATACGGCCGAGGAGGAATTCCTTGGACTTGACGTCCACCCCGTTGGTGGGCCGGATGGCCACCAGGACGTGCGGGTCGGTGGCCAGCGCACGGGCGACGACGACCTTCTGCTGGTTGCCGCCCGAGAGGGCGGAGACCGGGGTCGCGGCTCCCGGGGTCTTGATGTCGAGGTCGCGGATCATGCGCCCGGCGAACGCCTTGGTGCGGGCCGGCAGGACCGTGCCGAACGGACCGAGCTGGTCGGTGACGGTGAGCGTCGCGTTCTCCGCCACGCTGCGGTTGTTCACCAGTCCCTGAAGGTGGCGGTCCTCGGGGACCAGTCCGACTCCGGCGGTGAGCGCGGACGGCACGCTGCCGGTGCGTATGCTCCTGCCCCCGACCGCGATGCGGCCGTCCTCGGCGCGGTGCAGGCCGGCGATCGCCTCACCGACCTGCACATTGCCGCTGGCGGTGGCGCCGGCGAGGCCGACGACCTCGCCGGAGCGGACCGAGAGGGAGATGTCCTCGCAGACGCCGGGCAGTGTCAGGCCGTCGATCGTCAGCAGTTCCTCGGCGTCGGGCCGCGCGGCCCGGGACCCGCTCGCCGTGGCCGTGACCGTGTGGGCGGACTCACCGGTCATGGCCTCCACCAGTGCCTGGTGGCCGAGTTCGGCGACGGGCGCGGTGAGGATGTGGCGCGCGTCGCGGTAGACCGTGACCGTGGTGCAGAGGTCGTACACCTCTTGCAGGTGGTGCGAGATGAAGAGGAAGGCGACGCCCTGGTCCTGGAGGTCACGGAGTTTTCCGAAGAGCCGGTCGATGCCGCGGGCGTCGAGCTTGGCGGTCGGCTCGTCGAGGATGATGAAACGTGCGCCGAAGGACAGCGCCCGGGCGATCTCCACGAACTGCCGCTGCTCGACGGTGAGGTCGCCGGCCCGAGCGGCGGGGTCGACGGCCACGCCGTACTCGCCGAGCAACTCCTCCGCACGCAGGCGCAGTTGCTTCCAGCGGATGGGCTGCATCGCCCGGCCGCTCTGCCGGTTCAGGAAGAGGTTCTCGGCGACGGTCAGTTCCCCGATGACGGTGGAGCGCTGGTAGACACAGGCGACACGGGAGCGCCAGGCGTCGATGTCACCGAAGGCGGGCGCGGGCTCACCGGAGAAGCGCAGGGTTCCGGTGTCGGGTTGCTGGAGGCCGGTGAGGATGGAGACCAGCGTGGACTTGCCGGCGCCGTTGCGTCCGACCAGGGCGTGCGACTCGCCCGGGGCGACGGTGATGCGGGCTTCGCGCAGTGCGACGGTCGCGCCGAAGCGTTTGCTGATGCCGGTCGCTTCGGCCACCGGGGCCGGAGTGCCGGGGCCGGTCGCGGTGTCCGCCATGGTGGATACCGTCCTTTGCGTACGGAGGCTGGGGCCAGGGGGGCGCGGGTGTGCACCCGGGCCTGCGGGGCGGGGGCGTCGGGAGACGGAGGATGTGGTCCCCGCCCCCCGATACGGAGGGCGGGGCCTGACCGTCATCAGCCGACGTTGTTGCCCCACAGGGTCTTGTCGTCGACGTTGTCCTTGGTGACCAGCGGGGCCGCGAGCTGGTCCTCGAGGCCGTTGGGCAGCTTGACGATGGTGGAGTCGTGATCGGTCGGACCCGGCTTGAAGGTCTTGCCCTCGGCCGCGGCGTTGGCGTAGTACAGCGCGTACTTGGCGTACAGGTCGGCGGGCTGGGAGACGGTGGCGTCGATCTGGCCCTTGCGGATGGCGTCGAACTCCTGCGGGATGCCGTCGTTGGAGACGATGCTGATGTGGCCCTTCTGTCCGGCGGGCTTGAGCAGGCCCTTCTGCTCCAGCAGGGCGAGAGTGGGCTGGAGGAACGCGCCGCCGGCCTGCATGTAGATGCCGTTCAGGTCCGGGTTCTGGGCGAGGAGCGACTGCAGCTTGGCGGAGGCCACGTCGCCCTTCCAGTCGGTGGGCAGCTCGAAGACCTTGATCTTCGGGAACTTCGTCTTCATGCACTCCGCGAAGGCCTCGGAGCGGTCGCGGCCGTTGATGGAGTCCAGAGAGCCCTGGAATTCGGCGACCTTGCCCTTGCCGCCCAGCTGCTTGCCGAGGAACTCGCAGGCCTTGGTGCCGTAGGCCCGGTTGTCGGCACGGACCACCATGTAGACGTCGCCCTTGTCGGGTCTGGTGTCGACGCTGACCACCGGGATCTTCTTCGACGCGAGGGTGTCGAGGGTGGAGGCGATCGCACCGGTGTCCTGCGGCGCCATGACGACCGCCTTCGCGCCGGTGTTCTCGAACACCTGGACGTTGGCGACCAGCTTGGTGACGTCGTTCTGCGAGTTGCTCAGCGGCAGGGCGTTGATGCCGTCGGTCTTGATGTCCTTCTTCATGTACTCGGCGTAGGAGTTCCAGAAGTCGGAGTCGGAGCGCGGCAGGTCGATGCCGATGGCGGGCTTGTCGCCGCCCGAGGCCGCCGAGGTGGTGCTCGCGCGGTTGCATGCGGTGGCGAGGGCCAGCACCGCGAGGACGCTGACGGCTGCGGCGGTGGATCGGGTGTGAGTGAGCTTCATGGCCGTGATCTCTCCTTAGCCAGGGGCACAGGGCCGCAGGGCGACGATGGGAGGGGATGTACCTGCCTGGGGGGAGGGGCGAGGTCGTCGGACGAGCAGGTGCCGATCCGGCGCTGAAGACGCGCAGATCGTCCCTGAGAAGGGCGGGTGTGAGGGTCGACCGGAGACCGAGGTGCGGAGGCGAAGCGACCGGCCGGATTGCGGGCCGAACGGCGTCCTGGATGGCGAGCCATTCCTCCGATGTATCTCGGACGACGAGGACGTTACGACGACGTTGCGGTCGTTGACAAGAGTCCGCAGCCAGAGATTTGCCGCGCACTCCCGCACAGGCATCGAGGCGCCGTTCCGGCCTCGTGACGCCGCGCCTGGACCTGTCCGGCCTGCGTCTTCACAGAATCCGCGGGTGAGGGTGACGCAGTGCGACAGTTCACGATTCGGCAACGGCGAGGCGCACCCGGGCACCGCGAGGCGGCACGGCGGTCCGTCCAGAGGTCTCCTCGACCTGCTCTCACCCAGGGATGGCGACCTTCGGGCTCATCTCGGATTCATCGGATGGCAGAGCGCGTGCCCCCTGCTCGGTCGTATGTGATCGCGGAGGATGTACCTCCTTGGGAGGCTTGGCCGGCAACGTCGATGAAATACATCCGAGGAATCCATTGCCAGATGCGATCTCTGCGCCTAAGGTCACCGTGCCACCATTCATCCGATGACTGGTGAGATGCAGGGGGTGAGGCTCCTCCGAGAGCTCCCGTCCGGCGCATCGCAGGCGGCCCGGCCCGACGGCCGCCGGCCTCTGAGACGAACCCGCACAGCAAGGGAGCTCCCCAGTGAAACTGCTACGAGTCGGCGCCCCCGGTGAGGAGGGTCCGGCGGTCCACACCGACGACGGCCGACTGCTGGACCTGTCCTCCTTGACCCCGGACATCGACGGCGCCTTCCTCGCCTCCGGTGGAGTCGACCGGGCCCGCGCGGCCGTCACGGCGGGAGAACTGCCCGAACTCGACGCGGTCGGTCTACGCGTCGGCGCACCGGTAGCCCGCCCCGGCAAGATCGTCTGCATCGGCCTGAACTACCGCGACCACGCCGTCGAGACCGGCGCGCCGATCCCGCCGCGTCCCGTGGTGTTCATGAAAGACCCGGCAACGGTCGTCGGCCCGTACGACGAGGTGCTGATCCCCCGGGGGTCGGTGAAGACCGACTGGGAGGTCGAGCTCGCCGTCGTCATCGGACAGCGGGCCCGCTACCTCGACGGACCGCAGGCCGCGCGGGATGTGATCGCGGGATACGCGATCAGCCATGACGTCTCGGAGCGCGAGTTCCAGCTGGAGTACTCACCGCAGTGGGACCTCGGCAAGTCCTGCGAGACCTTCAACCCGCTCGGACCGTGGCTGGTCACGGCGGACGAGGTCGGCGACCCCCAGGCTCTCGGCCTGCACCTGAGCGTCAACGGCGTGAAGCGGCAGGACGGCCACACCAGCGACATGATCTTCCAGGTCGACCACATCGTGTCCTACCTGAGCCAGTACATGGTCCTGGAACCGGGTGACGTGATCAACACCGGTACGCCCGCGGGCGTGGCCCTCGGCCTTCCCGGCACCCCCTTCCTGCGCTCCGGCGACACCGTCGAGCTCTCCGTCGAGGGTCTCGGCAGCCAGCGCCAGACCTTCGCCCAAGCGTGAAAGGCAGCACCACCTTGACTGCAACACCCGCCCGGATCATCGCGGTCGACACGTACGACGTCCGCTTCCCCACCTCGCGGGAACTGGACGGTTCCGACGCGATGAACCCGGACCCCGACTACTCCGCCGCCTATGTGGTGCTGCGCACGGACGCCGGCGACGGGATCGACGGCCACGGTTTCACCTTCACCATCGGACGCGGCAACGACGTCCAGGTCGCCGCGATCGACGCACTGCGGCCCCATCTCATGGGCCGCTCCGTCCAGGAGTTGTGCGCCGACCCCGGCTCCCTCAGCCGCGACCTGATCGGTGACAGTCAGCTGCGCTGGCTGGGCCCCGAGAAGGGCGTGATGCACATGGCGATCGGCGCCGTCGTCAACGCCGTGTGGGACCTCGCGGCCAAGCGCGCCGGAGAGCCCCTGTGGCGGCTGCTGGCCCACGCCGACCCCGAGTGGCTGGTCTCCCAGGTCGACTTCCGCTACATCGCCGACGCCCTCACTCCCGAGGACGCCCTCCAACTGCTGCGCGACGGTCGCACCGGGCTCGCCGAGCGCGAGGACGTCCTGCTGGAGCGCGGCTACCCCGGCTACACCACCTCACCGGGCTGGCTCGGCTACTCCGACGAGAAGCTCACCCGGCTGGCCAAGCAGGCCGTCGCCGACGGCTTCACCCAGATCAAGCTCAAGGTCGGCGCCGACCTGGACGACGACATCCGCCGGATGCGCACCGCCCGTACCGCCGTCGGCGACGGCATCCGCATCGCCATCGACGCCAACCAGCGCTGGAACGTGGACGACGCGATCGAGTGGACCCGGGCGCTCGCCGAGTTCGACCCCTACTGGATCGAGGAGCCCACCAGCCCCGACGACATCCTCGGACACGCGACCGTACGGCGGGCCGTGACCCCCGTGAAGGTCGCCACCGGCGAGCACGTCCAGAACCGCATCGTCTTCAAGCAGCTGCTCCAGGCCGGCGCCATCGACGTCCTCCAGATCGACGCGGCCCGGGTCGGCGGGGTCAACGAGAACCTCGCGATCCTGCTGCTCGCCGCGAAGTTCGGGGTGCCCGTCTGCCCGCACGCCGGCGGCGTCGGTCTGTGCGAGCTGGTGCAGCACCTGTCGATGTTCGACTACCTGGCGCTGTCCGGCACCACCGAGAACCGGGTCATCGAGTACGTCGACCACCTCCACCAGCACTTCACCGCACCCGTGGTGATCCGCGACGGCCACTACACCGCGCCGCTCGCCCCCGGCTTCTCCGCCACCATGCGGGAGCAGTCCATCGCCGAGTACAGCTTCCCGGACGGGACGTTCTGGGTGGCCGACCGCGCCGCACAGGGAGGGACGGCATGACCGATCTCTCGGGCCTCAGGGCCGTCGTCACCGGGGGCGCGTCCGGCATCGGCCTCGCCACGGCCCGCGCACTGGCCGGTCGGGGCGCGGCGGTGGCCGTGCTCGACCTCGACCCGGCCGCGGTCAGCGAACCGCTGCTGGGCCTGCGGGCCGACGTCACGGACGACGCCTCGGTGCGCGCCGCCGTGGAACAGGCAGCCGAACGGCTCGGCGGCCTGGACATCCTCGTGAACAACGCCGGCATCAGCGCCATCGGAACCGTCGAGGACAACCCGGACGAGGTCTGGCACCGTGTCCTCGACGTCAACGTCCTCGGCATCGTGCGCACCACCCGCGCCGCCCTGCCCCATCTACGGCGTTCATCCCATGCGGCGGTCGTCAACACCTGTTCGATCGGCGCCACCGCGGGCCTGCCGCAGCGCGCCCTGTACTGCGCCAGCAAGGGAGCGGTTCTCTCCCTGACGCTCGCCATGGCCGCCGACCACGTCCGCGAGGGCATCCGGGTCAACTGCGTCAACCCCGGCACCGCCGACACACCCTGGGTCTCCCGGCTCCTCGACGCCGCGGACGACCCCGAGGCCGAGCGCGCCGCCCTCAACGCCCGCCAGCCCATGGGACGCCTGGTCACCGCGGACGAGGTCGCCGCGGCCATCGTCTACCTGGCGAGTCCGGCCGCCGCGTCCGTCACCGGCACCTCGCTCGCGGTGGACGGCGGTATGCAGGGGCTGCGGCTGCGCCCGGCGGAACGGTCGTGAGAACCACCACGCTGGGCGGAAGCGGGGTACCGGTCACGGAGCTGGCGCTGGGCTGTGCCGCCCTCGGCAACCTCTTCCACCCGGTCACCGACGAGGCCGCCCATGCCACGGTGGACGCGGCCTGGGACGCCGGCATCCGCACGTTCGACACCGCGCCCCACTACGGCCTCGGCCTGTCGGAACGGCGGCTCGGCGCCGCGCTGCGCGAACGCCCCCGGGACGCCTACACCCTCTCCACCAAGGTGGGCCGGCTGCTCGTGCCGGACCCGGAGGGCGGCGCCGGCGACGACCTCGCCCATGGCTTCGCCGTCCCGGCCACCCACCGCCGCGTCTGGGACTTCAGCGCCGACGGGGTGCTGCGCTCCCTGGAAGCGAGTCTGGAACGCCTCGGCGTCGACCGTGTCGACGTGGCCCTGCTGCACGACCCGGACGACCACGCCGACCAGGCGTTGCGCGAGGCCTACCCGGCGCTGGAGCGGCTGCGCGCCGAAGGCGTGGTCGGAGCGATCGGCGTCGGGATGAACCGGTCCGCGCTCTGCGCCCGGTTCGTGCGCGAGACCGACATCGACGCGGTGCTGCTCGCCGGCCGGTACACCCTCCTCGAACAGGACGGGCTGACCGAACTGCTCCCGGAGGCAGCCGCCCGCGGCCGTAGTGTCGTCATCGGCGGGGTGTTCAATTCCGGGCTGCTCACCGCGCCCCGGCCCGGCGCCACCTACGACTACGCACCTGCTCCGCAGCCGGTGCTCGACCGGGCGCTGCGGCTGCTGGCGGTCTCCGAACGCCACGGTGTGCCGCTGCGGGCCGTCGCGCTGCGCTTCCCCTTCGGCCACCCCGCGGTCGCCGGCCTGCTGACCGGCGCGCGGTCGCCGGAGGAGGTGCGCGACACGGTGGAGCAGCTGCGCCGCCCCATCCCGCAGCCACTGTGGGACGAACTGCGCGCCGAGGGTCTGCTTGCGCCGGGCACACCCGTCCCCGTCACCACGCCGTCGAAGGAGCCGTCATGAGGGTCGCCCTGCACACCAAGGTCCGTGCCGACCGCATAGAGGAGTACGAGGCCGCGCACCGCGAGGTGCCCGAGGAGCTGACCGCCGCCATCCGCGCCGCAGGCGTGAGCGAGTGGACGATCTGGCGAAGCGGTACCGACCTCTTCCATCTGCTGGACGTCGCGGACTACCCGGCGATGATCGCGGAGCTGGACAAGCTGCCCGTCAACATCGCCTGGCAGGCCCGGATGGCCGACCTGCTCGACGTCGTCCACGACTACTCCGCGCAGGGCGCGGAGGCCTCACTGCCGGTGGTGTGGCAGCTGTGACCAGTGCTGATCACGGCCGGCTCCGCACCCCCAGTCCGCCCCGGGAAGTCCCATGCGCATAGCCCTCTTCATCACCTGTTTCAACGACACCATGTTCCCCCGCACCGGCAAGGCCGTGACCGCGCTGTTGGAACGCCTCGGCCACACCGTCGAGTTCCCGCAGGCCCAGACCTGCTGCGGCCAGATGCACTTCAACACCGGCTACCGCCCCGAGACGCTCCCCATGGTGCGCCGCTTCGCGGAGGTCTTCGCCGGTTACGACGCCGTGGTGGTCCCCTCCGGCTCCTGCGCGGGCATGGTCCGCGATCACCACCGCGGGGTGGCAGCCCGGTACGGAGACGCCGTCCTCACCGAGGCGGTCGAGCGCGTGGCCCCGACGGTGTACGAGCTGTCGGAACTGCTGGTCGACGTCCTCGGTGTCACCGATGTCGGCGCCTACTTCCCGCACCGGGTCACCTACCACCCGACCTGCCACTCGCTGCGCATGCTCCGGGTGGGCGACCGGCCGCTGAAGCTGCTGCGTGCCGTGAAGGGCATCGACCTCGTCGAACTGCCCGACGCGGAGTCCTGCTGCGGCTTCGGCGGGACCTTCGCGTTGAAGAACTCCGAGGTGTCCAACGCCATGCTCGCCGACAAGATGCGCCATGTGCAGGACACCGGCGCCGAGTATCTGTGCGCGGGCGACAACTCCTGCCTCATGCACATCGGCGGTGGCCTGTCCCGGCTGCGTACCGGCGTCGGCACGATGCACCTGGCCGAGATCCTGGCCTCCACGGAAGGGGACGCACGGTGAGCGGCGCCGACAACGTCGTATGGCTGGGCACCCCGGCCTTCCCCGAGGCGGCGCGCACCGCACTCGCCGACACCCGGCTGCGGGCGAACCTGCGCCGGGCGACCGGCACCATCCGGGACAAGCGGCTGGCGGCCACCGCCGAACTGGAGGACTGGGAGGAACTGCGGGAGAAGGCCGCCGCGGTCAAACGCCACACCCTGCGCCACCTCGACCACCATCTCCTGCGCCTGGAGAAGGCGGTCACGGCCGCGGGCGGAGTGGTCCACTGGGCGGCGGACGCGGCCGAGGCCAACCGCATCGTGACCGCCCTCGTGCAGCAGACCGGAGAGGACGAGGTCGTCAAGGTCAAGTCGATGGCGACCCAGGAGATCGGTCTCAACGAGGCGCTGGCGGACGCGGGCATCCGCGCCTACGAGACGGATCTCGCGGAACTCATCGTGCAGTTGGGCGGCGACCGCCCGTCGCACATCCTGGTGCCGGCCATCCACCGGGGCCGCTCCGAGATCCGGGAGATCTTCCGCCGGGAGATGGGGGAGTGGGGCAGTCCGGCCCCCGAAGCGCTCACAGACGACCCCCGTGACCTCGCCGAGGCGGCCCGGCTGCACCTGCGGGAGAAGTTCCTGCGGGCCAAGGTCGCCGTCTCCGGAGCCAACTTCGCCGCTGCCGACACCGGAACGGTCGTGGTCGTGGAGTCGGAGGGCAACGGGCGGATGTGCCTGACCCTGCCGCAGACGCTGATCACCGTCATGGGGATCGAGAAGGTGCTTCCGTCCTTCTCCGACCTGGACGTCTTCCTCCAGCTGCTGCCGCGGTCGTCCACGGGGGAGCGGATGAACCCGTACACCTCGCTGTGGACGGGTGTCACCGAGGGCGACGGCCCGCAGAACTTCCATCTGATCCTCCTCGACAACGGCCGCACCGCGACCCTCGCCGACGAGGTCGGACGCCAGGCGCTCTCCTGTATCCGCTGCTCCGCCTGCCTGAACGTCTGCCCGGTCTACGAGCGCACCGGCGGCCACGCCTACGGCTCGGTGTATCCCGGCCCGATCGGCGCCGTGCTCACCCCGCAGCTCGTCGGCGTCGAGAACGCGGCCTCGCTGCCCTTCGCCTCGACTCTGTGCGGTGCCTGCTACGACGCGTGCCCGGTGAAAATCAACATCCCCGAGGTGCTGGTCCATCTGAGGGCCGAGGCGGTGGAGGCCAAACGCCGTGACCGGCTGCTCCCCACCGCCGAGGCGCTCACCATGAAAGCCGCGGGCGCCGTGCTGTCCTCCCCGAGGCGGCTGGCGGCAGCCCAGCGGCTCGCCGCCCTGGGAGGCCGGCTGGTGGGCCGGGGCGGACGGATCGGCGCCCTGCCGGGTCCGTTCGCCCGCTGGTCCGGCACCCGTGACACACCCGCCCCGCCGCAGGAGTCACTGCGCGCCTGGTGGCGCCGTACGAGAACCCGCAGGAGAGAAGACAGCCGTACGACGGCGGGAAGGGAGGGATGACGATGAACAGCCGCGAGATCGTCCTGAGCGCGGTTCGGGGAGCGTTGTCCGGTGTTCCCGGCACCGAGCGTCCCGATGATCTGCCACCTCCGGACGGTCGCCGCGCCGACCACGCGGGGGAGGACGTCGTGGCGCTGTTCGCCGAGCGTGCGGCCGAGTACCGCGCCACGGTGGTCCGGGTGCCGGCCTCCGACGCGGCGGCGGCCGTACGCCGCGCGCTCGCCCGCACCGGAGCACGCTCCCTGGTGGTGCCGTCCGGGCTTGACGACGACCTGGTGCCGGACGGGCCCTGGTCGCTGCTGGCGGACGTCCCGCCGCTGACCGTCGGACAGCTCGACGCGGCCGACGCCGTCCTGACCACGATCGCCGCGGCCATCGCCGTCACCGGCACCGTGGCCCTCGACCACGGTCCTGGCCAGGGGCGGCGGGCCCTGACGCTCCTCCCGGACCAGCACATCTGCCTGGTTAGGGCCGATCAGATCGCACCCGACGTGCCCGAGGCGCTGCACCGCCTCGACCCGTCGCGGCCGCTGACGCTGATCTCAGGCCCCTCGGCGACCAGCGACATCGAGCTGGAGCGGGTGGAGGGCGTGCACGGGCCCAGGACCCTCGACCTCATCGTGCTGGAGGGCGCGTAGCCGCCGCGGACGGGACAGCACGGAACGCAGCGCGGCCGCGCCGGCCGCGCTGCGTTCCGTGCTGTCTTCTGTGCGGAGGGCCACGATAGATCCCATCTATTCGTTGCCCCGACTTCGCTTGCGGATTGCGACTGGGGGCTCTTCCTCATTCTTTTCATGATTTTTTCGCTGGCTCTGGACAGGGCATGCGGATGTGCCCCTTAATACATCCGATGTCCGAGCGAGCAGCTCTGGCCTCAGGCGGACGCGAGCCGCGTACCCACCGCCTGGTCTGTGCTGCGGACGAACAGTAGTTGCCGACACTCCTTGTGTCCTCACTTGTCATGGAGCCGCATGATGTCTGCGCTCACCTCAGCAGGCGTGCCCTGGTGAAGGCCACCGCCCCCTTCCGCCGGACGAGGTCCGGCGGACTGACAGTCCCGGTCCTCACGACGACGAGGTCCGCATCCGCCGGGCGTTCCGGCCATTCCCGAAGGAGCACCCCTATGTTCCGTTCCAGAGCCACCCGCCTCTACGGCGTACTGGGGACGGTGGGCGCTGTCATCTGCGCCGCCCTGTCCTCGGCCGGCCCGGCGTACGCGGCCACCCCGACCGTGCTGTACGCCTCACCCACCGGTTCCGGCAGCACCTGCTCGCAGAGCGCCCCGTGCAGCCTGGACGGCGCCAAGAGCAAGGTGGCGGGCCTGGCTCCTGGCATGGCCGCCGACATCGACGTCTTCCTGCGCGGGGGCACCTACCGCCTGTCCCAGGCGTTCGCCCTCGGTGCGTCCGACTCCGGGCAGAACGGCTTCAAGGTGGTCTACGCCGCCTACCCCGGCGAGAAGCCCGTCCTCAGCGGGGCGACCAAGGTCAGCGGGTTCTCGCTCTTCGACAGCACGGCGAACATCTACCGCGCCGCCGTGCCGGCCGGCACGCAGAGCCGGCAGCTGTTCGTCGACGGAGTGCGGGCCCAGCGGGCACGCGGTCCGCTGAACCCCTCGGGTTTCACCCTCTCCGGGTCCAGCTTCACCACCAGCGACTCCTCCTACGCGTCGTTCACCAACCCCTCGTCGGTGGAGGTCGTCGACAACGCCCAGTGGAAGCAGATGCGCTGCCCGCTGGCGAGCATCACCGCGCCCAGCGGCGGCGGCTCCAGCCTCAACGTCGACCCGGCCTGCTTCACGAACAACAACACCTCCGTGCCCAACCGGGGCTTCCCCTTCAACGGCGCCGGACTGCCGAAGCTGAACGCGATCAGCTACGTGGAGAACGCGTACCAACTGCTCGACCAGCCCGGCGAGTTCTATCTGGACAGCTCGGCGGGCTTCCTCTACTACAAGCCGCGCAGCGGTGAGGACCTCAGCACCGCCGACGTGGAACTGCCCACCACCGAAACGCTGCTGAACGCCAGCGGCACCCCCGGCCACCTCACCCCGGTCAACGACACGGACCCGGCCATCACCTACACCGGCTCCTGGAGCTCCTCCAGCGGACGTGGCCTGGGTGACCTCTACAACGACGTGCACGCCACCACGACCAACGGCGACTCGGTGAGCTACACCTTCACCGGTACCGGGATCGACGTGCTCTCGGAGACCAACAGCGACGAGGGCGGCATCGACGTCTACATCGACGGCGCCAAGGTCCAGAGCGTCTCCGCCTCCGGCTCATCGCGGCTCGCCCAGCAGGTCGTCGCCTCCGTCAGCGGCCTCACCAAGGGCCAGCACACCATCAAGCTGGTCAAGACCGGCGGGACGTCCATGCTCCTGGACGGCTTCACCGTGGTGCCGGACGTGATCACGCCCGCGCACGACATCACCTTCCAGGGCCTGACCTTCGCCTACACCACCTGGACGCTGCCCTCCACGGCCGGCTACATCGACAACCAGGCCGGCGTGCTGTGGGACCCCGACCACAACAACGCCCCCATCCGCATCCCCGCCGCCGTCCAGGTCCACCGAGGCTCGGCCATCACCTTCACCGGCAACGAGATCGCCCACACCGGCGGCACCGGCATCGACCTCGCCGACGGCACCCAGAACTCCACGATCACCGGCAGCTTCATCCACGACACCTCCGGCGGCGGCGTCTCCGTCGGCGAGGTCGACGACTACTACCTCACCGACACCGGCCGCATGACCACGGGCGACACCGTCTCCCAGAACTGGATCTCCGACGTCGCCCGGGACTACTCGGACGCGGTCGGCATCTGGGCCGGCTACACCCGCGACCTGACCATCTCGCACAACGACATCGGCCACACCCCCTACTCCGGCATCTCGCTCGGCTGGGGCTGGGGCTACGCCTCACCGTGCTCCATGCAGTCCGCCCAGGGCCTGAGCACCTGCGCACACGGCACGATCTACGCCGGCAACAACCAGATCCTGAACAACCACGTGCACGACGTGATGAGCATCCTGCACGACGGCGGCCCCATCTACACCAACGGCGGCCAGGGCAACGGCGACGGCTCCACCACGTCCGTGCTGGCGAGCAACCTCGTCGAGATCATGAACAACACCAACAACAGGCTGTACCAGGACGAGGGCAGCTCCTACTGGAACACCCACGACAACGTCACCCGTATCGGCGGCGGCAACTGGGTCGGCATGTGGACGCCGACCATCCACGACATCAACCTCCACGACAACTACTCGGACCGCAGCAACTACCAGAACAAGGGCACCAACATCACGTTCAACCAGGCCACGATCGTCTCCGGCGGCGCCTGGCCCTCCGCCGCCCAGGCCGTCATCGCGGCCGCCGGCCCCGACGCCGCGCACCAGCCGCTGACCGGCTGGATCGACGACGACGACACCGCGATCTCCTACACCGGCAGTTGGACGGCGAGCGGCAACCGCGGCTTCGGCGACTACGAGGACGCCCTGCACGCCACGGGGACCAACGGCGACACCGCCTCGCTGACGTTCACCGGCACCGGTGTCTCGGTCATCGGTGAGAAGAACACCGACCAGGGGCAGGTCGAGATCTTCATCGACGGCGTCTCCAAGGGCCTGGTCGACACCAGCGCCACCACCCGCCAGGCCCAGGCGGTCATCTACAGCACCAGCGGACTGAGCGCGGGCAGCCACACCGTCCAGGTCGTCAAGCGCAGCGGTAGCTGGGCCACCCTGGACGGCTTCGAGGTCACCGGCGTCCACAACGACACCAACACCTCCCTCACCTACACCGGTGGCTCCTGGCGCTCCTACGCCAACCGCGGCCTCGGCGACTACCAGGACGACGTCCACGCCGCCACGGTCAACGGGGACTCGGTCACCGTCGCCTTCACCGGCACCGGGATCAGCCTCGTCACCGAGACCAACTCCGACGAGGGCACCATCGCGGTCTCCCTCGACGGAGACTCCCAGAGCAGCGTCAACGCGTCCTCCGCGAGCCGCCAGGCCCAGCAGACCGTGTACTCCGTCAGCGGCCTGCCCCTCGGACGGCACACCCTCACCCTCACCAAGACGGGAGGCAGCTGGCTGGTCATAGACCGGTTCGACGTCCGCTGACGCACCACCGCGTACGACACCTCAGCCGCCCGTGCCGGGCCCACCGGCACGGGCGGCTCCGGTGCGCGCGGCCGGCTCGTCCGGAGGCTCCGGATCGGCGCCCCTCCCCGGGACAGCGGGTCGGTACCCCATATGCCGGCGTCATCGCTCCGTCCGCCGCTTGTGCCGCCGCGATGACCGCCACGCACCAACCTCCGGCACCGGGAGTACCGATGCTTCGATGCGGCTGCGGGTCTGGCGTGGATGTAGGGGAAGTTCACCGCGCCACTGAACCGACCACTGAACTGTTCCGTGCGCGACTGAACTCTTCAGCGCCGTTCGACACCAGCCCGGTCACCGCTTCTCCCGCCCCGGCAGAAACTCCTGCAGCTTCGCCTTCAGCCCCTGCTTGACCATGGCCCCCCGGTCCGCGTCGCCCTTCAGGATCGACGCCGCCGTCGCCTCCATCTGCTCCCAGGTGGCGTGCGGCGGGATCGGCGGGACCGCCGGATCGGTGAGGAACTCGATGACCGCGGGCCTGTCCGCCGCCAGACCGGCCCGCCAGGCCGCCTCGACGTCCTCGGGCTTCTCGACGCGGATGCCGGTCAGCCCCAGGGAGCGGGCGAAGGCGGCGTACTGGACGTCCGGGATCTGCTGCGAGGGCAGGAAGGACGGGGCGCCCTCCATGGCCCGCATCTCCCATGTCACCTGGTTCAGATCGTGGTTGTTGAAGACGGCGACGACCAGCCGCGGGTCCTCCCACAGATCGCGGTACTTGGCCGCCGTGATCATCTCCGCCAGGCCGTTCATCTGCATCGCCCCGTCCCCGACCAGCGCGATCGCCGGCCGGTCGGGGTGCGCGAACTTCGCGCCGATCGCGTACGGCACCCCCGCCCCCATCGTCGCCAGCGTGCCGGAGAGGGAGGACCGCATGGTGCCGCGCATCGTCAGATGCCGGGCGTACCAGTTGGCCGCCGAACCCGAGTCGGAGGTGATGATCGCGTCGTCCGGCAGCAGCGGGTCCAGGGCCCGGGCGACGTACTCCGGGTTGATCGGGTCGGCCGACAGCTGCGCCCGCCGCTCCATCACCGCGCGCCAGCGCGACACGTTGGAGCACACCAGGTCGTACCACTCACGCCCGCGCTCCCCGTCGATCAGCGGGATCAGCCGCTCCAGGGTCGCCTTGGCGTCGCCGACCAGATTCACCTCGTACGGATAACGCATCCCCACCATGTGCGGGTCGATGTCGATCTGCACCCCGCGCGCCTTGCCGAAGTCCGGCAGGAACTGTGTGTAGGGGAAGGACGATCCGATGGTCAGGAGGGTGTCGCAGTCCCGCATCAGCTCGTACGAGGGGCGCGTGCCCAGCAGGCCGATCGAGCCGGTGACGTAGGGGAGTTCGTCGCTGAGGACGTCCTTGCCGAGCAGGGCCTTGGCCACGCCCGCGCCGAGGAGTTCGGCGATCCGCTCGACCTCGGCGCGGGCGCCGGCCGCGCCCTGGCCGACCAGGATCGCCACCTTGTCACCGGAGTTGAGGACCTCCGCGGCCCGCTCGATGGACTCCTGGGACGGAATCGCCGTCCACGAGCTGCGGTCCAGGCTGGACGGGACCATCTTGAACTCGTGCGTGGGCGCCGAGTAGTCGAGCTCCTGCACATCGCCGGGGACGATGATCGCGGTGGGGGAGCGGCGCGCGTACGCGGTGCGGATCGCGCGGTCGATGACGTTCGGCAACTGCTCGGGGACCGTGACCGTCTCGATGAAGTCGGAGGCGACGTCCTTGAACAGGGTGTGCAGGTCGACCTCCTGCTGGTACGAGCCGCCCATCGCCGTGCGGTGCGTCTGGCCGACGATCGCCAGCACCGGGACGTGGTCGAGCTTGGCGTCGTAGAGGCCGTTGAGCAGGTGGATCGCGCCGGGTCCCGAGGTGGCCGCGCACACGCCGATACGGCCGCTGAACTTGGCGTGGCCGACGGCCTCGAACGCGGACATCTCCTCGTGCCGGGACTGGACGAGACGCGGCTTGTTGTCGGCCCTGCCCCAGGCGGCGAGCAGGCCGTTGATGCCGTCCCCCGGATAGCCGAAGACATGGTCCACTCCCCACTCGCGCAGCCGCTGCAGGATGTGGTCGGAGACCTTGGTGCTCATGTGGGGAACCTCCCGGGCCGTGGCGTGGACGGGGCAGTCGTCCGCGGGCCGAGTCACCCCACGGGCCTTGGGAAAACATGCGCGGGCCGTCTCCGGGGGGCAGGCCGGTGTCCTCGCACGCTTACCCGCCCGGAACCCGCCGGTGTTTGCCGGGGATGGGCGGGGGCATGCGCAGTGTCAGTGCTTCGGACAGGAGGCACGTCCGTGGGAGCGGCCCTCGCCGCACCGGTCGCGCCTGTCCCGACACGCGGCCCTCCCCCCCACGGTGACCGTCCAACCCAGAGCACCTTCCAGGGAGTTGCGACGCACCATGCCCACCAAAGCGAGCGCGAAGCACCACCCGCACGACGACGCCCCCGACACCGCGGAAGCCTTCCGCGAACTCGCCGTCCTCCCCGCCGGCCCGCGGCGCGACATGCTGCGCGAGAAGGTCGTCGAGGCCTGGCTGCCCATGGCCGACCGCCTCGCCGGACGCTTCCGCAGCCGCGGCGAGAGCTTCGAGGACCTGCGCCAGGTCGCCGCCCTCGGCCTGGTCAAGGCCGTCGACCGGTACGACCCCGCACGCGGCAACGCCTTCGAGAGCTACGCCGTGCCCACCATCACCGGCGAGATCAAACGGCACTTCCGGGACCACATGTGGACCCTGCACGTGCCGCGCCGGGTCCAGGACCTGCGCAACCGCGTCCGGTCCGCCGCCCAGGACCTCTCCCAGACCGTCTCCGGCCGCAGGCCCACCGTCGCGGAGATCGCGGAGAAGGCGGCCATGAGCGAGGAGGACGTCCTGGTCGGCCTGGAGGCGCTGGAGAGCTTCACCGCGCTCTCCCTCGACGCCGAACTGCCCGGCAGCGAGGACGGCTACTCCCTCAGCGACGCCCTCGGCTCGCCCGACCCCGCCCTCGACACGGTCGTCGACCGCGAGGCCGTGGCGCCCCGGCTGGCGGCGCTGCCCGAGCGTGAACGCGCCATCCTCTACATGCGTTTCTTCGGCGACATGACCCAGAGCCGCATCGCCGAGCAGCTGGGCATCTCGCAGATGCACGTCTCCCGTCTGATCAGCCGCTGCTGCAGCCGCATCCGCGAACAGGTCATGCGCGAGGCCGCGTAGCCGGCGCCCGCTCCACCTGCGGAACGCGGGGTGTTTGTCACTCACATGGCCCTCGCCGTCCCGCGAATGGTGCCCGAGCACGCGCGCCCCGCTCTCCCGCGGGCTCTGATGGCAACGAGGCACGCTCTGCGTGCCCCCGCAGCCGTCGCTCGAAGGAGCCCACCCCATGCGTCGCACCGCCCGTGTCCTGTCCGCCGTGGCCCTGGCCGGTGCCGCGTTCGGCGTCACCGGTACGGCCGCCTCCGCGGACCCGGCCGCGGAGGTCAGCCCAAGCACCGTGTCGCCGGGCAGCAGCGTGACCGTCTCGGTCTCCTGCGGTGCCGTCGGCGGCCAGGCGCCCGCCACCATCGACGCCACCTCAGAGGCCTTCGACGAGGACACGGTCGAACTGCAACGGGTGCCCGGCGGCGACGACCGGACCTCCGGCCCCGCCTACCGGGGCACGGCCCGTATCGCCCAGGCCGCCGACCTCGAGACCGACGGCCCGAGCACGGTGACCCCGGCCTCCGCGGCCTCCCCGGCCTCCGCCTGGACCGTCGACGGCACCTGCCCGGCGGCCCCCGGCACCGAGGGCGCGCCCTGGAGCACCACGCTCCAGCTGGACCGCGACGCCGCGAACGGCGGCACCGGGGCGGGCGGCGACCGGCCGTGCGGCGAGTCGGCCACCGAGTGCGCCAGCCGGCCGTGCACCGACGGGAGCACGGACTGCGCCACTCAGCCGTGCGCCGACCCGAGTACCGACTGCGCAGGTCAGGCGTGTGGAGAGTCCCGTACCGACTGTGCCGGTCAGACTTGCGGGGCGTCCCGTACCGACTGTGCCGGTCGGCCATGCGGGGATGCGCGTACCCAGAACTGTGCCGATGCGCCGTGCGCCGACGGGCGTACCGGCTGTGAGACCCCGGCGTGCGACCGGTCCCGTGGCGACGCCTGTGGCGGCGCCGCGATCCAGCGCGGGGTGGAGGCCGGGGAGGGCGGGGCGTTCACCGACTCCGTGCCCGCGCTGGTCGCCGGTGGCGTCCTCATCGCGGGTGCGCTCGGCGCCGCCGGATACCGGCTGCGGTACCGGAACACCGGGCCCCGCCGCTGATTTCCACTCCCCGTCGCGCAGGTGACGGGCGCAACCCGGACGGGTCCCATGGGTCCAGGGCTCCCTGGGTACTCAGAGCGCAGGGACACGACCCGCACCGCACGACCCGCACCGCACGAACCGAGGAGCGACAGGGACCCGCACAGCCAGGCGCGAGCGCCGACGGCGAGGCGCCGCCGGCAGTCCACGACGGAGGTAGGGATGCCGCGGACGGACCCGGAAGGCCACGGCCCCGTCCGCTACGGGCCGCACCTTCCCGCGGACGGACTGCCCGTGCTGCCCGAGCTCACGGCCGCCCTCGCCGCGGCCGCCGCCCGTGCCGACGAGGAACCGGTCGGCGGCGGCCCCGCGCTCCTGGAGGCCGCCTGCGGCTACTGGGACCGCCGTGGACTCGCCGCCCTGCCCGACCGTGTCGCCGCCGGCCCCGGCGCCCCCGCGCTGCTGCTCGCCCTGACCGCGGCGCTGGGCGGAGACGTCCTGGTGCCCCGGCCCTGCGCGGCCTGGTGGGCGCCGTACGCACGCCTGTTGGGAAGACCCGTCTTCCATGTCGGGACGCCGGCCGAGTGCGGGGGCGTCCCGGACCCGTACGCGTTCCTGGAGACCGTTCGCAGGGTGCGTGACGAGGGCGGGGACCCGCGCCTGCTGGTGCTGTCCGTCGCCGACGACCCGACCGCCACCGTCGCGCCGCCCGAGGCGCTGCACGCGTGCGTGGAGGCCGCCGTCGGCGAGGGCCTGCACCTGGTCAGCGACGAGACCTGGCGCGACACCCTGCACGCTCCGCGTGACACCGTGCTGCTCAGCCCGGCGGAGATGCTGCCCGACCGGGTCACCGTCGTCAGCGACCTGGCCGGTGCGCTGCTGCCGCCCGGCTGGCCGGCCGCGGTGGCCCGCTTCCCGGCGGACCCGGCCGGCCGCGCGCTGCACGCGCGCGTGCTCGACGTGCTCACCGCGATGGGCGCCCGGATCGCGGGCCCGGTCGCCGCTCCCGCCGCGTACGCGCTCCAGGAACCCGAGCCGGTCACCGCGCGCGTGGCGGCCGCCGTGCACCTCCACGCG
>Ga0182008_10000781_pt1 | contig 22273 bp, 25 predicted proteins | sample Sormic07211129_1_FD_120482 | JGI IMG/M metagenome (GOLD analysis project Ga0182008, IMG submission 120482) | Rhizosphere microbial communities from Sorghum bicolor, Mead, Nebraska, USA - 072115-129_1 metaG | ecosystem: Host-associated > Plants > Roots > Rhizosphere | place: USA: Nebraska...
AGTACCCAGGGACGACTAACCCGTTCCCTTGGATGAGCGAGATTATGGACTTGAAGAAAGAGAAGAATTTCTTTGAGACTCGTGTGATCGAATACCAAACTGGTGGTGCGTTGAGCTGGGATTGATCCGATGCTACGCTGAAACACCTCAAGGGCTACCACTGGTAGCCCTTTTTTTAGATTTTCGATTCAATACAACCAGCTCGTCGACTCTGCCCTTATCTCTTCAATTCTCACCTGCTAGACTGCTCTTGCATCACCACCATTTTTTCGGAATTCGGCATGCAACCTGATATAGATCACGCACGATTCCTAGCAAGGATTCTCAATCGAACAACCTTTTCGTCACTCGCCCGTGGAGAGGATCCGCGCGACATTTTCAAACTTTATTTAGATAAAGTCGACCACTCATACATTAGTACAGCTAATGAATTATATGCTTATGCCTATAACTCAATTCATAAAAACTACAGAAATGAATACGTATACAAATCCGCCATTGCAGACCGCATAATTTTCGGCCGGCACAGCCCAAGCTCTTCAGCACTTTCTATAGAGCTGCCAGTAGGAAGCTCCATTGTAGACGCCGCCGTATTTAATGGAACGTCTACAGCATATGAGATAAAAACCGAGTTCGACAGCCCAAGAAGATTAACTTCCCAAACACCAGACTACACAAAAGCCTTTGATAAAATCTACATCGTCACCCATCCACAGCAAGCAAGGCGTTATGCTGAAAAAGCCGACCCACATGTTGGAGTATTATCACTAACATCAAAAGGAAGCCTTTCAGAAGTAAAGCCAGCGACTAGCAACATTTTAAACATCGACCAAAGAATCATATTTAGAATGCTGCGCAGAGATGAATACCTACCAGCACTTGAAAAAATAATAGGAAAAAGAATTCAGCTGCCCAATGGCATCATTAGAAACCACTGCGAAAAAATATTCCTAGACATTGAAAAACAAGCAGCACACAAAATCTATATTAATGCAATGCGCCAACGGACAACCAAACCTGAAACAGTTGATTTCATGAGGAGGCTCCCTAGCCATTTAAGAGTTCTCGGATACGCCACCCCTCTATCAAGACCTCAAAGAGCTCGGTTACTTACAGCACTTGAGGAAAAATTTAATTAGCCACACCTATATCAGCAAGGAAAGCAATATGTATAGCCCGTATCTTTACGCACGTGCATCAGAGTTACTAGCTCTAAGATCCCTAATCAGTGAAAAGACAGACTTGACAGGACTGTTACCGATCATAGAGCCGGTAATCTCTGATACTAGTGGTATACATCGCTGCATGGACGCTTTTGGAAACGATAAAAAACCGCTGATAGTCGTTACAAACCCAAACCAGCACCAATATTTAAATAGCCCTGCAACGCGAGCAAATTTCGTAAAAAGCAGTCAAAACCTATTCAACAGTCATACAACGCTATTACCAGGTTACTGTATAGGTTCCACGACCACGCAAAAAGACGTAGGTGCGTTTCTAAACCAGTATCCAGGCAAAAACGTCGTACTCCTTTACAACAACCCAGCTCTTAGCGAAGTAGAAATACAGACAAACGTCAATTTTAGTCAAGTTTTATTCCATGTTGTTCTTAACGACAAAATCTCCACAGCACAGCTATCTAAAATACCAAAAAACAAAACTATAGTTACTCAAGACTTTTTCAATAAGCTTGACCGAAACGCAGACTACAGTGGAAAAGAGTTTTTTACGGACAAACATAAATCCGTAGGGAAAGATTTCTATGCAATTGGCGACTACACAATTACGGGAAAAAAACTTGAAATGGGTGGCGGCAAACCTGGCGCCGTTGCAAGCCATATAACCTATAAAAACTCAAAAACTTCAGATATCTGGGTTGAACACTTCGTATCCGATGAAACCGACAGAAACATTAGCGACGCAGAAACAAAATTCTTAGAGATGGCGCGCAAACTCGTCCGTCAAGTGAAAAGCCTGCCAGCTGAGTTTGGGTGGAACAGTAGCTTAAAAGCTTACGATGATCACGTGAACCAGAGCACATGGTCAGGACTGCCAAAGAACAAAGAATATCAAATAAAACATCATATCAACCTGATGCTTGATGTTTTAAACAAAAGACTGTAAAGAAGAAGGCCGAGCGATAAAAATCGTTCGGCCTACAAATCGTATGTTTATCCCCGTGTATTCAGTCATAAATCTAGCTCTTGACCGCGAGAACAAATGCCCATAGGCTTTTGTTTCCGGCGCCTAAGAAACGCCTCAAGTAGCGGCCTGACCGCTCCCGAAAGATGCGGCTTTTTTGTGCCTATGGATTTATCGTGGGCGGAAAACACCTCTGCTATGTCGGGAGTGGGCTAATACAAGACCCGTAAGGGGAATATGTCCGGCCTTCTACTTGGGGTTTCTTAACTCCCGGCGCCTTAGCCCTAAGAAAGCTATCAAGTAGAGGTAATGGATATGCCTATGTATTTTCCCTTCTATATGAAGGAAAACGCCTACAGCTTTACTGCTGAAATTATGCTTCCTATTCGGGAGGCTGCTCATGTCTGAGCCACACCCCCCCACAGTTTTTATCCGCCATAGCCTTCATCTCCACGGCCTCCTTCTCGAAAACGAACCATGGTTCAGCGCCCGCGACATTGGCCGCTTGATGGGTGTCCATCTCAGTGATCGCATGGTCGCCAAGTTGGACAAAGATCAACATCGTTTTTTGTGGATTGATTATTACCGGCAGCCTGAAAAGCTGTTGATGCTCAGCGAGTCCGGCGTCTATGCGCTGCTTGTGTATCACTACGTCCCGGAAAATCGGTTATTGCGTGAGTGGCTTACTCATCTTGTGGTGCCAACGTTACGCGACTCGGAACAATCGGTAAATTCAGATCGGCCGATGTTGAGCCTGCTGAATTGGCCGGAGATGTCGTTGAGCCTGCTGCATTGGCAGGACGAGAGCTGGATCCGGCTAAGAGATATGCCTTACCTGCTGAACGGTCAGTCCCAACGACAGGTTAAAGAGGCAAAGCCTTGGTGGCGTAGGGTTACGCAGGTGTTTCAACCGTCGAAGCATCTGATGGGCTAGAGAGGTGTTTGTAGGATTTCGAGAGATCTGTCGCCATTTCTTGTAGGAATTTTCGTAGACAGCTGTGATGGCCACTCAGTATCGTCCGAGGGTTTTCAACCCTCGGCGATTTTATGAGCGACAAGAAAAAAGACACTGACTGGACTGTTGCTGAGATTGAGGCAGCGGTTGACACCTATCTCAGAATGCTTGATTTAGAGATCGCGGGTCACAAATTCAACAAGGCACATGAGAATCGCGAACTACGCGCATCAGCCTTGTCGACTCGTACAAAAGGCTCTGTCGAATTCCGAATGCAGAACATTTCCAAAGTCCTGATGACGATGGATCGGAAACCCATTAAGGGTTACAAACCGGCGAAAAACGTTGGTTCGAATGTTGAGCTGTTAATTCGAACAGCTCTCACAAATCGCGGCTTCCAGCCGGGCGACCCAGCTATTCCGACAGCTGACGAAGAAACACTAGAGCGTCGCGCCGCTGCAATTCAGAAGAAGCACATAAAAGAGCCGCCAAAAGGCATTAAGAAGCCAAAGAAAGCGTCTAGTGCTCGCACGGTTTACGTACGCGATCCCGAGGTTAGAGCCTGGGTTCGAAATGAAGCTAAGGGGCATTGCGAAGGCTGTGGCGACCCGGCTCCGTTTCAAATGCATGATCTGCCGTTTCTAGAAGTCCACCATGTCAAACCACTTGCAGATAAGGGTTCGGATCAAGTCTCGAACGCTGTAGCACTTTGTCCGAATTGCCATCGTCGTTGTCACCATTCGAATGATCGCGTGGCGTTTACAGCTTCGCTTTATCAGAGGGTAAAAAGGCTGATTCCAGAGGAATAAAACTCTGTGACTAGGGAGAGTTTTTGCTGCTGAGTGGCTGTCTGGATTCGGTATTGAGTTGAGACCACCAATTCGCCAGCAGGCTGGCTCCACAGGTTTTGCATCATCTTGAAAACAATCAGTGCAACCCACGCCGCCTCCCGCTATTAATACCCCTCCCCCACTCAAGGATCCGAGCCCCACCATGAAATTTGACCTCGCCTACTGCCTCAGCCTCGACGACAAGTTGTCGATCTATGACGTTCGCGATCTCAATGTCGATGAGACGGTGGCGTTTGACTCAGCGAAGGAACACTTCCAGTGCCCCAACGATGCCTGTCGTTTGGCGTTTGATGCCTCCAACGAGTTGGGCACGTTCAACGCCAAGAACGTGAATTACGTGCGCACGCCGCACTTCAAAAATCTGCCCACGACGCAGCATGTGGGGGGTTGTCCGTATGTGAGTTTGAAGGCGTCGTGGTCGGGGATTGAGGCGGCGGAGGGTGAGGTGGATGACGGGCGGGAGGAGCATTTTCCGTCGGAGTTGTTGCTGACGCGGCGTGAGTATGTGCGCAAGCCTGCTGCGCCTGCGGGGGCGGCGGATGTGTTGCGGGATGATCCGGTGCGGGTGGCGCAGGTGAGTTCCAAGGAGTCGCCGGGGCGTGAGACGGCGCCGGACAAGACCAGTGTGTTTGCGCATCCGGTGGAGTGTTTTGTCTCTAACTTCGCCGACAAGGAGTTGCTCAAGCGCATGCCGTTGAAGATCGGCGAGCACACGGCGCCTTATGGCTCGTTCTTCAAGAAGATCGAGTATCTGACGGACAACAAGGGGCTGATTTACTGGGGCAAGATCAAGGAGATCAAGGATTACACCCAGAGTTTTCGCATCGATTTCGAGCAGAAGGTCTGGTTCAAGCAGGCGGATGAGGCGAAGAAGAAGCCGTATTCGGTGAACGTTTACTTGAGCAAGAAGTTGATCGACAACTACCGCAAGCGCAAGGCGTTTCTGGAAGAGATCAAGCATGCGATCGACAGCGACAAGGAGTTGTTCTGTTTCTTCTATGGCGTGACGCCGGAGTTGAAGCTGGTGCCGAGCAAGAAGAACCCCGAACAGACGTTCGGGGTGTTCAGTGCCAACATCGAGAATCTGGATCACTTCATTGTGCGGGAAGCGCCGGGGTTGGTGTGATGGTTAGCCTTTGGGCAACTGTATTTTGGCAGCGCCACGGTGCTGGTTGACCAGCGAGTACGGCAGCACTGACCAATCAGGGTTGTCGCAGTTACGTTGGTAACGGGCGAAGTAAGCGCCCAGGTAAATCCCCTTCGGTGTGAAGTGCCAGTTGGAATAACCCCAGACGCTTTCATCGGTGTAATCGCAACTGCCGTCATCTTCGGCGGGCTTCTTCATCTCTTCGGGATAGAGCGTGGTGAACTGTTTGACCAGCCACGGCGCCATGACTTTCAGCTGATCGTATTCGGTGGCCGCGCTATTCGGTTCACCAATCCACAGTACATCTTTGAGTTTCAACAATTCGCCGGTGTGGACGTCGAGGTTGATTGGCGAACTGCCGAAATCCGGGTGGGCACCGCCGCAGCTGTAACCGGTGGAAATGTCCAGGCTGACCACATCCGGCGAGAGAAACTCCGGGGCAGCCCCTTGATCGAACTCGGCATATTCCCCGCCATCCATCATGCAGCGGTGATAGTCGATGACTTCAGTCCAGAGCCGTCCGAGCAGGTGGTTATTAATCCGCTGCTGCTCTTCTTTCGTATAGCCGGACTCGACACTGAACAGCGAAACCTTCGACTCAGGCTCCGTCCACCATTGCAGGTCGTAGCCCATGAAGTTTTCTTTCTTCTCCGGTTTGAGTTTGAGTCCCTGTAAGCGCAAATACTCGTAGGGATCGCTCTTCGGCAAAGTGGCAATAAAGGGCAGCGTAGTTGCGCTCGGCGCAGGAAGTTTGGCTTCGGTCAGTTGCACCGGCAGCTTCTTGCCCTTGGGGTTTTGCCATTCGCCCTGCCAGCCATTGGCGGTGGATTTCAACTTCAGGGTGGGCAGCGGTTTGTCGTCGCCATAGCGGTTGTTGCCTTCAACAAGGTTTAACGTGCTGTCCTGCAGCGAGCCACTGAGCTCCAGGTCGCGGTGATACTTCTCATAGAAGTAGCGGCCGGTGATTTCGTCCTGCTGCGTGGTGTTGAGCTCCACCACAATCGGCATCTTGCCCAGCGTACCGGTGAACACGTGTCGGCCATCTTCGGCATGGGCGGTGGAAATCAGTGTGAACAGCGCCGCAGCGTATGGCGCCAGGCGCGGCAGTCCCTTGAGCATGGATCGATCCCTGAATGAATGAGGCTGCGGAGTATGCAGAGGATGCGCGCAGGAATCGAGGCTCTACTTGAGCAGCATGCCCAGCATCACGATGATCAGCAGTGCGATGTACACCCAAGCATGCACCCGATCCGGTATCCGCCCGATCCACGGCGTGGCCATTCGAATCCCGACCAACGACCCCAGCGTCAGCACTGCAAACGCCAGCAAATTCACATACCCGACAAACCATGCGCCCAGATCCGTCTCGCTGAAACCAGCCAGCGCCATATACGTCAGCGTCCCGGCCACCGCCACCGGCACGCTCAACGGGTTCGCCATGGACGTGGCTTGGGACATGCTCAGTCCGCAGCGGCGCAGGAGCGGCACGGTCATGACGCTTCCTCCTACACCAAGGAACGTGGCAATGGCGCCGATGCCTACACCGCCGACAGATATTTCCTTGCGATCCAAACCGCGTGGGATGACGCCTTCGCTGTGTGTGAGAAATCCGCGTCTGAGGAGGCAGTCGATGATGGTGACGCCGAGGTAGGCGATGAAGGCGTAGCGGATGACCTCGCCGCTGACCCACACCGCGGCGATCGCGCCGATGATTGCGCCCAAGGCGACGAAGCTGCCGAGCGGCCACAAATAATGGCGGATCAGGTTGCCGGCGCGGCGGTGTTTGTCGGTGGCGATCAGCGCGTTGACAATCATCACGCAGGTCGAGGTGGCGACGGCGATGTGCATGGCTGAGTGGCCGATGGGGTCGTCGGCGCCGTGGCTGGCGCTGAGCATGCGGTACAGCAACGGCACGACGACGAAGCCGCCGCCGAAGCCGAAGAGCACGGCGGTGATGCCGGTCATACAGCCGAAGAGGGTCAGCAGGAGGTAGAACATGGCGCGTCTTCCGGTAGTGGGGAGCGGTCGACGATAAAGCGACGCGGCTTGGCCTGCTTCAGCAACTCAGCCAATAATGTTTGCGTTTACGCCAACTACCGGGAAACGCTCGATGCGCAATGTTTCGATCAATCTGCTGGATCACACACCGCGCCCGGTGGTGGCGATCGGTACGGATTATTCCCACGGCCATCTGTTGCCATTTCATACACACCGGCGGGCGCAGTTGTTGTACGGCGCGACAGGGGTGATGCAGGTCCGCACCCATGACGGCAACTGGGTGGTGCCGCCGCAACGGGCGGTATGGATTCCGCCGGGAGTGGCGCATGAGGTGCTGATGCTCGGCGTGAGTACGCGCAGTTTGTACATCGAGCCGGGGGCGGTGGACTTGGGTGGGCGCTGCCAAGTGATCAGCGTTTCGCCGTTGATGCGGCACTTGTTGATGGAAGCGGTGGAAGTGCCGCTGGTCTATGACCTCGACGGTCGCGACGGCGTACTGATCGACCTGCTGCTGCATGAACTGGCGCGGAGTGCACCCCTTCCCTTGCACATTCCGCTGCCGACTGACGGAAAGCTCCTGGCTTTGTGTCAGACCTTTCTGCATCAACCCGACGCCCATCAGTCGCCGCAACACTGGGCCGAGCAGTTGCACATAAGCTTGCGCACCTTCAACAGACTGTTTCGGCAGCAGACCGGGTTGAGCTTCAGCCAATGGCGGCAACAGGCCTGCGTGGTGCTGGCGCTGGCGCGGTTGTCCGCCGGTGAAGCGGTGACGCGGATCGCCCTGGATTTCGGTTATGAGAGCCCGGCGGCGTTCTCGACGATGTTCCGGCGCATCCTCGGCCAGGCACCGTCCGTCTGGTTGGAGGCGGCGAACTAGGGCAAATCAAAAAATGCGTTTGATCCCGGTCGAAAACAACTGTACAAAAACCCAGTACATTTTCAATCAGCACTCTTGAGCCCGGAGCACACCATGGCCTCTCTTGCGATGAACCACATCCTCGAACGCATTGCCCTTTTCCAGTTCACCCCGACGCACTGCGTCCAGGCCCGAGCGATGCTGGGCTGGAGCGTGGAACAATTGTCGCGCGAGGCGCAGGTTGCGGTGGACGACATTCAGCGGTTTGAAGCGCAGCAGGACGTGGCGGACGCAGCGCGGCTGGCGTTGGCTTACCGGTTTGAGGCGCAAGGGTTGGTGTTTTTTCCGGGGTTTGCGCCGGGGCGCAGTGCGAGTATGGGCGCGCCCTCGGAAGCCGTGGGGCGTGGGGATTATGCGATGGCTGAATGAACATTTGTGGTGAGGGGATTTACCCCCTCACCACCAAACATCAGCATTCACTAATGGGGGGTCACGCGTTCTGCACCACCCCCTCACTCTCCCCTTCAACCGCCAGCCACCACGCACTTCCGCGCTGCGGCTGCATCAGGTTGAACGCCTCGCCCATTTGCGGCGTGGTGATCGCCACACTGCGCTCCCAGGCCAGTGACAGGATGCGATCAAACGGTTCGTGCCAGGCGTGCATCGCCAGGTCGAAGGTGCCGTTGTGGATCGGAAACAGCCAGCGGCCCTTGAGGTCGATGTGCGCTTGCAGGGTTTCTTCGGGTTGCATGTGCACGTGCGGCCATTCGACGTTGTAGGCGCCGGTTTCCATCAGGGTCAGGTCGAACGGGCCGTATTGTTCGCCGATGCGCTTGAAGCCGTCGAAGTAGCCGCTGTCTCCGCTGAAGAAGATGCGGGTGTCGCCATTGATCATCACCCACGAGGCCCACAGCGTGCTGTTACTGTCGAACAGGCCACGGCCGGAGAAGTGCTGCGAGGGCGTGGCGACGAAGCGGATGCCGGCGATTTCGGTGCCCTGCCACCAGTCGTACTGGCGGACTTTGCTGGCATCGATGCCCCATTTGACCAAGGTATCGCCGACGCCCAGCGGGGTCAGGAAGTAGTTGGTCTTGGCCGCCAGTTTCAGCACTGCCTGGTAATCGAGGTGATCATAGTGGTTGTGCGAGAGGATCACCGCTTCGATCGGCGGCAACTGGTCGATACTGATCGGTGGCTGGTGAAAGCGTTTCGGGCCGGCCCATTGCACGGGCGAAGCGCGCTCGGCGAAGACCGGGTCGGTGATCCAGAATTTGCCGCGCATTTTCAGCAGCAGGGTCGAGTGGCCGAGGCGATAGACGCTGTGGTCAGGCGCGGCCAGCAGATCTTCAGTTGTCAGCGACTGCACCGGGATCGCAGCGGCGGGACGGGTATTGCGCGGCTTGTTGAAAATCATGTTCCACATGATCCGCAGCATCTTGCGCCCACCTTCGCGTTGCACCGGCGCATGGTTACGGAATAGCCCTTGATCCTGGCGAGAGGCTTCAGGCGTGGAAATTTGATCCGCAGAAATATCTGAATTGGCCATGACTGAGAGACTCCAGAAAAACCGCGCAATTCACGGTTTTCCACGGTGGGACGATAAATGGCCAAGGCACGCACGCATCAGCCGAACTGTCTGGTTTTTAGGTTGCGTGGATTAACGCAACATTACACTCGACGGTGTAGTTTCTAGGTTGCATCAAACCGGATGACAAGTAAACTGCCAAGTGTAATTCCCCTCTTTCTCTGCCGAAGCGTACTTATGACAGCTGCACAGCGCCTTACCGACCGCAAACGCGAAGCCATCATTCAGGCGGCGATTGCCGAATTCCGGGCCACCGGGTTCGAGATCACCAGCATGGATAAGATCGCGGCTACCGCTGGGGTGTCGAAGCGCACGGTGTACAACCATTTCCCCAGCAAGGAAGAGCTGTTCGCCGAAATTCTCAACCAACTCTGGGCACGGATTACCGAAGAGCAGACGGTGAGCTACCGCGCCGATCAGCCGCTGCGCGAGCAACTGCTGCCCATGTTGCTGGCCAAACTGCAGATGATGGCCGATGACAATTTTCTCGGGCTGGCGCGGGTGGCGATTGCTGCCACCATTCATTCACCGGAGCGCGCGCAAGACATGGTGGCGCGCATGGGCGAGCGGGAAGAAGGCCTGACGGTGTGGATTCGCGCCGCATTGGCCGATGGTCGGTTGAAAACCGTGGATGCCGATTTCGCCGCGCAGCAGGTGCAGGGACTGTTGAAGTCATTCGGTTTCTGGCCGCAGATTTCCATGGGTTTGCCGCCGCTGGATGCAGACACGCAAAAAGCCGTGGCCGAGTCGGCAATGGAGATGTTTCTGGCCCGATACCAGCTCTAGACCGCTACTCTCCTGCGCCCACCACGATTAAATGGCTCGAAAGGACACTGATTATTCCCGTTGGAATAAATGACAATGTCCGACAAAGACCGACGAACGGTCGGCCTGAAAAAGATACTGCAAAGTATTTCAGGATGAATCTGGCGCAGGACATCATGGAAAATCAACGCGGCAAAGGCTTGTCATTCGCCAGACGCATTTATCTGCCCAGGATCATCGGTCTGGGTGTCGGCTTTTTCAGCGTCGCGGCCGCGCTGTATCCGTTGCAGATGCCGAACTGGCTCTGGGCGCTGCTGGTGTTCAACGGTTTTATCTGGCCGCATCTGGCCTATCAGGTTTCGACCCGCTCGACCTTCCCCTACCACGCCGAACGCCGCAACCTGTTGTACGACTCGTTGTGCGGGGGCTTCTGGACTGCGTGCTTTCAGTTCAATCCGCTGACCACGGTAACCATCCTGTCGATGATGACCATGAACAATGTTGCCGCCGGTGGACGACGTCTGTTCCTGCTCGGCGCCCTCGCCCAAATCGCCGGCGTGACGCTGGGCTGGTTACTGTTCAGCTTCAAGTTCAGCCTGACGATGACGCAAGTCGAGGTTTGGGCCTGCCTGCCGATGCTGACCTTGTACCCTTTGGCCCTGGGCATGGTCTGTTACCAACTGGCGATCAAACTCGCGCAGCACAAGCGTGCCCTCCGAGACCTGAGCCACACCGACAGCCTCACCGGGCTGCTCAATCACGGCGCCTGGAAGGATCTGCTGCACACGCATTTCACGCTATGTCAGCAAAACCACACCCAGGACATTCTGGCGCTGATCGACATCGATCATTTCAAGACCATCAACGACAACTATGGGCACATCGTTGGCGACGCCGTGCTGCGCGAGTTGAGCCAGGCACTCAAAGGGCTGCTGGCCGAAGGTGAACGGGCCGGTCGTTATGGCGGCGACGAGTTTTGCCTGATCCTGCCCGACCAGCCACTCAATAAAGCCGAAGCGCAAATGGAACGATTGCGTCAGGCGATGGATCAATATCGGCACCCGGATGTGCCAGAGCTGCGCGTCAGCCTGAGTATTGGTCTGGCCCGGTTTCAGCCGTCGTACAGCGACGCGGTTGCCTGGCTGGATGACGCCGACAAAGCGCTGTACACCGCCAAACACACGGGACGTAACACCATCAGCGTGGCGCTGAGCAGTCCGGGCTAAGAAGACGCCCCTCACTCTCAGCCTTGAAAAACTGCAAACAGGTTGATTCGCAATTTCTTGTACAACTCAACGCAGTTTGTATAAGATCGGCTCGTCAGCCTGGATGCTGGCACTTTGCAGTCAATGACAAATGCCGACCCGGCATTTGCTCTGCCAGCGCGGAAACAGGGACACAAACCTCGTCTTTCCCTACTTCCAGGTACTGCCTCTATGTTTTTCAAACGCCATCAGGCCGAACTCAACGACCTTCAACACACCATCACCGAACAGAACGGCCTGCTTGAAGCGATCAATCGCTCCATGGCGGTGATCGAGTTCGATCTTGAAGGCGTGGTGTTAAAGGCCAATGACAACTTCCTCAAAACCATGGGTTACCGCGCCGAACAGGTGATCGGCCAGCCTCATCGCTTGTTCTGCACTCCGGAGTTTGGCCGCAGCGCGCAATACACCGAACTGTGGTCGCGCCTGAAAAACGGCCAGTTCCAGTCCGGCACCTTCGAGCGGATCAACAGCCAGGGCCAGCCGGTCTGGCTGGAAGCCAATTACAACCCGATCAAGGATGCGTCGGGACGCGTGGTCAAAGTGGTCAAGTTCGCCATGGACGTGACGACCAAGGTGCAGCAGGAAAGCGAGGCCAACGCCAAACTGCAGGCAATCGACCGGGCGATGGCGGTGATCGAATTCGACCTCGACGGCGGCATTCTCACGGCCAATCAGAATTTTCTGACACGCATGGGTTACACCCTCGCTGAACTCAAGGGCAAACATCACCGTTTGTTCTGCCGCGCGGAACTGGTCAACAGCAGTGCCTACGAGGACTTCTGGCGACGCTTGAATCAGGGTGAACTGTTCCAGGGCCAGTTCGAACGCGTCGACAAGCGCGGCCAGAGTATTTGGCTGGAGGCCAACTACAACCCGGTGTACGACGCTGCGGGGCGTTTGTGCAAAGTGGTGAAATTCGCCACGGACGTCACCGCCCGCGTCGAGCAGCACGAGCACGATGCCCGTAGCGCCAGCGCCGCTTATCACATCTCCGTGGAAACCCGGAAAGTCGCCGAGCAAGGCACTCAGGTGATCCAGCAGGCGGCCAGCGAAATGCGCGAGATTGCTGACGACATCGCGCAGTCATCAACGCTGATCGCGCAACTTGGCGAGCGCTCGGAGCAGATCACCGCGATCGTCAATACCATCCGCGCGATTGCCGACCAGACCAATCTGCTGGCGCTCAACGCGGCAATTGAAGCGGCGCGCGCCGGGGATCAGGGCCGCGGTTTTGCCGTGGTGGCGGACGAGGTGCGGCAACTGGCGGCGCGCACCAGCGGCTCGACGGCGGAGATTTCCAACATGATCGGCCTGATCCTGAGCGAAACCCGTCAGGCGATCAAGAGCATGGAAGGCACCCGCGGGCGGGCGGCGCAAGGCGTTGAACTGGCGGATCAGGCCGGCAGTGTGATTCTGCAGATCCGCGATGGCGCCAGTGAAGCGGTGCAGGCGGTGAGCATGTTTGCCAATGAGCGGGCGCCGGGCTGAGAGACCGCGTCGCGGCCTTCGCGAGCAAGCTCGCTCCCACAGGGATTGAGTCGATCACTTGACTTGTGATCAACCCGGAACCTGTGGGAGCGAGCCTGCTCGCGAACGGGCCATCAGCCTCGATGCAGGGCTATAGTGACCTCCAGTCCCAAGTCCTGCCGAGCCCACCATGACCACAGAAAAACCCGACCTCCCCGCGCCCGCCCCGGTCGATCACCTGCGCTTCCACCGCCCCCACGCCCACCTCAACACCACCTTCGGCAACGACGCGTTCGCCCTGCGTGCCGAGGCCTTCGCACGGTTCTTCGGCACGCCGCTGTTTCTCGGCGCGCAAACGCTGATCGTCGCGGTGTGGATCGGCCTCAACGTCTCGGGCGTGACGCAGTTCGACGTCTACCCGTTCATCCTGTTGAACCTGGCGTTCAGTCTCCAGGCCGCCTACGCGGCGCCGTTGATCCTGCTGGCACAAACCCGACAGGCCGCGCGGGACAAGGCGCAGTCGGACGCCGACGCGCAGCACCGTGAAGCGCTGGCGGTGGCCAACAGCGAGCGCCAGGCGCAGGCCGCACAGACCACCGCGCAACTGCTCGAATTGCTGGAACAGAACACTCGACTCACCGAGATGACCAAGAGCCTGACTGAACGCATCGAAGGCCTGACCCGCGAACTGCATGCGCACATCTGCCATGATCCGCAACGCTGATCATTGCAAACGCAGCGCCCGACCCAATTCATCGAACAGCGTGACCACCGCGCGCAACGCGCGGCAGTCCGCGCGGGTCAGCAGCCACAGCGCGGTGTCATAGCCGTGCAGCGGTGCGCTGAGGGACTGCAAACCTTCCGTGATCAGAAAGTCCGGCAACGCCGCCACGCCGAGTCCGCCGCGCACCAGTTCCGTCACCGAGAGCATGCTGTTGCAGCGATAACTCGGGATCACGCCGGGCAACTGTTGGCGGCGCCAGGCGACGGTCGGGTGATCCGGCAGAAACTCGTCCGGGGCGATCCAGGTCAGCGCTGCCAGATCCGTCGCATCCACATTCTGCAGATAACGCGCACTGGCGCAGACCCGGTAGGAGACCTTCGCCAGTTGCCGTCCGACCAGATGCTCCGGCGGTGTACGCGTCAGGCGCAGGGCGATGTCGGCATCACGCCGGCTGAGGTTGGCGAAATCGTTGGAGGTGCTCAGCTCGAGAGTCAACGCCGGGTAGTTCGGCATGAACTGCGCCAGCGCCGGCAACAGCAGGCCTTGCAGCACCGAATCGGTACAGGTCAGGCGCACCGTACCGCTGACCACTTCCCCGCCCTGCTCGACACCGATTCGCGCCGCTTCCAGCGCCTGCTCGGCGCGCTCGGCCTGCTCGGCGAGGGTCTGCGCGAGGGTGGTGGGCAAATAACCGGCGCGGCTCTTTTCGAACAACTGCTGGCCCAGTGCCGACTCCAGACGACGTACCGCGCGAAACACCGTCGACACGTCGACCCTGAGCAACTGCGACGCCCGGGCCAGAGAGCCGCCGCGCACCAACGCAAGGATCAGCGCCAGATCCGGGTAGTCGAGTCGATAGTGCGTCGCTGCATTGATCACTTGGGAAAACGCCAATATTGAGTGCGTGAACGCCAATCTATAGTGAGCCCCGGTGATCGACAACTGCACACCCTCACCACAGAGGTTCATCACTTACTCAAATCAAGGAAATCCCATGGACGCCATTTCCATCGCCCTGATCGGCGATTACGACCCGCAAGTCACCGCCCACCAGGCGATCCCCGTTGCCCTCGGCATGATCGCCGAGCAGTCCGGCCACAATGTGCAATTCGACTGGCTGCCCACCGAGCAGATTCACGCCGACGCTGCACTGGATCACTACGACGGCTTCTGGTGCGTGCCGGGCAGTCCCTACAACAGTGAGGCCGGTGCACTCAGGGCCATTCGCTTTGCCCGCGAACAACAGCGCCCGTTCCTTGGTACCTGCGGCGGTTTTCAGCATGCGCTGCTGGAATTTTCCCGCAATGTGCTGGGCTGGGCCGATGCCGAACATGGCGAAACGTCACCGGATTCGCCGCGAGCGGTACTGACACCGCTGACCTGTTCGTTGGTGGAGGCGGTAGACAGCATTCATCTGGTCGCCGGTTCGTTGATCGCCAAGGCGTACGAAACGTCTGAAATTCATGAAGGTTATCGCTGCCGATTCGGTGTGAACCCACAGTTCGAAAAGGAATTACTGACCCCTCCGCTACGTGCCGTGGGGCACGATTCGGCAGGCGACTTGCGCGCAATCGAATTGACTGACCATGTGTTTTTTGTCGCCACGTTGTTTCAACCGGAACGTGCGGCGCTCAGGGGCTATGTCCCGCCGCTGGTGCGGGCGTTTGTCGAAGCGTGTGCGGAGCAACGTCCATGAAGCCGAACGAATCCTGCTTCGCGGTGATTTTCACCTCGACCCGCACCGAGGGTGACAACGGTTATGCCGCGGCCTCCGAGCGCATGATGGAGCTGGTCAGCCAGCAACCGGGGTTTCTCGGGATTGATTCGATTCGCGGCGAAGATGGCGTCGGCATCACCATTTCCTACTGGGAGAACGAGGCGGCGATTCTGGCCTGGCGCGAGCATCCGGAGCACCAGGTGATTCAGGCGCGTGGGCGGGCGCAGTGGTATTCGAAGTTTCAGACGCGGGTGTGTCGGGTGGAGCGCGAGTATCGGTTTGGGCAGTGACCATTGCGGCGCATGAACTGCCCCTTTCGCGAGCAGGCTCGCTCCCACAGGGAAAATGCGATCAACTGTGGGAGCGAGCCTGCTCGCGAAGAGGCCGCAACAGCCACTACAAAACTTCAGCCTTTACCAGACTGCGCACCGCCACAATCTCCGGCACCTCAACCTTGCTCATGTACACCCGCAACGGCTCGCTGATGTTGATCCGCTCATCGATGTTCTGGTCCAGCAGCAACTGAATCAGCTCGCGCTTCAAGGTCATGGTGGTATCCGAAACCGGCGCCCAGACAAATTCGCTGGTGGGAATGATGCCGTCATCGGCCACGTCCATGCCGAACGAATCCTCGCTGAAACGCACGATGTACTGACCGGTCTTGCGGTTGAGGCCGACAAAACCCTTGAGGTCATCGGCGGCCTGACAGATGAGTTGGGAAGTGATGCGCATGGTAAACCTCACGAAAAATCATCGATGGTTTACACGCAGGGCAACAGACTCGGCGCGCCCTCTGCCGGAGCGTCTGCCGAGGCCAAGCGTACTGCAAACCGCGCCACAAAAGTGCAGGAAAAATCGCTTTTAATACGTTTATGTCGGTCTGGCGATAGCACGCAACCGATTCAGTTGTTAAAAGGTACGTCTTTGAAAATGCCCTGCGAAAGGAACTCGAACATGCCCGCCACTTTCACCAAAAGCGCCCTCATGCTGAGCCTGCTGCTCGGTCTCGGCCAGGCCCACGCCGCCCAGACTGACGTCAACGCACTGGCCGCCGCCCACGGCATCCCGCACCCGGCCGTGATCGCGCACCGTGGCGCGTCCTTCGATGCTCCGGAATCCACCGCCGCCTCCTACAAACTGGCCCGCGACCTCGGCGCCGACTACCTGGAAATGGACTTGCAGCGCAGCAAGGACGGCGTGCTGTTCGCCCTGCACGACAACAACCTGCAACGCACCACCGACGTCGCGACCAAATTCCCGGAGCGCAAGGACAGCCCGGCCAACGCTTTCACCATGGCCGAACTGAAGACCCTCGACGCCGGCAGTTGGTACAACAAGGCCTACCCGGATCGCGCACGAGCGACCTACGCCGGGCTGAAAATCCTCACCCTGGACGAGATCATCGACATCGCCCAGGCCAACCCGAAACACAAACCGGGCCTGTACATCGAAACCAAGGAGCCGCAGCTGTTCCCCGGCATCGAGCATGACCTCAAAGAGAAGCTGCAGGATCGCGGCTGGCTGAGTCCGGCCGGTTCGAAACTGGCCAAGAGCGAGCTGGGCGTCGGCCAGGGCAAAGGCAAAGTGATCCTGCAGACTTTCGAGAAGAACAGCCTCGAACTGCTGCAAAAGGAAATGCCGCAAGTGCCGAAGATCCTGCTGCTGTGGGTCGGCGAAGGCAGCATCGAGCCAAAATCCAAGGTGACCTTTGCCGAGTCCGGCGAGAAGGACAAGAACGTGTTCTACGGCAAGCAGGAGCCGAAGTCCGAAGCCGAATTCAAGCAATGGGTGGATTTCGCCAAGGCTCACGGCGCCATCGGCACCGGCCCTTCGGCCAAACTGACCCAGGGTGGCGATCAGAGCTACTCGGATCTGGTGCAACCGTGGATGAATCAATACACCCACGATCAGGGCATGCTGGTGCACGTGTACACCGTCGATGAGCCGGTGGACTTCGAGAAAGTCATGGCGGCCGGGGTTGATGGCATCTTCACCAACCGCGCCAGCGAACTGTTGAAGTTCTACAAGCGTCCGGCGGCGGCCAGTGTGGATCAGGTGTTGAAGAACAACGGGTTCTGATCAGCAGACCGGGTTGTCCGCATCGCGAGCAGGCTCGCTCCCACAAGAGCGCTGCACGCGATGTGGGGTTTTAAGGGTGAATTAAGTTGTGGTGGTTAACCTGAGCCCACTTCAACGAACAACCCAAGGAATGACCCGATGAAAACTTTGACTGCCCTGTTTACCGCTGCTGCCCTGACCCTGACTGCTGGCCTGGCCCAGGCCGATGTGCGCGTCGACCAGATCCCTGAGCTGGTCAAGTCCGGCAAGATCAAGTCGCTGGAATCGATGAATGCCGAAGCGCTGAAACTGCATCCGGGTGCGACCATCACCGACACCGATCTGGATAACCACTTCAACGGTTACGAGTACGAAGTCGAGCTGAAAACCGCCGACGGCAAAGAGTATGACGTCGACTTCGATGCCACCACCGGCAAGGTGCTGAGCAACAAGCAAGACACCTGATACACCGCCAACGCAAAGCCGCACGATCCCGGATCCTGCGGCTTTTTTGCGTCCGTTGCCCGGCGAATCACGCGGATGCCGCCTGAAGGGATGCCAAAACCGCCATCAGACCGCTAGTATGGCGACCATCAGATAAACGATTGCAGCCGAGAGCGATGGGCATGGGGCAGACAGCGGCAGCAGACATCGCAACGATCAAACGGATCAGCGCGGTTCCGGCGATACTTCAGGTGATTCGCGAACTGACCGGCCTGCGCTTCGCCGCCGTGGCGCGGGTTACCGAGGAGTCGTGGACAGCCTGCGCCGTCCTCGACCAACTGGATTTCGGCCTGCAGGTCGGTGGCGAACTGGATGTGGTCACCACGCTGTGCCACGAAATCCGCGCTGCCCACACTTCGGTGGTGATCGACAAGGCCAGCGAAGACCCGCTCTACCGCGACCATCACACCCCGCGTCTGTACAAATTCGAGAGTTATATCTCGGTGCCGGTGTTCCGCACCGACGGGCGCTTTTTCGGCACGATCTGCGCACTCGATCGAACCCGGCACAGCTCAAGTCCAGCAGCATCCAGAGCACCATGGAGTCGTTCGCGCGGATGCTTGCGTTGCAGATCGAAGCCGAGGAAAACGCGCAGCTCACCGAAACCGCGTTGTTGCAGGAGCGCGAAACCGCCGAGTTGCGCGAACAGTTCATTGCCGTACTCGGCCACGACTTGCGCAACCCGTTGTTCGCGATCAGCGCTGGCGCCGAAATGCTCCTGCGCAAGCATCCGGATCCGGCCATCGAAGTTCGGGTACGCAATATCCTCGGCAGTGCGCAACGGGCAACCCGGCTGGTGGATGACGTACTCGACTTTGCTCGCGGGCGCTTGGGCAAGGGCATTCCGGTGAATATCCAGCCCTGCGCGGATTTGACCGAAGCCGTGCAGCAAGTGGTGACGGAAATTCGTAACGTGCATCCGCAGCGCACCATTCACGCGTCCATCGGTGACTTGCAGGGCTTGCCCTGTGACCGCGCGAGAATTGCTCAACTGCTGTCGAACCTGCTGGCCAATGCCGTGGCCCATGGCGACCCGGCGGGTGACATTGAGGTCATCGCGCAAGTCGAGCACGACGTGTTGATGCTGGCGGTGAAGAATCAGGGGCATATTACCGAGGCGGTTTTGCCGCATCTGTTCCAGCCTTACTCGCGCCCAAGCGCCAGCACGCCACAGGCCGGGCTCGGTCTGGGGCTGTATATCGCCAGTCAGATCGCCCAGTCCCATGGCGGGCATTTGCATGTGGCGTCGACCGCGCAGAGCGGCACGCTGTTCACCTTCAGCCTGCCCACTGCCTGAAACACCACAAACTCAAATCCACCACAGATCCCTGTGGGAGCGAGCCTGCTCGCGAAAGCGGTCTGTCTGCCACATCTGAGGCGACTGGCACTGCGCCTTCGCGAGCAGGCTCGCTCCCACATTGGACCTTCAGTGCTCTTGAGAAATCAGGCCGACGTGCTGACCAACGAGCCCGAGCTGCTCGACCCGGAATCCTGCAACGCCTGCAACAACGCCGCCGTCGCGGTCTGCAACGAAGCCGAGGTGCTGGAGATTTGCGACTCGGCGGACGCCACGTCGGCAGCCTTGGCATCAGCGTCTTCCTGCTTGGCCTGAGCCGCTTGCAGCGCCTGCTGCTGTTCCTGCAATTGCTTTTGCAGCTCGGCGATCTGCTTGCGCAATTCTTTCACCGAATCCGACTCACCGCTGCTGTCGGAACTGCTGTCGCCTGCCGGAGCCGCGCCCCCGCCGGCCGCCACTTTGCTGGTATTGGCGCTGACGCTTGCGCTGCTGGTTGCAGTGGCCGAGGTGTCGTCACTGGCGTCGCTGATTTTGGTTTTGCTGGTGGCGGTGGTGACGGTCTGATTGATTGAAACAGAGGTGATGCTGACCATGGGCTGGCTCCAATGCCGGTTATAGATAACCGGTCATCGGCGGCCGTCGCACGGATTTGAGATCGACTGTGTACCGACTCGGTAACCGAACCGGTACACGTCGGCGGACGTCAGGCGCTCAGGCGCGCGGTGACCTCATTGAGTTGCCCGGACAGGCCATGCAGATTCTGGCTGGCGCTTTCGGTGCGCTGCACGCTGTTGAGGTTGGTGCTGGCGATGGACGTGATCTCGGTCAGGTTGCGCGAAATGTCTTCGGCCACCGAGGTCTGCTCTTCGGCGGCGGTGGCGATCTGGCGGTTCATGTCGCGGATCGCTTCCACGGCGTGGGTGATGCGCTCAAGCATGGCGCCGGCCTGGGTCACTTGCTCGACGCTTTCGTCGCTGCGCGCCTGACCGCTTTCGATCGCTTGCGCAGCATCCACGGCACCGGTCTGCACGTTCTGAATGATCTGATTGATCTCGATGATCGACTCGGCGGTACGCTGCGCAAGGTTGCGCACCTCATCGGCGACCACCGCGAAACCGCGTCCGGCCTCACCGGCCCGTGCCGCTTCAATCGCTGCGTTGAGCGCCAGCAGGTTGGTCTGTTCGGCGATGCCGCGAATCACTTCCAGCACCTTGCCGATGCGCCCGCTGTCGCTTTCCAGGCGACGAATCACTTCAGCGGTGTTGGCGATTTCGCCACGCATCCGGGTGATGGTGTGGATGGTGCCCTGCATGACCTTTTCACCCTGCTGGGCGGACTGGTCGGCATCGTCGGCAGCCCGCGCCGCATCCGCCGCATGCCGGGCGACTTCCTGGGCGGTGGCGGACATTTCGTTCATCGCCGTGGCCACCTGATCAGTGCGGTTGAACTGCTCGTTGGTGCCGCCGGCCATGGTCGTGGCGATCGCATTCAACTCGCCGCTGGCGCTGTCCAGATCACTGGCACTGCGTTGCAGGTGAGTGAAGGTTTCAGCGAGGAAATCACGCAGGGTATTGGCGGCAGCCGCAAGGTTGCCCAACTCGTCCTGGCGGGCGTTGGCGACGCGTTCGGCAAGACGCCCACGGCTCAACTGGGTGACGTAATCGATCAGTTTGCGGATCGGTTCGATCAGGTTGCGGTTGACCAGCCACAGGCTGAGCAAGCCGATCAGCAGACCCGAACCGAGCATCACCACAATCCCCAGCAGCACGGTGCTGTCAGCACTGGCGCTGATCTGCGCCGACTGTTCGGTGCCCTGCTTGCGCAGCTCGGCGACCAGTTCGCTCATCTGATCGCTGGTGGCGCGGTCCACGCCTTTGACCGCACTGTCGCCAGCCGCTGGATCGGCACCGGCAGCAACGTAGGCATCGCGACCTTTCTGGTAGGCGCTGCCGAGTTGGCGGTGCTCTTCACGCAGGCGTTCGATGCGGGTTTTCAGCGCCGGCTCAAGGCCTTTCTGGCCGGCCAGTTCACCGAGAATGCTCTGCACATCGCGCTGACGATCTTCGAACTGGCTCCAGTATTTGGCCAGGTCCGCCGGTTGCTTGCCGCGCAGCAAGACGTTTTTCCACTCCTGCACCTGCACCTTGAATTGCAGGTTGGCCTCATCGATCAATTGTGAGGTGTGCAAGGGGCCGGCGATCAACTGGCTGTAGTTCTGCACGCCGTTGGACAGGAAATGAAAGCAGGCCAGTGCGATCAACAGCATCGCCAGCAGGCTGCCGCTCAGCAGGGCGAGAATTTGTGCTCTCAGGGATTTTTGCAGCATCGCAGGTACTCGGGACAGGGATGAGGCACGCCCGATAAGGCGTGGAATTTTGCCGGACATCCGTGTCGGCGAGCCTTGGCTCATGGCCAAGCGCGCGCAACGTAACCCAAGCGTGATCGGCGCACCAGAGCGCTTCTTGAAGGAACTCAGACCGCCGGTAAGGCATTGATCTGGCGTCACTTTATCGTCACACAAGTGTCATATCCGGTTGCGATGATGCGGCTCAGGTGAATCTGAAAACTCCACGCCAGACGCCCTCCTCGCAGCGAGCCTCCATGAACCACAGCCTCGACCTCAGTCATCGCGATCCTGATTTGTTCGGTCTGCTTTACGGCTTCCGTTTTCGTCCTGGTGAGCGTGGCCGCGAAGTCGATTCGGCGACCGCCCTGCGTTGTCTGCAGGACGACAGCAACCGTGATGAATTCCTCTGGCTGCACCTGAACCTGGCGCACGCCGCGTGTGAGCGCTGGATGAAAAGTCATCTGCAATTGCCCGAAGAATTCTTCGAGGCGCTGCACGAAGGTTCGCGCTCGACGCGCATCGAGCACGTGGACTCGGCGTTGCTGGCGGTGGTCAACGACGTGGTGTTCAACCTCAGCAGCATGGTGTC